>Ga0307902_100001_pt1 | contig 149178 bp, 179 predicted proteins | sample Goafecreptomycin_16_FD_203705 | JGI IMG/M metagenome (GOLD analysis project Ga0307902, IMG submission 203705) | Metatranscriptome of enriched fungal communities from goat fecal pellet, Isla Vista, California, United States - Bagasse, Gen2, Rep 3... ...
AAATCCAGTGCGGGAGGCCATCGGACGGACGATGACGAGTTCGGGGGCGATGAGGTTGGGGAGCGCGACCTGGGTGATGTCCAAGGTGAACTTCTTGAAGGTGCCCATGTCACCCAACTGGGTTCCAGTCGAGTTGGCGAAGGACTCCCTGAAGAGGGTGTTCGCGTTGGAGATTAACTGAGCGGTGGCGTTCTTTAGGTTCTCGGGAAGGGTGGCGCCGTTGTGGGCCTTGGCGTAAGCCGCCTCGGTGAGGCTTAGGCGCTTGGCGTAGGCTTCCGTGAGTTGTTTGGCGTTTAGTTTCACGTTTTTTCTCCTGTTGATATGTGTGATGTGAAATGTTTTTCCTGAAGGGTCAATCGAGGCCCGCGATGCGCAACGAGTGCTCGTCGATGTCGTCGTCGTAATACGACGGGGTCGGCTTGGCGGTCGGCATCTTGGATTCCTTGATTCTTACGGTGGCGTTCCCGTCCAGGCGGAAAGGCAACCTGCTGAGGTTGAGCGAGTACTCGCTTAGGGACTCGCACACGTCCTCCACGTCCTGCAACGTGTAGGATTCGCCGAGGCGCGACCTGATGTCGTTCTCGGACACGCCCAACTGGACGGCTTTGGTCGAGATTAGGCTCGACATGGTGTCGTTCGCCATCTTCCTGTAACCCTCAGCGAGTTTGGAAGATTTGTCCAGGCGTGATTTCAATTCGGCTATTTCCTTCGCGGACCTGGCGCCAGCCTTGCGCGCCGATTCCTCCAGTGAGCGTACCTTCTGCTCGTTGGCCTCTTTGGATTCCTTGAGTTCCCTCCTCAGTCTCCCGAGTTCGTCGGACCCGCGTTTCGCGGATTCGCGCAGGGAACGGTTCTCGTCGTCCATCCTTGCCTTGCTTTCGGCGGTCACCTTCGTGAGCATGTTGATGCTCTCGGTCTTGCGTTTCAGTTCCTCCTCTAGTGAGGCTATCCTCTTGGCCGATTCCTTGGAACCCTCGGACAGTTTGGTGAGTCGCACGATTGTGCCCTTGCACCTTCCGTTCTCCTCCTCGAGTTTGCCCACCTTAGCATCGCTGACTGCAAGGCTCTCCCGAAGCGATTTGACGGTCGCCTCCAATTCCGCTTTGGCCTTGAGCGCCTCCTGGAGTCCCTTAATCAACGCGTCGGTCCCGTCATCCACGGCTTCCTTGCTTTCCTTTTCGGACCCTTCGGATTCGCTTTCCTTTATATCCTCCGCCTCGACGGCGTCTGATACCTTCTCTTCTTCGACGACGTCGATGCCCACGTTCCTGAGCGCCTCCGTCATCATCTTCTTGTCCTCCTCCGAGGACGATTTGAGGCTTTCCCTCAACGCGACGTTGAGGTCGGCCTTCTCCTTTTCCAGACCCTCGGTGACGGCCAGCCTGGCCTTCTTGAGGGCGGGTGTCTGGACTATGTCCCACGTTTCCAGGAAGAACGTCTCGGGGTCGACTTCGGACTCGCCGTCGTAACCCTCTATGACGTCACCCGTGCCACGGGAACTGATGCCAGGCTGGAACCCGTAGTCGATTAGGGTGTTTAGCAACCTTCCGACTGGGGTGTCCAGTACGTCGACCACCGCGTATAGGTCGCCGTCGATTATCTTGGGCATCTCGGGGATGCACGCGCAGGCGCAGTTCATGTCGGTCTCGTCCCTGTCGGGGTGGCCGAGTTCCAGGAACAGGCTCTTCGTGTCAATCTTCTCCTTGAAGATGTCGTCGTTGAGCGCCTTCTCCCAGAGTTCGCGGTTGTACTTCCTGCCGTTCCTCGTGCCTTCCTTGCAGGACGCGATGGGCCCAGTCAGCCTTTTCAGGATGTGGCGGGCCTGCTTTTCCTCCTCGGAAAGGGGCTGTACCTTCAGAGTCTCCATTATGGTCTCGTTCGTCATTTCCTAACCTCTTTTTTGCACGAAAGAACGACGCCGTGCGCGCGTCTCACCGAATTTAGCATTGGCGCGTGGCGGAAAAGCGGTTTCATTCGCCCAATTCCCTTCTTCCGTTCACGTATTCGAACGCCATGAGGTCGGCGCGTATCAGCCTGAGCATCCTCATGGCCGACGTGACGTCGAATCCGTCGTAGTAGCGTTTCAGGACGTCGGACACCTCCTCGGCCCTCACGTGCTTGAAGAACTGAATCCTCGTCTCCTCGGACACCTTCCTCCCGAAGAGGAACGCCTGCAGGAGGAACGCGTGGAGCGTGGTCAATATCTCGTTGGCGTCGTCCGTTTCCGACACGATGTTCTTGTAGAGCGGACTGCGCTTCTCGTTGTGGTTCTTGCGCAGGTGCTCGTAGAACGACACGACGTCTAGTTGGCGCCGTTCGTTCACGTGTTTGAGGGCCTTGAGGGAAACTGTCTGTTTCCCGACGGCCTCCCTTATGAGGGGCAACGCCTCGGCGTCGCCGTCGTCCTGCAATTCCGTGAGCAGTAGAATCAAATCGTTGTTTGTAAGCATTTATAGGAATCTCCCAATGGTGTCAGTAGTCTTATATCTCGCCGAGCATCGAGACGCCGAGTTCGTCGGGCGAAGGGAGGTAACTGTCCTCCTCTGGCTCGTTCCCGAACGTCGGTTCGCTCGGTTCCTCCGCTGGGGCGGATGGCGGGGTCGGAGGGGTCGCCATCGACGGGCGCTCCCTCTCTATGTTAATCTCGGTCTTCGGCGCCTCACCCTTGCCTTCGCTCGGTTCCCCGTCGTCGCCCTCGGACGCCTTGTTCGCCTCGGCCTCCTTGGCCTCGATGTATTCGTCGAGGATGGACACGACCTCGTTGTCCGTGAGGGTCTGGGACAGAAGCGTCTTCATGACCTTGAGTTTGACCACGTCGTCTTCCACGACCTGCCCGACTTGGCTCATCACGTCGTTCACGACGCCCATCCTGTTGCGCATGTTCTCGCGCCTGTCTATCTCCTCTTGGGTGAGGGGCGGTTGCATCTTGATGGTGAACTTGCCGATGCTACCTCCCTGCCCCTTGTCTATGAGGAACAGGTTGACCATGTCCGTCATCAACTGGCAGAACGTGTTCTGGTATTTCTTGACGTTCTTGCCGTACCTCGACGATATGATGGCCAGCGACGAACCGCCGTTGAACCCAGCGCCGTCGTCGGTGAACGAGAAGAACTGCTTCGGGATTCCGACGTCCCCGTAGAACTTGTTGACGAAGTAATCCAGGTCCGTCAGTTGCTTCGGGTCGTATTCCCCGCCCATGTCCTGGGACGATATGACGCCCTGACCGCCGTGGGTCGGGACGAATATGGTGTTCTCCATCGGGCCAGGGTTGTTGTACTCTTGGATTCCGTTGTTCAGGGACATGGCCGTCTTCTGCTCGATGTTCGCCTTGAGCCTTTGGAGGTACGGGGCGACCTGCTCCGCGGGCATGTTGCCGACCTCGACCTGCATTATCCTAACGAGGCTGGACCTCGTGGCCCTGTTGACTATCAGGCTGTCCTCGATGAGTGACAACTGCCTCCAGACCTTGAACAGGTTGTATAGGAACGATTGGCCCTTCTTGACCGTGTAGTCCTTAGAGTTGGAATCGTTCTTGTAGTCGTCCTCGTTCAGGAATATGCTGACCTCCTCGGGACTGCGCATCGTGTTCGCGTCGGCGAGGCTGGCGTGGACGAAGTCGGTCGGGCCGTAAACGTTCACGTCGGACCTCTTTATCTTGTAGGTGAGCATCCTGTACGTGGGGGACACGTCCTTTATCATGTTCTGTATGGACGTTGGGGCCTGCACGAACAGGACGGTTTTGCCCATCTTCGTGAGGTCGAACATCTCGCCAGGGTTCGGCACCATCTCCACGTAATGGACGTAGTGGTCGCCAGCCGAATGGACCATGGCGTTCACGTCCTCGTTGAGCCTTCCGTCGGAGCCCGCGTCGTCCGCCTCGACGTCGGAGCGCCTGTACATCTTGAGGTATAGGTCCCCGTATTTGATGAGGGAGTAAATCCATTCGTACGCGTGTTTGTCGACGTTCACGGAGTCCAGTATGTAGTTGACCGTCTTGGCCAGGTCTGGGTCCGAACTCTCGCACCACACGACCTTACCGTCGTCGTTGGTCTCGACGCAGTCGGAGGCGTACACGTCCAAAACGGCGGACACCCTGTCGTCGAGCGCCATCGAGTCTATGAAGTTGTATATGTATTCGCGCGATTGCGCGGTTGAATTGAACGACTCCAACGCTGGGGTGTCGAGGTTACCGTTCTCGGCAGCGTCGAGCAGTTTCAGCATGTGCTGGCCTTCCAAATCGACGCCTATCTCTGGCTTCTCGGTCGGCACTGGCCTGGCTTTCTTGCCTACGAGTTTGTTGCTCTTCTTCTCATTCGCCATGCTTTTTTTCCTTTCTCCATCAATATAATTTCGCACCGTTCGGTCATATTATGATTCCCATCAGGCTGTACATCTCCTGCTGGGCCCTTAGTCTCTCGTCCGCATTCCTGTCGTCCTGCTTTTTCGGGCCCCACGGCGCGGAATCCGCGTACGCCCTCTTCAGTTCGTCCTCGAACGCGACGGTAATCTGCTTCTTGTCGGATTTGTTCACGTCCTCGTTCACGTCCAGCATCGCCTTCATGTTCTCGCCGTACTCATACGCGTATTCGTCGGCGTGCTTCGACGCGTTCCACAGGGCGCCAGTGACGGCGTCTATCGCGTCCTTACTGCCCTGCGTGCCCTGCTCGGGGTGCTCTATGTGCCCGTCGCCTTCCCTTTCCAGCCCCAACACCTCGTCGGTGAGGAAGTCGCAGTCTGAGTAAACGTCCATCCTGCGCTCGTATATGGTGGATTTGAGGTAAGCGTACTGGAGTTGCGTCTTCGTCTCGGAATCCAATCGGTCCATGGATATGGTCTTCACGTCGAACCCGTCGGCGGTGAGTTGCTGTTGTATCTGCGCCGCTTGGTAGGTGTCGCTGGACACGCCCTTGACGTTGAATCCCTTGGCCCTGAGCCAACGGATGAACTCCCTGTTCTTGTCGAACGAGATTTCGTATCCCTTCGGCGCCTTGACGGATACCGAGAACGCGACCCTGTAGAACATGTCCCTAGACGAGTCCACCCCAGGCTTCGACGGCCTCTTGCCCATTATGTACACGCCAGCGATGCCCGTCTTGTCGTTGCTTTTGGACATGTCGAGGTGCACGTACATAGGGAGGCCTAGCATGTTGGGCTCGACGCGCGACATGTCGAAGAAGTCGCCGTATTGAGCCAAGTCGTCCTTGGCGGTGCCGACCTCTATGATTTCCTTGGTGAACGGGTTCTTGTACGCGTCCGTCTTTATCTCGTTCCAGCGTATACCGCTTATGTATTTGACGGAGGATTGCGTCGCTATGCCAGCGATGTCGTTCAGCGAGCCGTCGAGGTCGTCGTCGAACTTCTCCCTGTACCCTATCGGGACGTCTATTATCCTGTAGCCCCTGGCCTTGTATTCGTCTATGAGTTGCTTCGGGCACCCCACGGGCAGGAGTTCGTTGGCGAGGAACTTGTTGCCTATCGCCACCTGGAACTTGACCTTGCTGTCCTTACGGCTGTCGACGACCCACTGCGGTTCGTCGACTATGAGCGTGGTCTTCGACTCGTTCTTCCTCTTGGTCTCTATGTAATCCTCAAGGAAGGACTGCTCGCTGTTCTTCGAGGACGCGATGACGTTTATGGTTGGGAGGTACGTCTCCCCGTTCTTGTCCCTTTGGAAACGGGAGCGCATACGGGCGTCTATCTGCGATATTAGCGTTTTCTGCTTCTTCTTCAGTTTCTCCACGTCGTTGGTGAGGCCGAAATTGACCTCATCGGTGAAATTCGCGAAAACGCAGTTGTGCGAGCACACGGCCCCAGAATTTGTCTTTACTAGGAAGTTGTTGTGTGGGTACGCGTCCACCACGTCGTACATGACCTTCGGGTCGGAAGACCACGAGCGGAGTATCGACTTGACCCTAATGCCTTTGTCGCCGAACAATTCGTCTCCCCGCTTCAGGTCCTTGGCCTCCGCATAAGCGCCGTCCGCCATCATGAATCTGTGTTCTGGCGTGCATTCTATGACCGTTTCGTCTTCCAATGTCAATATGAATTGCTCGGACGTCATGACCGTCGGCAAAACCGTGCACTCATCGCTCAGCACGCGGTTGCCTTCGTCGTCTATGGATACCACCTTGATGTTTTTGCCGACCAATTCGTTGAGCGTGTGCTCCCCGTCTTCCGTCAATATAACCGTGTTCCCATCCAAGCAACGACCGATGACTTGGTTGTTGCTGGACGCGGTTATCACCTCGATGTGCTTCTCTGGTTTGTACATCAGGTTCTCTATGCCTACCATCTTGCCGTGCGACATGAACCATTCGCTGGAAAGTATCAGTTGGTTCATCTTGTCCAAGGCGACGCCCTTCGCGTTCTCTATTGTTATGTTCATAAGCGAGATGCTTATCTTGTCTATCGGTTGCATCCCATAGTAAAGGTATGGGTCCTTAAGGCAGAGGAGCCTGTAAAGCATGTAGAGCAGTATTATGACGGCTATCGTCGACTTGCCCAAGCCGATGGCGCCCGTGAAAACGACCGTGTTGTATTTGGTCGTGGTGTTCGTCGGGAAGATGTCCTTGAGAGTCTCCACCCAATATGGGAATATGGTGAACCTCCCGTCTTGGTCCGTGAGGCCGTTCCCGAGGAACCTTCTTTCGTGCAAAAACTCCTCTATGCCGACGGGTATCTCCGAATAGTCCTCGTAAAGCAGTTCGTCGTACGTCTTGGATGAACCGTCCTTGGCGAACTCGCCGAGTATGGAAAAAGCCAACTCGCGCTCTTCGTCGCTGAGCCCATTCAAAGTGTCCTTGTTGAATTCAGTGTCCAAGAAATCTTCTCCAAACGCCTATCTACGGTAATTTAGCAAAAGAAAACCACCCGATTGGGTGGCGTTCATGGTTCGCTCGCGGTTATTTTCCTTGCTTTCTGAGTTGGCAGTAGATTTCCATCGCCCTCGCTGCGACCTTCTTGGTGAGGTTCCTCGCCTTGAGTTCGGCCTTGGCTTGTTCGATGGCCTTGTCGATGTCGTTTCCGATTTTGTCGAAGTCTTTCATAGTTGGTTCTCCTTACCTTTAGAAGCACTCGGTGTCGATAAGGTTTTGAAGTCTGTCGAACTCCTTATCCTTTTCGATGAAGAACGGGTCTTTCGATAACTTTTTATCGCTCGCGACTTCGTAGGCGCTTTTACCGAAATGCTCCTCGATTTCCTTGATGATTCGTTGTTGTTTTTCAAGTAAGGTTTCCATGTCCGTTTCTCCTTTTGACGCGTATATTGTAACACGTATGTCGTATTTCGTCAATAGGAAAACGAACGAATTTCATTCGCCTTATGACGGAGGACTTGCCTTATCCTTACCCAGCCTTCGCGTGTGGCGACCGTCAGTCGATGCAACCGTATTCCTCGCGGAACGCTTCGTAGGCGTCTTCCTCGTAGATGTCCTTCACCATGTCGGCGAAGCGCGGGTCGCGGTCGATTGCGTCGGTATGAATCAGTTCGGACTCGATGCAACGCTCGATTGCGGACGCGCAACCGCGGATGTATTCCTTGTCGGCCCTAGGGTCGATGCGGATGACGCGCCACATGATATAGGCTACGTAGTCCTCCGTTTTCGGCTCGACGTAGTAATCGAAGTATTCCTCGAGTTCCACTTCCTCGTAGTGTGGCTCGTACCATCCGTTCCCGATGTGCGTGCTCGCACTAGCCTCGGCTTCTTGGATTCCGCGGAATAGATATGTCAGCATCATGTTTTCGTCCTCCTATTTCATCGAAGCGAGGGTCTGCTCGTAGGCGCGCTTGGGCAACTTCCTGCCCATGACGTATCCGTAAGGGAGTTTTTTTGAGTTCTCGGATTCGATTCTCTTGACCTCGACCAGGTGCTCTCCGACGGGTCCCCGTTCCTTTCTGTAGATGGTCAGGGTGCCGAGGAACCCGACCTTGGCGACGTACCCGTCCCTTATGTCCTTGTTGAGTTCGTCCTCGAGTTCGCGGGCCAAGACGACGTGCTTGGCGTTTTTGTTAGAATCGTTGATGACAGCCCTCGAAACCTCGCCCAGGTTCCAGTTGAGTTCGAGTTCCGCCTTGGTGATGGCGTTCAGCCTATCCATGATTTCGTTCGGTTCCATTTCCGTTCCCCCCCTATCAGTAAGCGCAGGTCCAGCGCCAATCCTCTGGCGTGGAGGAGCCGTCTTCCGCGACGTTCCATTTCTGGGACGCGACCTCATCGCCGTTGCCGTCGCGGATGGAGATTTCCCCGTCGTATGTGAGGATGAGGTTCCTGGCGAACCCCTCCGCGTATTCAATCGCGCCCTCGACGGTGCCGAAGTACCCGACTTCCCTTTCGTTGAAGTAGTTGATGACGAACTTTTCCATGTTTGTTTCTCCTTATCTGGCGTATGTGAAGCCAATCTTGGCGGGGTTGACTTCGTTGATTCTCTTGACTTCGACGTGGAAGCGATGGGCGGTTTCCCAATCCGAACGGATTCCAAGTCGGTCGACGTTGTCGAATTGCTTGCGGGGGTCTTTCGCGTTTTTGGCAGTTAGGTAGGTAACGAACTTGTTGTCGCGGTTGTTCCTTCTGATGATGAAGTTGATTTCGTAGACTTTTTCCATGGCGATTCTCCTTATGCGATTACATTATGCGGCAAACGGGACGCTATGTCAATACGCTTTGTATTTCTTGGTGGCGTCGATTCCGTATTTGCCTTTGAAATATTCTATCTCGTGGTCGCAACCGATTCTGTCCCCGACGTAGGATGACTCGATTTCGTTGCCCTCTGCGTCGACGACGATGATGCACCACGACCTCTGTTGGCGGTCGTATCCATAGGTGATTTTTGTCGGTTTAGAGTTATCCATGATTTTTCCTCGCGGATGATATTGTATCATGAATTGATTGGTATTTCAATGAGGAATTACGACGGTTAACGGTTATACATGAACAAAATAAAAAAGCATGCGTTTTGCATGCTTTTTCCAATTGATTTAATTATTATAGGGCAGTTATTGTCTCAGTTGCGTTCGAACTGTCAAAAGAAAGTGTTTCAACTGTTTCTAAATTTGACACCAATAGGGATGTTATAGAAAATCCGACAATGGTGTCTCCTGCTCTGTTAAAATAGTTTTGCAATGCAATATAGTAATTACCACCATATTGAGCAACGCCTTTTACGTTGTTAACAGATATTATTGTCTGTTCCGTATCGAATAACGAACCACTAGAATTGGTGATTATGTCAGCCCCAACTGTAAAGTCGCTTTTTGCTAAAGCATGCTTGTATAACTTAGTTCCGCCAGACGGGGTGGCCAAAACGTACTCACCAGATGCACTGACAGTAGGAACCTTGCCCTCGTCGGCCTGCTCAGCCTCGGGGATGCGGGCGTCCTGGATGTCCCATTCCTCGGAACCCTTCTTTACCTTGTTTACGTAAGCCATTCCCAATTACCTCCGTTTCGAATGCTTTTTGATTATCCAAGGACCAACGCGTGGTCCTCTACGTGCGTGCTGTCACCGAGTTCTATCGCGTTCTCGGAAACGCTGGACGAAACCAATTCGATTTCGTTGCCATCGACGACGTCTGGCTCGGCCTCGGCCTTCTCGGCCCTCATGTTCGATATGAACGACGTCAGGACCTCGACGTAAGTCTTCCTTCTCTTCGCCATCGTCATTCCCCCTTGCCGTTCATCGAGTTGACGAACGCGATGCACTGGTCTATGTAGGCGCAGAGTTGGTCGACGAACGGCTCGACGTCGATGCCAGCGGTCTTGCAGGCTGATTTGACGGCCTGTATGACCATCTCCTTCTTGCCTTTGCCCTTCTTTGCGGTGGCCTCGGCTTCCTTCATCGCGGAATCCGCGACCTCCATCACGAAGGCCCACTGTTCGGCAAGGGACTTTCCCTTGACCTCGGAGACCTTCGCCTTGACGGCGAACCAAACGGCGACGCCAGCGCCGACGAGACCGCAGAGGCCTATGAGCAAAGCGATTATTCCCTGAGTCCAGTCCATGCGGTTCCCTCCTTCGTATACGTCACGTAATTTAGCATGCGAAAAGGGGCCCCGTCGGACCCCTCATACATAGGAAGAAATCGGGAACAGGCCTTGCCCCAAATCCACCACGTCAAGGAAGTTCCTCGCCCACGGCACGGTCTGCCAGAACTCGTACAGCCCTGGTTCCGCGTCCCTTATCGTCTCCAAGCATTCCTTGACCGTCGCGTTGAGCACGCGCAACGCGTCGGAGTTCATCGCGAGCCCGCTCTCCTTGAAGAACCTCCACACGACCCTGTAGTAGTAATAGTGGTCCCCGTCAGCGGACAGACCGTTGCCCTTCTCGGGCATCACGAACCCAACGTCCAAGCCTTCGCGGTCCAGCGTGGCCTTCAGGAACCTCTGCTCGGCGTTGCAGGCCCACACGGCGTCGTTGGTGCGCAAATCGGCCACGTCCTCGCCACCGACTATCTCGCACGGGTTGAGCGTGGCGAAGTCCTCGTAGTCGCGGAACCAATCGCCCACCGCTTGGCGCCCCTTGTCACCGCCGAACCACAGCACACCGCAGTTGTAGGCGTCGTCCGTCGCCCTTATGTGCTCTGGCATCGCGTAGCCGTCTGGGACGCTGAGGGCATCCCACGGGACGTATATGCCCCCGTCGTCATCGTCCTTCCCCTCTGGCGACCAGACCAAGCAGTCGTGGGACAGGTCGAACGGCTTCCTCATCAGCACGTCCACGTCGGAATACACCGCCTGTTCCCAAACGTCGTGTTTTTGGTAGTTCACGGCCGTCAACTTGCCAGTCGACCAGAATTTCGATTCGTCTATCCCCAACGGCCCGATTGCGGAAAGCGTGTCGTCGTCTATCACGTCGTACAGCCTCCTGAGGCCCCATTTGTCGAGGAACGGTATGTCCTTCCTCGTGCAGTAGAGTTTGGTCCTGTACCCGAACGAGCGGTACCTTAGGAGCGACGCCGTCCATATCAGGACGTCTACCTCTGGGATTTCGCCTATGCGCTTGCGGTTAGAGAAAACGTTGAAAACAATCATCTACGTTATTATACACAAGGAAAGGAAAACGGCCCTTTCGGACCGTTGTGTCCCTTCCCGTTATTCGGGTTTTTGCTATAACGAGATTCCCCCAGACTGAGGCTCTTGTTCCTGTTCTTCCTTCAGGTTGAAGTACGCGGTGAATGTCTTGCCGTCCTCGGATAGCATGCCATAGAACGCGGAGCAGGTGGGGAGGAATATCTTGCTCGTGGCGTCCGCTTCCGCCCAAGTGTCCACGCAAGTGAACGCCCTGGACTGGTAATTGACGGGGAACTGGCCAGGGACCTCCGACGCTATGACGATGTCGAGGATACTGCCGTATTCGCTCTCCGCCCCGTCCCCAGGGCCGTAAACGATGGAGCGTACCTTCCCATTACCTTGCTCGACGGGGAATGTCTTCGCCATAATCGCTGCCTCCGATATATCCGAAATGGAGGGAGGTACCAGAATTCCTTCACCACTCAGAATATCGTAGAAGCGTCCCGCTGACTGTCCCTGCAACGCAGTGAGGTCGAATTCGCATTTGTTGAAGTAATCGACCCCGTCGATGGTTATGACGGGAACGGGTCCGACTGGCTCTTCCTCTTTTTTGAGACCGTAAAGGGTCCTTTGCCTGTCGATGAAGGTGATGAGTGTGTCTACGTATTTGGCCATTTTGATTCTCCTTTATGATGTTTTATTGCCTTTGGTTTTTATTGCTCGTCCTTGAGGTTGTAATACGCTATGAACGTGTTCCTGTCCTCGGACTGCCAGCCGTAGAAGGCTGAGCACTGCGGGAGGCAGATGTGGGTGCTGTCACCGTCCTCTATGGAATCGACCAACTCGAATGCGTGCGACACGTAGTTGGGCTCCATTTCGGGGTTGTCCGACGCCAGTATGAACTGCGCTGGTGACTTCTCCTTGGAGCGTCCGACGTTGAATATGCACATCGACACCTCGTCCTTCGAAACGAGCACGCTGTTGTGCTCCTGCGCGTCTTCTCCTATATCGGGGTCCGACATCGGGAAGTGCGCGGTCCTCTCGCCAGATATGAGGTCGTAGATGTCGCCGTATCCCTGCTCGCCCAACTGGTCGAGGTGGAATTCGGTCTTCTGGTAATAATCGACGCCGTCTATGGTTATGACGGGTTGCGGGCCTACGGGCTGTTCCTCGGCCTTATGCCCATAAAGCGTCCTCTGACGGTCTATGAATGTTGTTAGCGTGTCTACGTATTTTGACATCTTTTCAATGCCTCCTTCTCCTAATCATTTTAGCAACGTAAGCATGACGTTGCCTTTATGCGTATGCCTTTGGCTACAGGGCCGTCACTAAGTCCGAGCGGAAGTCGCTGGAGTTGAGTTCAATTAACTGCAATTCGCTATCAGTGGGTCCATAATATCTAATGTAGTCTTTGCGATTCCCTTGTTCATCTTCAGTGGAATATGGCGCGACGTAAACACCGACGGGTACGTATAACAATATATGTTCATTGGTATGGGGCGTTTCGCTCATGGGAAGGTAATGCCACCACAGCATCCCCCGAAATTGAGAGAACGTGGTGAGAGGCGTGGGGTAAGTGGAAATCGCGTCAAGGACAACGGGGCCACCGTTTGCATCCCCGACCGTGATGCGGTGGCGATACCACTTCGTCCCAGGCTCAAGCGTGGTGCCGTTTTGGGAAATTTCGCCCGTTACGTCCAGGCTACCGTTTATTACTTTGTCTGCCATGTGTCATCCCCTCCTTTATATGAACATCTCCGTTGAGCCTGTCGGGTAGACGTCGGTTGTGTATTGAAGATTGCGGTCGGGTATTGTGATGGTTTTGCGGTCTGATGATGAACCAGCCACACCGAGATGGATATGGATGTTCTGTAGCCAGTTGCTTGATGTCGCCGAAGTGTCGGTAGAAATAATCTCTAAATAACTACAAAGATTGTCTAAAAGAATGCCTCGACAGTAATTAATTGGCGAAGATGATTCTCCAAATGTGTTATAGGTGCAATTATTGCCAAAGGTGTTGTTGGAGCAAGTATCACCTAAGATATTATGGTCGCAATTACAACCGAATGTGTTGTAAGGGCAATTACTACTAAAGACGTTACTAGAGCAACTAGAGCCGAAAGTATTGTCGAAGCAATCATCACCGAATGTATTGCTGGTGCAATAAGCACCGAAAGTATTGTTTGTGCAATTCTGACCAAAGAGATTGCTAGAGCAATAAGAATCGAAAATATTATTAAAGCAATCGTTGTCAAAGGTGTTGTTAAAGCAACTCCCATTAAAAGTGTTATAGGAGCAACTCTCGCCGAAGATGTTATTACGGCAATTAGAGATGAAGGTGTTACAAGAGCAACCTTCTCTAAATGTGTTGTTGTAGCAATCATAACCAAAGGTATTGCAATAACACATAAGAGAACTGACACTAACAGATGATGAATAAAATACATTAAAATTAAGTTGTTGTTTACCGCCTAAAAGATATTCTTTCATACTGTTACCATAACAGCCATTACTTAATGATAATGAAGCATCTTTAATCACACTGTCTTCTGTATAACTAAAAGTGTATGCATTTGTATATTTACCCGATTTCGTAAACAATATGTTCTTAAAGTCATAAGGAACGTCATTGTCGAACTCGTCAACCATATGGTAAATTACACCTTTGCCTGTGTATTTGTTTCCCATGACGATTTCCGTAATCGCGTAACTGGGACTCGGGGAACTTGACGTGTATGCTTCGTCTGAAACGGAAGGTGTCGTCGAATCGGTGTAGACTCTTGTTCCATCCGAGGATTTCCACGCATACGGATGTCGGCCTGATGGGAAGTCGCCAGCCTCATATCTGTCCCAACTAACATCGTTCGCCACTATCGTGCCGACGATTTCAATGTAACTTGTGTCGGCCCATTCAAATCGAGTGTCGTCGTTGTCCAAGCAATACCAAAGTTGCCATGCCTCCAGTTTGCTGTTGGCGAAATACGTATCGCCTTCGTGAAGGCATGCGCGTGCGACCTCATTCAATTTGTTTACGCTGTCAGCGACAACGATGATGTCGAATTGATGCCCAGCGGAAGAGGTGTTTGCCTGAGCGGTAGTGCAGACATAGTCGGTAATCCTGTATTGTCTTCCAGGCACCAACTTGCTTGCATCACGCAACGCTTTCAATTCCGACCACGTCGTCTTCAGTTCGCCTAAGGCGAGCATTCCGCTTTCCGATGGGAATGTATAAGTAAATTCAACGTTGTTGAGTATTTTGTGTATGCCATTAGATGCGTATTTATGACCAGATTCTCCAAATCTACCATAAGTTGTCAATACGCCATCCAATTGTACTTTTGTCGAACCATATGAACCAAGTGTAGACACAGTCACACCATTTTTGTCCAATGTGGAATAGTGATTGCGGTCGTTGCTTCTGATTGTTATTTCACGATTTGAAATGACATTCTCATCAGTATTCTCAGCAATTCTAGATACTATTGTGCCACCTGTCAAAGGCAGATAATCATACAAATCCGATGTTAAAGCGACCGTGCCATTCTTCGTGGGGAATGTTATTGTATATGTGCCTACATTAGGCGTATATGCGCGAATCGTAGATGGAATATATAAATTGCTTTCAACTGTTAACCTGCTTTCAACTGTTAACCCGCCAATTGCAAGGAAATTAAACCGAGGGCCATCATAATCTGGGTCATATGTATTAAAGACGCCATAATACTCAGTCTCACCACTGCTTGTTATGCCGAAGTTGAACGTGCAGGGTTCCTCGAAGTTGTATACGTTCTGTCCCTTGACCGTGGTGTTGCCAGCCTTGACTGTTTTGACGCGGAGGTTCTCTATCGTCGCGCTGTCGGCGACCTCTAAGTCGCCAGAGTACAAACCGTTGGCGTTCAGGTCGTAAACCCCCAACCTGTCGAACGATGGTATCGCCCCGAAGTCGGAGTCGCAGGGATTGAATTCGTTGAATCCGCCTTCCGTGTCGGTGAAGCCGACGACACCGCTCCACTGGTCTATGGTCACGCGGGGGTTATCGGCGGATTGCCCGAGGGTTATGGCTTTTCCTTGGGCGCCGTCTATGTGTACGTTCCCAGTTATCTCCTTGTCGCCAGTTATGGTCTGCGCGGTGTCGAGCGTGACGAAAGTTACGACGACGTCCTCCAACGCGTCGACCCTCGTGTCGAGGGAGTCTATCTGTTCTTGGAGTTCGTCGAACCTGGACTTGCCCTGTTCGCCCTTCAACTCGTATACGTATCCTTCCATGCGTTACCTCACTTGGCCTTCGGTTGCGTTTCCCTGAGCGGTTGCCTCTTCCTTTTGTGCTTCTTCTCCCAGTCCTCTTTGGTCGGGAGTTCGTCGAACCTCTTCATGACGTCCGCCACGAACGAGTTCCCGTTCAGGTTGTAATAGGATTCGTACATGTCGTGCACGTTCGTGTAGTCGTAGTCGTTCCTATAGCCCTTGTCGACGCATTTGTAATAGCACGTCAGTATGTCGTTCCTCAAAGAGGACAATGTGCCGTCGCCTATCGCGTCCAGTTTCTTCGACATCGGCGACACCTTGTCGTCAATCATCTTGCCGATTGTCTGGACCAACCTCTCGTTCTCCTGCTCGCCCATTATCCGCTCCGCTTCCTTCAATTTCGTTTTCTGCTCGTCCTTCTCTTGGTCGCGCTTCTGGAAGTACTTCTCAAGACCGTGCTTAATCATGAACCCGAAGAACCCAGAGACGATGGCGCTGGCCGCCACCGATACGAGCGTGATGGCCCATCCAGGTATCTCCACAACAGCGTTAAGTATCATCATAAATCCCTTACTCGTGTAATTTAGCAAAGGACTGTCCCATACGCCGTAACGGAACGCGAAGGAAAAGCGCCTTATAGGCGCCGTTCCGAATCAGTGGTTGATGTAAAGCCTTCTGCGGGGCACCACGGTGTCCACGTACGGCTGGTTCGCCCCGATGGGCATCCTGACGAGTTTCACCTCGTAGTAGTAGAGCCCAGGGAGCAGGAGCGCGGTGTCCATGTGGTTGAGCCTCACGGTCACCCCTCCAGACACGTTGACGTCCTCGACGCCGAGCGTCTTCTTGACCAAAGAGCGCTCGAACGGCGCGTTCGGCTCCATTATGCCGAAAAGCAGTTCGTCGCCCTCGTTGAGCGTGTACCATTCGGGGAATATCTTGTCGCCGTCGTTCAGCATTATGCCGAATTCGACGGTGTCCCCCGCCACGATGGATACTATCCCGTTGTCGGTTATGTCAATCATCCTTCTTCCTCCTCTGGTCCCCTGAGCGTCTTGCGCCTGTTGTTGTCGAATCTGAGTTCGAGCGGGTTCTCGTCCTCTTGGTCGGTCCCAACCTCGGGCTTGGTCTTCGCGAACCTGTAGTCGTTGCCCTTCTCGAAGCGCCCCTTCTCGTCCTTGCCCCTCATGCCGAGTTCTATGACGTCGGACAGGGCCTTCTGGTCGCTCGGCAACAGACCGCTCTTATCGGGGTCCATGTCGTCGAACAGGGACAGTTGCACGGCCTTCTTGTAGGGCATCCCGTAAATCTTCGGGAATATGTAGTCCGCGTAGTTCTTCTGCATGTTCTTCTGGCAGTACCTCGCGTAGTTGTTTATGACGGACGCTATCTTGACCATCCAGTCCGTGTTGGACAGGACGAGCAACGAGTGCTTGCACCCAGCGCCCTTGTCGTTGTTGGGGTTGGTGATGTCGCTCGGCCTGAGTTCTGGCAGACCGCTGTTGTAGCGCCCAATCGTGCTTTGGTAGGAAAACCTGTATTTCCAGTCGGGACAGGAGCAACTGATGAAGACGTCGTCGTCGTTGAACGACCTCATTAGCGCCCTGAGCACGCATTTGAACTCCATCTTGTTGCCGTTGGAGCGGACCTCCTGCCTCAGGTTGTCGAGTATCTTCTCGAACGTTATCGTGACCACGTAGTCGTCGGTCTCGCCGTGCACCTTCACGCCGAACTCCAGTATGTCGGCCTTCCAAAGCGCGTTCATGTCTATCCTGTCGTAGTCCCTGACGCTGTTCGCCACGCGGGAATGCATCCTGCGCTCCCACCTGTTCCTGCCTTTGGATTGGTTGTTCTTCGAATAGTCCGCGCCCTTCTTGGACTGGCTTATGAGTTCACCGCGCTTCTTCTCGGTGAGCAACGACTCGTTTTTGCGTTTGGCCCTGTCCCAATAGGAAAGAGCCACGGCGTATCGCTGTTTTACGTCTGGGTATTCGTCCTTGGTAACGGACATGAAGCGGGACACGAAGTCCTTCTTCGATTCGCCCTCGTTCGGATACACCTCGGTGAGCATCGACTCTACCTGTACGACCTTCGGCGTGTAATCGTCGACCCACCCGTCCTGCACGTAATGGGCCTCGTACTTCCCGAGCGCCTTGGCGAGCGGTGAGGACTTGTACCTGTCGTCGCTACGCGTGGTCACGGTCCCGAATGGGTATATGTATTTACCCTCGTAGCCGTCCTCGTTCACGTCCGCCCCGTAGGTCTCCTTCTCGAGGCCCTTCGGCGCGAAGATGTAGTATATCACGTTCCTGCCGTAGTCGTCGACGTACGAGTCTATACCCCAACGGCTTATGACGCCGTTGTACAGCCCGTCCTCCACGGCCTGCTCAATCATGTCCCTGTGTATGTAGAGGTCCGCGTCGCACACGAAGAACAGTTTGAGGTTCCTGTCCCAGAGTATCCTGAGGGAGTGTTTGGAGTTCCTCATCATGTTGGCGACCTCGTATTGGCTCTCGGTCATCCAGATTCCGTGCTCGTCGTCGAGCCATTCCTCGGACAACCTGGCCTCCGTTTTCGTCCTCAGGGGCCTGCCGTTGGCGTATCTGACCAACATCCTCATGAGGTCGTCCACGTGCCCGCATATCGGATAGGTGTCGTCGTTGACCATGAAGTTCACGTATTCGCCACGACCGCTTATCTCAATCAGGGCGCGCCTGTCGGAATAGGAATCGAGCACGTACCTCTTGAGGGCCCTCATCTGGTTCGCGGTGGGGGCGTCTGGCAACGCCATGTAGTGGTATCCCTCGCTCCCGCGGTTGCAACGTATGAACCCGAGCCGTTGGAACAGGTCGGTGTTGGTTAGGTTCACCTTGTCCAAAAGGGAATCGCCAGTGGCCACGATTCCGTCGTCCTCCATGGCTTGGAGTATCTCCCCATGGAACATGGGCGCGTTCGGCTTGGATTTTGGGCTCATGGAGCAGAAGCGCCCGTCTTTGTCTATGAGTTGTGGCATGACCTCGGGGATGTCGTCCGAAAACCCGAATTCGGATTCGAGGTACGAATGCACGTCGCCGTAGTCGTACTCGCCCTTCAGGTGCGAGCCAGTGGCCTCGGTGAACACCCCTCTACCAGAAGAAAACGCCTTGATTATGCCTTTCGTCACGTCTTCCTTGTCGAAATACGTTGGGTCGAATTCCTTATGGTCGTTTGGCGTATAAACATGCAACGTGGGACCGTTGTCCGCGAAATGGTTTCCAAGCCACTCCTTGAGGATGTCGATTTGCTGAGCGCTCGGCTTTCTGCATATGACTATCTTCAACCTGTCGTCGCCGTATCCTTGGCCACTGTTAAGCGTGATGTAGCCGAGTTTCTCCAAAAGGTAATCGGTTATTCTCCCGTCCCAAACGACGCGCGCCTTGGCCTCCTTGGCCTCATTCGTCTCCATCACGGCGTCCACGAAAGACTCGTGGGTGTCGTATTCCCCGCAGTCAATCATGTCCCCTTCGGGGCTCAGCAACAACACGTCCGAGTATTCGATGGAATCGGGGGAGTTATATGATATGTCGTCTTTGTCGGACAGCGCCTCGACCCAACCGAGGAAATCATTCGATGTCAGCGTGCGTCGCGACGCCTGTTCGTCAAGACCCGAGCCAGATGCCTCGGACAGGGATTCGGAAAGGCCGAGTTCGGCGAGCGTCTTGTCACCGCCCTGCCTGTGTATCGGGGCCACTCCGTTGTCCTTCAGGATGGCGTTCACCTCGTCGTCGGAAAGCAACCTGTTCACCCTTATCGAGCCAGTTATGACCCATGGCACGGTTTCGGGGTTCGGGTTGGTCCTGTATCTGTAATAACCCTTGGCTGGGAGTTTCGGAAGTCCCGCGAGGGAATGTTGGTATTTGTCGCTCTTGTAGGTCACGACCTTGCCGTCGTCGCCCATCTTGGTCCTCTCGTACCCACGGGCGTCCGCCTCTGGCTGATAGTCGACGTCCATGGCGTAGTCGCACTCGGCCCAAACGAAATCGCTCGGGAATTCCTTCTCGCCAGTCTCCTTGTTGGTCCTGTCGAACTGAGGGGCGCGTGGCAAATCGCCGAGGTGCCACCCAGGCCTGTATGAGAGCGTGCCAGAGCCAGTCGACTTGACTTGGGGTCTGCCAGTCTTGGAAAGGCCAGCGAACTCGCCTTCCTCTGCGTCGAGCCACACCCCAATCGGCGTGTCCCTTCCGCCAGCGTTGGCCACCATGGGAGGATATAGTTTCCCGTTCTTCACGCGGAAGACCTTGTATGCCTTGCCCGTCTTCATCGGCTCGTAAGCCTCGTCAAATGATTCGGTGGCGCGCATGTCATTGCGCTTGGTCGGATTGCCGAAAAAGATTACGTTTTGCGTTGTTTTCTCATCCAATCTATCGGAATCGGTCGGGTTTGTGTTGTCCACGCGCTTAATCTGGTTCGGGCTGAACACGATTATCTCCCTTCCGTAGTCGACGAGTATCCCATCATATCCAAGTTGCATGATGTCTTCCGAAAACGTGTCACCCGTGTAACCACCAGCCAATTCCGCCAAGACGTCGTCTATGAGGTCCAACCCTTTGTCATACCATTCTTGTTCTAATCGTGGCATCTCCTCTTCGTCGTAACCGTCGATTTTTCCCTTTTTGATTTCCAAATCAAGGATTTTCCTGACGTCTTCCATGGTCGACTCATCATAATAGAATGGGTTCTCTATGTTCAGGTAATACGCGCCTACCGATGTTCCGTAATCAGATGCATATTCCTCTTCTTTCGAGAAATAGAATCCCTTTCCGAAGAAACCGCCTGACGCTTTTGACGGGTCAAACTCAGAAAACGATTCGTTGGAACCATGATAGCACACCAACAGCCTTCCTTGGCCGTCCCTCACGGCAGAATCCCAGAAAAACTTGGCCTGCCCATCCGTCAGGCGCCTGCCATTAGAATCATAGTACTTTGCGCTTTCGGACATCGAAAAACCTTCCAACCGTTTCTTCTGAATTTAGCAAACGACGAATACATCGCGTGTATGTGCGCACGCACGATGCGTTTTTCGAATTTTGAAAACGAATAGAAACCGTGCGCTTTAAGCCGCAATCATATTATACAGCGAAACGAAAACGGGGTCTTTCGGCCCCGTCGAATCATTCGTTTCCCTCGGCCTCGTATGCCTTGAGCGATTCGTATACCTTGTCTGGGTAATGGGCGCCCACGCACTTCGGCCAATGGTAGTCGTCGTCTGGGAGGCCCTGGCCAATCCTAACGACCTCTCCCACGTGCCTGAACCCGAATAGAATCGGGGGCATGTGCGTAACGATGTCCTTCTTGTTGCGGAACACCCTGAACGAAGCCCAGCGCTCCCTCAGTTCCTTTTTGACGTGCCATCCGAAGAAGACCCTCGGTGCCTCGAATCCGTAGCCCTCGAGACCGCCTTCAAACTTCTTTTGTTTTTATTTTCTGACATCTGTATCCTGTTTGAATGCTAAGTATCTTCCTGGCTCAATTTCCTTTCTTTTCTTTATTCTCCAAGAAACGGCACAATTCGTTATGTTGAAATATCTAGCAGCATCTTTGATGGATATAAAATTATGTATCACATTCCCGTCATCGTCTATCATTACAACTTCTTGTCTCTTTTGGCCCAAGGCAATTTTGCGTCGTGTTTCTTCTGATATAACACGAGATTTGTTGTATTCTATGAGGGCTTTAATTCTTTCGGGATGAGTTTCCCAGTATCTCTTTGAATTTTCTGACATTTTCTTTGAATGCGCCTCTGGGTCCTTTGGCATATAATATTTACCTTTGTGCGCTTCAGATAGTTTGCGTTTTGCTTCGTCCGATAACTTTCTCCCTTTTGCTGGCGCTACATGAGTTTTGAAGTATTCTTTTATTGCTTTACTTAGATTTTTATTATGCTCTTTAGAAAAGTTACGAGGTTTAGAGTATTTTGCAACACGAGCATCTGTCGATTTTGTAAGACCTTTGTTCCAAGAAGATTTCCCCAATTTAAGTGAACTATTTAGACTTTTCCACTCCTCATATATTTCTTGAAATTGTTCAAATTCATCCACCTCATAATTTTCAATGCGTTTTTTGTTGTTGGCATCGCCTGATACAAGATGAAGAAATGAATTCTCCAACTTGTATTTTAATTGTTTATTGGTGCTATCTGAACACAAACACAAATAATAGTGAGCAAGGATATGTTTTGAATACAGGAGATTGACTTTGTTTTCTGATGAATCGTCTATCGGCAACTTTAGGCAAGAAAAACAGCATTTCGGTATTATGTGGTGGCTTTGCGTTTTGAACTTTTCCCTTTTTGTGGCTCTGTTATCGTTTATCAAAGAACAATAAAGGTCTAGGTATTCGTTGTCAACGAAACACCCTAGACCCAACAATTTTTGCTTTAATTCGTCCCTGAAGATTCCTCCCCTGAAGGTGTGTCGGATTTCTCCAACAGACGCGTCACCATCAGAGGAGCAATCTATACAATTTAGCAGTCTTTGTCTTTTTCGTACTTTTTAAGGCCATCCTCAACTACTTGTGGATAATGGTACTTGATGCATTTCGGTAGCCTTCCTTCTACCAAAGAAACATCTCCTTTTATATGCACTATGTGTCCTGCGTGACAAAATCCAAATATCCGAGGCGGACAATGGGTTACTATGTCACTTCCGTTGACGAACACAGTCATGTTGTTCCAACGCTCCCTTAATTTTTTTGGAATCCAAAACCCAGCAAACACTCTAGGTGATTCAAAGGCGTATGTCTCAAACCCTCCGTCCCTCAAATCTTCTCTGTGATACCATATGCACTCTGTTGCAAAGAATGCCAAACTGGAACCGTGGGAATAGCCGATGACGACGACGTGGTCATATTTGTACTTCCACTCGCCATACGGGACGCGTTCCGTCACCTTGGCGATGACTACGTCCTCGAGTTCCTTCCACGCCTCCAAGAACCCGCGGTGGACGAGATACGGGATGCCCATGTCCTTGTACGGGCGGGCTGGGAACGTGAAATTCCGTCGCCAATCGACGTCACTCGAACTTCCTTGCAGGAACAGGTACAACGTGCTACCATCCTCGATGAACGCGTAGTTCACGTCGTTGCCCACGGTCTCGTATTTGACCTCGAAGGCGCATTTGTAGAACAATTCCGATGGTTTCATCTATCGTGCCTCACTCTATCGCGAGAACGGTGCGCGCGCCTTAGATTCCCCTCCACGTGATTTCCATCCACGTGTTGGCGGATGCGTCGAACATGTACCACTTCGAGGTGTCCATCTCGAAGAACAGGGAGCCGTTCCCGACGTTCTCGGTCGGCTTCGTGTCGGTGCTGAGTCCCCTGAATTCGTATGTGCTTTGGTCAACGGATGTAATCATGTCAAAAATATCTCCTTGTGTTCTAGGAATTTAGCAAAAGCGGTATGGGGCCGACCGTATAATAACGTCGGGGGCTACCGCTTGTCTTGACTTGGTCGCCATCCCGCGTTACAATGTTTGGGGAGAAGGGTGATAATTGCCATGGTTTTTTGGAAGACGAAGGAAAGGGAATACTGGAAATCGGAGGTTTCCGATGAGTACCTCATGAACATAGCGAGGTTCTTGGAACGCGCGAGTTACCTGCCCCATTGGGTGACCGAGGAGATGGTGGACGGCGTGTTCGAGGAATGCTTCGTTCGCGGTTTGCTGGACGCGGAGACGGCGCATAGGCACGCCACGTCGGGCGCGGACGTCAGGCCGAGCATGGAGCAGAGGAAGGAGCGTCGCGCCATGGAGCGGGCCCTTTTCGAACTTAGGGACGACGACCCGTGCGAGCCAATCGAGTCGGAGCCAGAGGACGGCGATTCGTATTACGGGAGGAACGAGTTATGACGAATCCGAAATACGTCAGGACGGACGAAGGCATACGCGAGGCGCTGGACGCGCGGGACGACTGGAAGGGGGAAGCCGAATACCTCGTGCGCAACGGGTCTGGGTTCCTTTGCGACTTCAACAAGATGTGGGTTCCGTCGGACCGCGTGAAGGCCAAGTCCGACGACCTTCCTCCCCTGTTCGACGGGTTCACCGTGGTCGGCACGCTGGACGGCGAGGAGCGCCACAAATACCTGCCGTCAGACTCGTGGGACGCCAAATCGGTGCTTGACACATACGACGGCATGGGTTATTCTATTTACGGCGTCATATGGGAAGGCGGTGGCCTGACCCCAGTCGCCGAATACGATAAGGGGGAGTGGAAACTCCTATGAACGGAGAAAGGGGAAAGACGATGATAAGCAGAATGATTGACGATGACGAAAGGGAGTTGCTCGAGGCGCATGACGGCGATTACGCGCACAACCATTTCCATTACGAGACGGAAAAGCCTGGCCCTGAAGCGGGCGAATTCGTCACGACGTGCGTCCTGACCAAGCCATCGAGCAGGAAGAACTACGGATGGCGTTGTTTCGACGTCTACTACGTCGCGACTGGTAGCGGGGAAATCAAGAAACTCGGGACGGTCAGGTGCGACCTCATATACATGCGAGGCAAATTCTCCCTCGACGTCAGGAACGGCATGACGGCCATGTTCCACGCGAACCCGTACAGTTACAACTGGCTCGTGGTGCAACCGTTCTCGGACGAGGTTCGCGTATACACGTACGAGGAATGGGTTGCCACCAAAGGCGGGAACGACTTCATGTACGATTGCATAAGGGAGGACTGACATGGAAATCAAGACGAAGTTCGATTTGGGCGACACCGCCTATATGGGCATGACGGAGGCTGGAATCCCCGCCATGTTGTCTTATAAGGTCGTCGAGGTATACGTCCGTCGCATAGCCTTGGATGACGGCGGGGAAGTCGTGGACGTCATGTACGGCCTAAGGCGGGACGGGCGCGACGAGGCGTGTTACGAGGAGGCGCTGTACACCGAGGATGAGCGCGACGCTGGCTACCGCATGTTCGTTCGGAAACACGCGCTTGACCTAAGGCGCGAAGTGGAGAAGAAGAAGGCATTGCTGGCCGAGGCCGAGAGGATAGAGGAGTCCGTGTGCGGGAAACGATGAAGGCGAAAGCGATAACGAACATAGAGCCTTGGGACGAATCGGAATGCCCAGAACTGGAAGTGGGCAGGGAATACGAGGTCAGGCAGGTGACGATAGGCGGTTGGTCCACCGAGGTCGAACTGGAAAACGGCAGGAGTTACGACAGCACGATGTTCGACGACGAGTTCCAAGAAAAACTGGACAAGGCGCTTGACTGGTTTGGACGAAACCCAGGATACGACACCTACGGGTGCTTCGTGAAGGACTTCTATTGAGGGGGAAAGATATGAAGAAATCCTATAGATGCACCGAAATAACCGAGTGCGGATGGCACAAGAAATCGAAATATTTCTTGGACAGGTTCGGCTCGGATTCCGAATCAGAACTTATAGAGGAATTCGGCGAGTTGGAAGACTTCATAGACGACGCCGAGACCAAACTCAACATTGGCTTAAGCACGATAATTTCGGTTCTCACCCACGATGTTCTATATGCGAAAGAAGGAACTTTCGCGATAAAGGGCATCAAGAAGAAACATGGTAGATACGCCGTAATCACGAAAGAAAAGAGCGCGGAAACATATTGGTTGGAAGACGAGGGTGTGCGTTGGTTCGTCGAAGAAGATAAGTTCAAGTTCTTCTCGTCTTTAGAGAAGGCCTTCGATAGGGAATTCAACCGCTCGAACGAGGCTAACCGAAATGGCGAAGCCACAAAGTTAAAGTTTAAGAAACACTGGGCAAAAGTGCCAAAACTCAATGTTGGCGCATTTGCTTCTTATAAGTCGAATACCAAGGAGGGAAAGGAATGAAATTGCGCGAATTGGCGATTTCGAGGAACAGGCATTTGACAATCCTCGAGAAGAACGAAATCAAAAAACTCTTCGACGACAAGGCGAAGAGGATGCCTGAGGACCTATTCGACGAACTGTCCGACATGGAGGTCCTCAGCACGGAGGAAAGCGTCGGCCTGACCGTCATCGTGTTGGACGTTGGGAAGACCTTTGAACAGTTGGAAGAGGATGCCAGCAGGTCACGGCAATCGGCGAAGAACGCGATGAGGAGAATCGGGTTGCTGTCGGCCATGATGATGTCTTCGTTGGGTGGCGATTACCGATATTAAAGGAGTATGACGATGAGATACACGATTAAGGATGAGAACGGAATAATAATTGGGTTAAGCGATAGCGCCATGGCCCTCATCAAACTAGGGGAAATCGAGGACGCCGAAGAGGAACTGGGGACCGACATCATGACCGTGATAAAAGGCGGAATGGAAGGCATTTATTCCAATAAGGGATTTCGTAAGTGCATACCGACCATAGACCTCTACCACAAATGCTTCGTAAATCACAATGTGTATTTCGATTGCAGTGGCGAAAGTAATTTTACCAATTACTATTATTTCAACGGAGAGGGCTACACATGGTCCTTGACGGAAAACGGATTCAAGGACGTTGACAAAGACATAACCACGCAATATAATATCCTAGAAGTAAATCGTTTGTGATTGGGAGGAAACACATGGAAACCAAAAAAGCGAAGTTCAAGGTCGGGGACGTCGGATACGTCATCGACACAGACGGGGTCACGTACAGCGTGATGGTCCCAAAGAGGGTAACCCGCATTTCCTTATTTGGGGACAGCAATTACGAGTACGAAGTCAGAAGCATGGACCCGAACTACGCCGAGGACGACGACATCTACTTCGGTTACGACGACGAAGACCTGCTCAGCGAGGACGAGGCGATTCAGGAGAACCTCAGAGCGCTCAGGGTCTGCAGGAAGAACGCGTCCAACAAACTGAAGGCAATCGAAAGCGACATCGAGGACATGGAGGAGAGGGCGCTGACCACTAGGTCGCCCGAATACTCCGTCGGCGATACCGCCTACATCGTCTGCAACGGGGAAATCTACCCCTTGGAGGTCCGCTCCGTGGAGGACTGCGGTGTCTACAAAGGATACCAATACGAATGCGCGCACCTCACCGAGGGGACGTCGTTCGGCCAAAAAAGGCACTGTCTTGAGAGGGAACTCCATGGCGAGGCCGAGGCCAAGCGAATCGCACGCGAGTACTTCGCCAAGAGCAAGGAGGAGTTGCTCGGGAAAATCGAGGACGTCGAGAGGCGGTTGTCCGAATTGGAGGCAAAGTGAATGGACGCTAAGGAAGAATACAAGGCGCTGATGCGGATGCGCGAGAAGGCGTCCAAGGCACTGAAGGCAATCGACTTCCTCGACACCACGAGGCAACTAGGGCTCAAAGGCAGGAGGCTGACGAAGTCCCTCAGGCATTTCTACGAGATTACGGACGTCAAGGCGACGTTCGACGCCATGCATTGGTACGTCGCCGAATTGGACGCGGAACTGGACAGAGTCTTCAAGAAGGCGGAAGCGGGCAACGTTGAGGTGGACGAACAATGAAATTGGAACAAGCGGTCGCCTTCGTAATGTATTTCCAAGACAGCCTACCAGAAAAAGACAAAGGGAAGTGGGACGACGTGATTATGACATTGAAAATCGCGCTCACGAAACTGGATTTCCTGGAGTTTTCGACGAGGAGTCAGATTCGTCGCATCGAAAAAGAGAGAAAACGGAACGACCTCGGCATCGAGAGGGCCGACTACGAAAGCAAGCAAACGGGCGACATGGCCGAATTCCTACGCCTCGTGTGCAAAGACTCCGAACTATCTGGAAGGCTGAACGCCTTTGAAAACGTGCACGATTTTCTAACGAACAACGACATCACGTTCGGGTACGAGGATACAAACATCATGAACGAGGAGGTGGAGGAATGAAAGTTATCCTAAAAACACTCGGTTTGTTCCTCGGTTTGTTCTTGGCGGGATGCGTGCTTGGCGAGATTATTTTGCTATTCATATTTTCGATAACGCTTTATGCAGGAAAACCTGATTACGGATTGATAACATATCTGCAATTAACTTTGCCAGTATTCGGCTTAATTTTCACTTTTGGATATCTTTACCTAGAAGATAAAGAAGAAGAGAAACAAGGAAGGGCTTGCGGACAATGAAAACAGAAGCGCGAATAAAGAGAGATTACGAAGCGGGCTATAGAAGCGCAATCGAGGGAATAAGAGTACGGCTTGAACACAGCGGAAGCGTCGAGGAAGCGGTTGATTGCTTTTTGCATGACATCGGTTGGCGATTCCCATCCCACTCAGCAAACGACAAAATGCGCCGTGCAACGATTGAGAACGCTTGGGTAAGGGGATACGAGCAAGCGTTGCTGGACCTCGAAGACGGAAAGATAAACCTGGAGGAAGCAAGATGATTGACATAAACGTGTTCTTCGCGGAATATGGGATAGACGGAATCGCATATTCCGAGTATGGGAGTCCATACGAGGTTGAAAAATACCTCATAGAACGAGGGTTCGTCATACTCAAACTGGATGGTCGCTATATCCACTTTTACGACCCTTCCAAAGCGAAGGAATATGAAAACGAACTAGAAGGCGTGGAAGGCGCTGACGTCGAGAAGGACGAGGAATGAGAAAGGAAAGAAAACATGGTTAAAGTCAAATTCGTATTATCAGACGGACACAAAAGGGAGGACATCCATCACATATTGGAATGTGGTGTGGATGAGGTTTTTGAAGCGGAGATTTCCTGCGAGAAAACGGGGAAGTCGTTTTCCTGTCCCTTCATTTTCAACAAAGAGAACGAAATGGACTCCGAGGTTCATTTCAAGTATTGCCCGCATTGCGGAAAGAAACTGGTGAAGAAAAAAGAGAAAGTTAATTGCTGACGGAGGGTGTCCATGAGGTATAATAAAAGGACAATCAACGAATACGCCGTCGGAAACTACGTGGACGTCGTCGTGTCGGACGGTGACGGCTACCGCGTGAACCTGAGGGGTTGGCTCCTGAAAAACGACCCCGATTACCACTACGGGAGAAGCCCGTACCTGCTGTTGCAGGACGGCGGTAGGGTGTGGTTGCTCACGGCGCGTTGCATCGAGAAGATAACGTTCGTGTCGAATGGCTACACGATAAAAAAGAACGAAAGCCATCGAAAAGGCTAGGAGGAAGAACGTATGAACAACGAAAGCAAAGAACTCACGAGGGTGCTCGCGTGCTTCCCGAAGGCATTCGTGAACCGTTCCAACGAGATGATAATATACCCGAGGACCAACACATTCTTCATGCTTGATAACGTAGCGACGGAATTGGAACTGGATTGCAAGGTTCTTGAATTCTGTAGCGGAGCGGCCATAAACGGCTCATGGCAGAGCAAGAAATACCATTTCGATGGGATTTGCGCTTATTTCGGATTCACGTTCACCAAAGACGAAATGGAAAGAATCTATGCGCGTTTGGGCAACGGAGTGAACCGCGCCCTGTGCGTCAAGTTCATCGAATCGGGTTTCGATATGGGGGTTTTGGAGGACGGCCGATGAAGAAATACATCATGACGAAACTTGGGTACATTTACGAGGTAATCCGTGAAAACGATTACGAATATATCGTCGATTCCAATTTACGCTTGAGACCTGAAATGCCAATTAGTTTTGACGACGTAGAAAAAGAATCCGACTCGATTCTTGGGCTTTGCGATTACGTCATCTCCTTCATGAAGGAGAACGGAAAAGAACTGCCTTGGACGATAGAAATTCGTTCGGACCCCTCGGACTTCTACGAGTTGTATCATCTTAACAGTCCTTATGAGTACTCGGTATATGGCGCGGTTCATAGTTGGGGGGATTGCATTTCCTTTGTCGCGAAGATGAACGAGAAAGGGGAATTCGAATTGCTATGAAACCGAAATTGGGACAGGAAATATGGCATATCGGCAGTTTCTTGGGTGATAAATATTTGAAGAAGATGACGGTCGAATATATCGGCAAGGAACGCTTCCTTTGCTACGGGCAGGTCGATTATATACACAATAAACCCATTTGTTTTGCTGGTTATGGAAGTTCGTGGTTTCTAACGGAGGAAGAAGCCCTTGAATGGCTGAAACGGAACGGTTACGAGTGGAACGACCATATCCGCGCTTTCACGAAGGAAGAAGAGGAAGGAGAATGACATGGCAAACGATGAGATGAAAGACATTGTCGTCATTTCCATTTACGATACTGGTTACGGTTTCAATGTTATGGTGGACGGCATCGTTTCCTCACCATTCGTTTTCCATGGCGAAAAGGAAACAATCGCCGACGTTTTGTATAGAATTTATATGAAATTTGGTTGGGAAAGCGGAAAAGAATTCAAAAAGATGTTTCCAAACAAGCAGATTATAATTTGCGAGGACGGAGGGATTGAAATTCTATGAGATACACAAGCAAAACAAAAACGGCGCAAGGAAACATGTTATATGTTTTACCTCCTCTAGACGACTTCGACCGTTATTCTTTAGCCCAAAAACTAGGCGCTTTGGAAGACACAGAGGAGAAGTTGGGAATTGACGCAGACATTGTTTTCAAAGCATTGGAGAATGGAATCTACTATGTCCTTTGTGAGGGTTACGGGGGTTATTGCATCCCCACGTTGGATGTCAGAGGTAAATGCTTGGTAAAACACAATGTCGATTTTGACTGTGGTATAGAGAGTCACTGGGATAAGTACTTCCCTCTTGAAGAACACGGTAAAACATGGGCACTGACAAAAGAAGAGTTAGAAAAGTTGGGGGTGAAAAAATGGTGACCACCAAAGAACGCGGAGAATACCAAAAGGAAAAACAACAATGCTGGGAAAAACTAAAGAAAATAGCGGAGGAATACGCCCAAAAATATATGCATCCGCATATGACGATTATCATCGACCAAAGAGGCATTGAGGAATTGGAAGGCGCAAAAGCCGATAGATTCGAGATGCTAGACTGAAGGAGGAATGGCGATGAATAAGAAAGAAATAAAACCAGAAATAGGTCAGACCGTATATCTCAAGTATGGGGACGACTCAATACATTTGGCATTTGTCGGCTTCTTAGGAGAAAAATCCTTCATCGTTGCCGATTATGATGATTTTTATCCAAATCTCTCAATTGAGTTTTTGTATGAAGATTATGGGGTTTGGTGGTTTTTCACTAGAAAAGAAGCGGCTTTGAGGATAATCGCCAATTTTGAGGATACATTAAAACATTGGAAGGAAGCGGCAAAACAAATGGAGGATTGGGAATAATGAAGAAAGCAATCCTAATCAGCATCCGCCCCGAATGGGTGGAGAAAATCCTCAATGAGGAGAAAACCATCGAAATCCGCAAGACCGAGCCAAAGTGCGAGTTGCCGATAGATGTGTATATCTATTGCACGCACGGTTATTCCCTCACGCATTTGACCAACGACGCCACCCGTTTCTGCGTCCATCAATTCAAGGACGATGACAAGAAGATGAAATGCGTCGGGACATCCGAACTGGACGGTCCGTTGAATGGCAAGGTCGTCGCGAAGTTCACGCTTAAGGAAGTGGAAAAATTTGATTTTATAAGCGAGATAAAACACGAAGGCAACGCACCGAAATACAACGAGGAGATAAGAAAGCACAATCGGATATGCAAGGAAGCGTGCATAAGCCCTTTCGAGGTCGTCCGCTATTTAGATACAAAATGCCTCGGCTCCAATAACCCGCTTGGAATGATTGGCTACGCTTGGCACATCTCCGACCTAGAGGTTTTCGATGAGCCGAAGGAACTAAGCGAGTTCTTCTCCCTTCCGAAAACCTATCACCACGATTACGAGTCGATGGTGGATTACTACAGGAACAAGGAGGAGAGGAGGCTCAAACGCGCTCCCCAGAGTTGGTCTTATGTGGAGGTAGAATAAGATGAACTGGATTGAAGAATGGGCGAAGACGAAAGTCATTGGGGCCTGGATTATCTTGGGCATCATAGTCATAGCCTTAATCGCGGTAATAATAATGCTTGTCAAAGAACCGCTAAATCGCTACAGGGTAAACCGCTTTTTCAAAAAAAGATTTGCCAAAATCTTCTCCGATGTGAAAAAAAGAGACACGGTATATGTTATAAGCGATTATTACCAAAGGACGATAGATGAAGTGCACTACCAAAAAGCCACTCGAGACGAAGAGAAAAGTGATAGATGTATCATCTATCTAAAAACTGAACCACCTTGTAAGAAACGACTTGACATGAACGCTTATGGCGTCATGTGGGCATTTACCAAAGAGGAACTGGAGGAAGAAAAATGACGACCGTAGACACAAAATTCGAGGTGGGGAGCGTCTTCTATTACCTGGACGACGGGAATGGCCACTCGGACACCATGATGATGACGATGCAACTCGACAGGGTGGACGTGACGTTCTGCGGTGCGAGCAGGCCGTTAATCACGTATTGGGCGCACCGTTATTACGACTCAAGGCGCGAATCCTACAGCGCCATCCAAAACAACGACATGATGTTCAAGACGAAGGACGAGGCCTACGAGGCGTACTTGAAATTGGAGAAGGCGAAGGCCAAGACCAAGGAAGACGCCGTCAAGGCGCAGATAGCGTATCACGAACGCGAATTGGAAAGGCTAAGGAGGGAAGCGAATGGCTGAGTTCGAATACAAATACGCACCGCCCGACGTCGCCTACGTCGTGTACGGGGACGGCCTGTCCCACTGCAGGGTAAGGTGCGTCGAGGTCCTCAGGGAATGCGACGAGTTGGATGAGCCAGCGTATTTATGCAGGTTCATCGACAAAGGGTCCAAGGTGGCGGTCCGCGACATCCTGGGCGGTAACGTAACCCACAAAATCTTCTATGAGGAGGAACTGATGGGCGAACGCGAGGCTCGGGAGAAGGCGTTGCGCAAACTCAAGGAGTACAGGGACGTGATGCAAGCGGAGATTGAGGACATCAACAGAAGGATGGCCCTGTTCTACGACAAATCGACCGACTGCTGTATAATAGACGTGGAGGCTGGGCCATGGGCGACGGCGCTTGGAGCGTTCTGCTTCGCCACTGTGGTCGCAATCGGCCTCGGGATGCTGTTGGACTGGCGCCGAGAGAGGAAAATCGAGCGAAAGGCCGAGAGTGACCAAGATGCTCAGGGGTAAGGTCAACTACAGGCTGTCCAGGAGGTTGCTCGCGGACAACCGAAGCGACGTGATGCCCATGGTGGACATCCTCGTCGAACTGATGCACGGCATCCCCGAGAACGTCCTCACCGTCGACGATACGTACCAAATCATGAGGTTCGTAAAAGGCGATTTCCTTTACTACGTGCACGTCAGGGGCAGTAGGTGCTTCAAGGTGTGCGTGTATAATAAGACGGAATGAGGAACGGCAGGCGCAAAGCGGATTACAACAACGTTTACCTCAGGGTGGACATCGGGACCGAGGGCGAGAGAATCATATCGTGGGACGTGGTTGACTTCGTGTCAATCGCCTCGAATGACCCCATCAACCTCTGGTTCTTCAAAATGCTTTACGGCAAGTTCGTGGTCGCTGGCAACATCGACGAATTGCTCGACGTGGCCATCGCATGTGGCCCGTTGCCATACGCTGGAACATTCGGGGACCACGCGCATGAACTCTGGGACGCGACGGACAAGGGGCCGTTTACGAAAGACAGGGATTCGCGCGTCGGGTTCTATGGGGCGATATGGACTAAGAACGGCCTAAGGTACGTCGCCAAGGCCGTCAATCAGGAAATGGACGACGACGGATGGGAATGGAGGTTCGAGTTGCTATGAGCGGAGGGAAGCCGATAAAGGAGTACTTCGAGAAGCCACGCGATTGGGTTCTCGTCAAATTCGTGGAGAAGGACACTGGCTGGACGCTGGGCACGCCAATCGTGTGCGAATACAGGAAGGGCGTGACGTTCGGCGATGGGTGGTATCCAAATTGCGAATGCGAGGCAGATTGGAATTGGTTCGCCTATTACAACAAGCAATGCTACGCGGTGGCGTTCCTCGAGTTCGAGGACTGCCCGAAGGCCGAGTTGGTCGAATTCCTGAAGGAAGCGAAGGGGGTGTCCAATGGATAGGAAGTTCAATAGGAGATTGAGGAAGGCGTGCCTGAGGATTTCTGGCACGATTTCCGAGGAACTGGACAGACTGGACGCGCTGTTCGTCGAGGACGACATCCCAGAATCGGCCAAGGAGTTCAAGGACGTGGCAGAAAGGGCATGGAGGGACCTGCTCAGGCTCATACCAGGCGTCATGAAGGACACGGAGGCGAGGCGATGAGCAGGCTGGCCATTGACAACATGCTGGTCGTCGTGGACATGCAGAACGACTTCATCACTGGGTCGTTGGCCAACCCCGACGCGCAGGCAATCGTCAAGCCCCTCTGCGAAATGCTGGAGAAAGGCGGTTACGACATGGTTTTCGTAACGCACGACACGCATTACGGCGATTACCTCGACACGCAGGAGGGCAGGAGGTTGCCCATACCGCATTGCATGTCTGGTACGGAGGGTTGGGAATACCCGTTGGAACTGCAGGACGCGCTGGACATGGCCACGATGGCGCGCGACGGCAAAGCCGTGTGGCACACCGACGTCTGCAAGGACAGGTTCGGGGCCGATTGGGAGGCGTATTACGAATCCATCGACCCGAAGACGATAACGCTCGTCGGGACCTGCACGGACATCTGCGTCATCTCCAACGCGCTGATACTGAAGGAACTGTACCCAGAGGCCAGAATGGTGGTTTACTCCAACCTGTGCGCTGGGACGACCAAGGAGAACCACGAGGCAGCGCTCAAGGTCATGCGCTCGTGCCAGATAGACGTGGAGGAATGGCGTGCATGAAGGGCGAGGAATCGGCCAAGAGGCTGGCCAAATACGTCCTTATGGACGCGGAAATAGGCGCGATGTCGCCAGAGGACGTGATTGAGGCGACGGCCGACAGGGACGCAATCCTGAGGGACCTACGGGACTACAAAGCCCTGAGGAAGGCCGTCAGGAAACTCTGGGCGAACGAACTGTTCGAGGTCCCAGAACTGCCGAAGGAAGGCTTCATGGGGTGTTACTACGTGGAATACCCGATTGACGAGGACGGATGGCCGTCCACCGAAAGGGTCGGCCTCGACAGGGACGAATACGAGGCGCTCGCCAAGGCGCTGGGCATCAGGAAGTGAGGAACCGATGGAAACGAACAAACACGAGGGCGTGACGGTCACGTTGCCCCTGAACAGGTATCTCGAACTCACCGACAAGGAAGCGGAACTCGACGACCGCAAGGAGAGGGAAGAAAAGGCGATTGAGGCCGTGCTCGACGACGTCGACGGACATTATTACTGGGGGAAACCAACGGCGGACCCCGTTCTGGGCGACTACGAATACCTCGACCAAAAGAAAAAATACAATGACAGGACGCGTGAGAAGAACGCGGAGGTCCTGGCCATGGTGATGGCGCTCGAAGGGGCTCGCGACGTCAACATCTCCGAGACGTTGGACGCCGACGGCAAACGGTGCGGTTACTATGTCTCTATGCAGGTTGGCGGGAAAGACGCTCGATGACGAAATGAAAAGACGGCCATGACGGACCGTCTTTTTCTATTTCTTGGAAGAGGGCTTCCACTTGGCGTACATTCGGGACGCGTACTCCAATTCCCGCTTGTGCCTGATGTCGATTGCGCGCACCAGTTCCGTGAAGTCGTCGTCGGTCGGGAAATCGAGGCTGTCGGCGTCGTACACGAACGAGCCGTGCCTATACGCGCGCCCTCCGTCGAACAGGCATTTGGAATCGAATTCCACGAGGGACCTGTCGTCCCTTCCGCGCACGATGACGAACACGTCGCCATCGGCCATGCCCATGAGTTGCTTGCAAGTCATATTAGGAACCTCCCACTACTGGATATTGTATCACGAATCCACGCGTAAGTCAACCTGGCGTCAATCCAGTTCCATGACGGCCTCGACCCAGTAGTTGCCACCGACCATCTCGATTGCCCGAACGTTCACGCCCATGCCCTCGTATTTCTTCTCTAGTTTAGCGACGAGTTCGGCCATATCGTAAGGTGGCACGATTTCCGCGTAAAGCATTTTCCTGCGCGGTTTCGGGCTCTCGGCGTCCATGAAGTTAGAGAGCGCGTCGGCTTCCTTTTCGGTGAGCGCGCGCCAATCGTCGTCCCCCTTGAGCCTAAGGCTCGCTTTTCCTTGCCCATCCCTCACCAACGACACATGGTCCATCAGCACCTTGAGCGCGTCCTGATACGGGGCGATTGCGTTGAAGTAATCGTTTTCGTCCATGGTTATGTCCTCCGAGGGATAGTTTATCACGGATTGGCGGACGCGTCAACTTCGCAATCGGTTCGCAAAAAAGAAAGCGAAGAAAAAGCGCCATTTTACGGCGCTTTCGGGGAACTTCGCAACGGGTTCGCAAACTTCGATTGGCGTCGGTTATTTTATTATTAGCCATATTTATTCTCCTACTAACTTATAACTGAGATTCGAGTTGGTTGATTTCGGCTCGCCAAGCGCGGCGATTTTGTTTAGTGGGTTCGTATTCGTCGCTCGATAATTCGCCTTCTGCGAATTTAATGGCTTGGTAATCAGTATCGGCTAAGAGTTTCTTGAGTTCTGCGATGCGGTTTTCAGCGTGTATTTTGTGAAGTTCCGCTTCGGTATAAGGGATGTAGACGAGGATAGTTTCTTCTCCGTCTAGACCCGCATCTTCAAAAGGAATAGTGTCTAAAACCAAATACCCTTTTGTTAAATCGGGATTAGTAATTATTTGCGTCTTATTTTGATTAAATATTCTCATATATTATTTCTCCTTTACACTGTCATTGAGCCAATAGGCGTGACTGAGCATCCAAAAAGGTTTGACTCACCACCACTACTGGTAGAGGTAAGACTTGTAGAAGAGGCACTGTTATAAGGTTTTAAATAGGTAAAATAGAAAGTACCTGAGGCGGGAGTGGTACTTGTAATTCGACAGGAAAGGACCTGGAGCATAGATGCAAAATAAACCGAGCGTAAAGCACCGCTACAAGGAACGTCAACATTTAATCCAAAGCAACTTCTCCATGCATCTAATACATAAGTGATTGTAGTAGAAGATGAATAAGAGGCAGTACTATATCCTATGGCATGTATCTCTAAGCCGTCATTAGAACTACTATATTTTAGGACAAATTTATACATATACAAAGTAACAGGAGCGCTGGCATTAATATTACTGCGTGCGCGTGATTGTTGGGTAGTAGTAAGGTTTTGAGCAGCAGTATAGTTAACATATTTATCATTAGTTAAGTCACTATCTTTGGTAGGTACACTAACATTAATAGTAGTATCAGTGCTTTGATTAGCATGAAACGAATCAATTAATGTTCCATTCTTTTGAATATTTAAAGTGCCATTATTTACCGTTGGATATGCTGGCAGGCTTACTACGCCACTAGACGGGTCATAACTAGTGGAGCCAACTTTAATTGAGGTGACTGTGCCAGTGTTGGTGGTATAACCACTATCATTGGTAAGTTCACTTACTTTCGTTGGAACCGTAATGTTAGCGGTCGCGTTACCACTTTGATTAGCAGTAAAAGTGGCGACCTGAGTACCATTTTTTTGGATGGTCAACGTGCCGTCATTCACGGTCGGGATTGTTGGCTTGTTGGTTAAGTTATTGTAATTTAGGTAATATGTCGAATCCTGACCATCAAGTTTTTCCGCGTCTGAGGCTTTTGCTGTTTTACCGAGATATTTATCGGCTAGGGAAGTGCCACCCTCCTTCAAAGTCGTGGCGTTGAACGAGCCGTCGGCGGAGAAATCGAACGTCTTCCTGTTGGCCCAGCCGTTCTGCATATTAGTGACTACGTAAACGTCGTTGTCGGATGCCACATAAGTATATTCACTGCCAGCGGCGGACCCGATGCCAGACCAAACGGCGCTGGTCGATTCGCCAGAGCCCACGATGGTGACGCCTCCGCCACCGATTCCGATACCGTTTCCATTGGCATCGACCGTATTGTCGTAGAAGGTAATCATCCCACTGGTGGCCTTCGTGCCAGCGTAACTTATGCCATTTGTGCCGTTTAATTGAAGTCGTTGCGCGTATATGTCACGCCAGTTCCTACCGTTGGCGCCAAGGTCGTAGGTGTTGTTGGCAATCGGGAGCAGATGCGTCATCGCGTTGCTCTTTATGCCCCCCGAGGGTATGGAGAAATACGAATACCCAGACACGGTGGCGTATTCGGAAGAACTCGACGGTATGTAGGTGAGCGTTATGTTGTTGTCGACGTTGCAATACACGTTTATGACGGCCATCGGACCATCCACGTATACGCTGTTGTACCTCCCGAACTTCAGATAGTATATGTCCGTATCGGACGAGGCCTGGTATATGCCGAGCAATTTGTTGCCGTTGTAATCAACCATCTCCGCCAGGAAATTGTTCTGTGAGCGGGCGAAGCCAGTTATCTTTGTCGAACCAGAGGTGTTGTCGTATGTGGGACGCACGTAGAAATGAACGTCTTGGCCCCAGTACTTCTGATGAGTGTTCACTTTCACGTAAATGTAGGGGTCACCGCTCGCCTGCTGGTCTGGCAACGCGGCCGCCTCATTGTATGAACTGGTGCAATCAATCCAACACGAAGCGCCCGTCGCCGACGGATTCGTGGACGAGCGTTTGTAGTATTTGTTCTGGTCGGACGCGCAGTAAAGCGAGCCGTAGGACACGCCAGTCAGCGCTATCAATTCGGCGTACGTGACCGTTCCCTTGAGGACGCTTATGGCGCCCACCTTGAGTTGACGGTATCCTCTGAACTCCATGCCGACGTCGGTGAAATGCTTCCCATCGACGGTGTCCGCGTCTATCGTGACTTCCGAAATGTTGGTCACCTGGCCCAATGAGTTCGTCGTTATCTGCGGGACCTTGGTGGCCGTTCCCTTGGCGCTGTACGCGGTCTGTGAAGAGAGTTTCGCTTGGTACTTGTTGGAAAGTGGGGTGCCGTTTTCGTTTATCGAGACGGCATCCAAAGACGCCCATTTGAAGGAACCAGTTCCCAAATAACCAGTGTTGTTTACCGCTGGCCTGAACGTTTGCTGACTTCCTTTGGCGTCGAATATGAGGTTCCCGTAGATGTTTCCGCCCCTTGACGATATGGCGCCGACGGACTCTGGGACCGTGAAATCTGGACGGTTGTCGCGCAATTGCAAACTTGTTATTTTTATGTAGGCGTATCCATACCCAGTGACAGAACACCCAGTTATCGTGAGCCTGATGCCGAAGCACGCCGTGTATGTTGACGTTTGAAGCGCGTACATCGGGCAGGAGCCAATCTTATCTTCGACCCCGCTCCTTTCGACGACCGTGACCCATGTGTTGTTCGTGTAATCGGTGCATACCTCTATCTTATAATTGGTGAGGGTGCCAGAATAATTGTTCGACGGGTCAACGCCATTGTGCCCAGTTATTATGAGCCTGAGCACGTCTGTGTAGGTCATTTGCGACGAACTCTTGACTTCGATTATCGCGGGCGTTGATGCGGACACCTTTGAAGGCAGTACATGCCAACCAGAATTCAAATTCCAGTCGAAAAGGTTGTACAACGTAACCCCGTCGTCGACTCCTAGGGTGTAGAAGTTGGCGTTGTATGTGTCGGATTCGGCTCCGTTTCCTTTGAATGTGCTACGTATGGTGAACGTGGATTTTTTGTCCGCGTTGAAGAACCAGTCGCCAGTTCCGCTGAACACGGTTAAACCAGACAGAACGCCAGACCTTCTGTCGAAGCCCGCGAATTTCGTGTATTTGGGGGCATCGCCAACATTTCTTGATATAGGTATGCCCTCGCCGACGTAAAGAGGTCCTATCACGGTTGCTGACGAATTCATGGAAACGCTTCCGTCGAATCTCTTGTTGCCACCGAATGATTGCGCCCCAGTGGTCACGATGCCACTTCTTGATGTCGTTGCGTCTGGTATTGCGGGTATCGACACGTTGGACGTACCGCTCATCGTCATCGTGCCAGTCGGGCCAGCGGTGGTGCCGTTGGACCAGGACACGGCCGTGGGATAATAGTTGGAGGACGCTATGGTGACGTCGTTGCCACTGCCAGACACCGTGACGTTTGAGCCGTTCTTGAAGTTGACGGCCCCAGTGGAGATGCCCGTGCCCAAAAGGTCGGTGCCGTTCACCTTGATTCCGCGCCAAGTGTCATCCACGTCGTCGCCAGAGGGAATCAGGGTCCATGCGATACCGTTAGATATGAAGACGTCGCCGACCTTCGCGGATTGGCTGGCGTAGGTCCCAGCGGTGATTACCTTGTAGGTGAACCCCTCGTTCGAAGAGGACGCCGTCGGCAGGGACGTTATCGTCCCGCCCGTGCCGAGCGTTCCCTTGTATACCATCGGCTCGGGGAGGTTGTCTATCGCTGTCCACACGGCGCCAGACGTGACCAAATCGGAACTGCCAGACGTCACCGACGTGGTGAAGTTCTTGGCGGAAGCGGAGCCCAAGGAATCCACGACGGCCTTGTCGGACGCGCTCATCAAGCCGTCCTGCGTCGTGGTGGCCAGTTGGTCTGGCGTCACGTACACGCAGTTCTCGTCGTAGTTTATCGTGACCCCGTTGACGGTCACCGTGCCAGTCGAAACGAGCGTGTCGTACGCCTCGTTCGTCAAGTAGATTACTTCCTTTAGGTTAGCCATATATACTCTCCCTGTAATTTAGTCAGAACACGCGCGTGACGTTCGTCCCTATGACGAACGAGCCAGTCCCAGAGTTGGTGAAGAACGCGCCAGTGACGAGGTCGTACATGCCAGCGACGTTGTCTGATTTCCTGTAGCAGGGCACGAAGTCCCTCCTCAGCGAGTCGTTGACGAATATCCTGGCGCCGTATATGCGCGCCCTCGAGAAATTCTCCGCACTGGTGCCCTGTTCGTTGCTCGCGAACATGTATAGGTTCTGCGTGGCCTCCATCACGTACAGCGACACGGTCTTCTTGAATATGCTCCCGTCAACCACCATCGTTTGTAACGATGGTGAGGAATAGCACATTATATTATACACCTTCCCCGTCGTGAAGCCTGGGCCAGTTATTATGTTGTTCGCGCCGTTGCCCCTACTGAACATCCTGAACGCGGGGACCTCTGGCCTGTATTGTGGCAACCAGTATATCTTGTTCGCCCCGTAGCAGTTCCCTATGAGGCACCTGTCGCCGTTCTGGGCGACGGTTATCTCCACGCGGAGGAACGTGCGCACGCTACTTTCGGTGCCAGCCAACGCGACGCCAGTGTCTATGTATTGCCCGCCAGTGGACTCTAGGAACGTCACCTCCTGATACTCGGATGGCAACCTGACAATCTTCGGCGTGCATGGCATCACGGGCGACGCGGTCATGTCACGGCCTGCCACGAACGCACCCGTGCCTTTGTTCATGTAAAACGAGCCAGATACCTTGTCGAACAATCCCAGGGCCTCGTCCGATTTCCTACGGCACGGAACCAAGTCGCAATACAGCGTTCCGTCCTTCACGATTCTGAAATAGTACAGCCTGTGGGTTTTGTTGAACGTGGAAAACCTTTTCTTCCTGTCCACGAACATGAAGAAATTGACGCCGTTGTTGCCATACAGCGCATTGGACGCCATGCGCTCGACGGACCCGCACGTCGTGCTCATCGTCTTCGCCGTCCTGTCGAAACGCATCACGTATTCGTTAACTTTGTCGTTCACATATCCTTCGTTGACGAAATCTTGGTTGCTGCTGTTGAACAACCTCAACCCAGTCGTTATCTCGAGGCTCAATTGGCTACCATTGCCATACTCGGACGCGATGCACGCCCTGTTGCCTGCGGACGACGTGTAACTCTTCCCGTATATTTCCATGGTCGATTCATGGTTGAAGTTGAGGGCAGTTTCTATGTACTGCCCCGTGCCAGCCTCTAGGTACTCGATGCGCTGATACTCCGAGGGGATGTCTACGACGTCGTTCCCAACCGTGAACTCGCCAGTGCCCTGATTGGTGAGGAACGTTTGCTTCACCAAGTCGTAAAGCCCAGGCTTGGAATCCGATTTACGATAACAAGGTACGAAATCGTTAATCAACACGTCGTCGGAATCGTACGTCTTCGCGCTGTACACCTTGCCAGCGAATTTGTAGATGGGGTAGTTGTTTATCTGGAACAACGCGTAGGAATTGTATGTCTTGGAGTTGTTGTATTTGTAGAAAACGCCGTCAAACTTCAATCCTTTTTGGGACGAAGTCATTTCATATATAGTGTCTTCGTAAAGACGTTGGGAGGTCGTTATCACCGCCCCGTCCGCGTATTGTAGGTAATGACCGCCAGTGTCAGTGCCCCACCATGTGTCCTCACCGCCCTGCAATGTGACCCTACCAGAGCCGATGACGCTGAAACTGTGCTTGACGTATACCTTCTTTATGTCGCTGTTGCCGACCGCAATCCTCTGGTTCCCGTCGCTTTGCAGGTAGTCCACTTCCTGGTAGGCGTCTGGCAGTTTGGCGAAAAGGGGCGCCTTGCACGTCCCGAGTTCTGGGCCCGCGACGAAATCGCTTGTGCCGTCGCTTACGTAGAAAACGGAGTTGACCAAATCGTACAGCCCCGCCTTCCCGTCGGACCTCCTCTCGCATGGGACGAAGTTCCTTTCCAACGAGTCGCCGTTCCACATCCTGCACGAGAACAGTTTCGCCCTCGCGTAATGGTTTGAAGCGGTCGACGTGTTGCTACGGCGGAATATGCCGACGGTGGCCGTGTTCGTCCTGGTTATCGTTTTGGCGTTGGCGTTGCTCAGCGTGATTCTGCCGTCCGTGTATATCGTGTACTTGTTCGTCACGAGGTTCAGGTCGAAAACGTGGCGCTTCGTGTCGGCGATATACGATGTCGATTGCCAGTTCCCAGCGCCGTCACATGCTGCGCGAGAGAAATAGCCCGACCCGTTGATGTAGGCATCGAACGAGATGTTGGAGCCAGTGTCGCTGTCGTAGCCGTGGCCGAAAAGCCTCTGTTGCCTCGGCGTGACCGTCGTGAACTGCATGTCGATGACGACGCGGGCGGATGGGCCGTCGACGAAACCGCTGTCGACCCATTGGGTCCCCGTGCCTTGTACGTACTCCAACTCAACGTATTCAAGAGGAAGACGCTGACCTCTTATTCTCATTACATCAGTCTCCTGATTTTGGGGGTCTCCATGTCTATGGTCACGTTGGACGACGCGTTGGCCGTGAACGTTCCGACGGAGGAGCCGTTTTGAGAAACGGTGAGCGTGGCGTTGTTGACCGTGGGGATTTGCGAAACGGTGGCGTAGTTGTTCGTGTCCAACGACCACGTGTTCGACGCCGTCTTCCTCAGCAGACCACTTGTGCCAGATAGGCCAGCGATTGACGTCAAATCGGCATCCAATGGCTGGTATTTCGCGGACAACGCCCAGCCGTTCTCGACGAACGAACCAGCGTAAAGAACCGTGGTCCCCGTGTTGTTATACGAAGGGTCCAACGCGCCAGAGGCTATCCTTATGTTGCCCGTCTCGTTTATAATTTTGGCTGGCGTGAATCCGTTCGCAACCCCTTTCTCCGCGTATCCCACACTCGTTATGGTTGGGCTGGTCGACGACGCGGTCACAATCCTGGTGATGCGCATGTAACTGGTCCAAGCGACGCACGCTTGCACATATACGTACCCGCTTACGTCCATGGCGCAATACATTATGGATTCACCGTTGCTGGTCGACCCCAAGTTGGTTAGCGACACGTTGTACGACGCGCCATTGTGGTTGGAAATCTCAAGTATGTAATTGCCACGCTTTACTGGATAGTTAACATCGCCTTCGACAAAGATAAGGTATTTATCACCTATTCCAGCGCCTGGCGGGTTTATCTTATACCAATAGTATTGCGTGTTAGGGGACTGCTCAGTTGAATAATTGTATGTGGTCAGAGACACGCCCGCGTTGTACGCGTCCTTGCTGTTCATGTTGACGTCTTTGGTCGCCTGATTCCCTCTGTTCAAAACAGAAGACAAAGTATCTGTCTCTGCTGTTACGACCGTGCCCAAATCCACGACGCCAGACGTGCCTTTGGACGCCCCGTTCATCGTGATGCCAGTTATCGTGCCTGGCTGGGCCCCGCTCGCTATACCGTCCAGTTTTATCTTGTCGTCTGGTGACATGAGGCCCGCCTCGACGTGCGAGGCAACAACGTCTGGGGTTATGTAGACGCAGTCCTCGTCGTAGGTCAGGACCTCCCCGCCTATGGTGACCGTGCCAGTGGCCGAAAGCGTGGCGAAGTCCTCGTTGCTAAGGTATATCACGTTTTTCAAATCTGCCATCGTCTTGGCCTCCTTGTCAGTCTTTCGCCATGGCGTTTATCTGCGCCCTGTTCAGTTTCGAGCCAGCGCAATACGGGTAATACGCGTGGGGGAACAGTTCCCTGAACTCGTCGAATGTCGCTGGCTCGTTCCCCTCCCCGAACATGTCGGTCAGGTCTATTACGTTCAGGTTCTCAACCAATAGGCTGTCGCCAGTGGAAGTCGTCGTTGGATAACGCATATAGAACGAGTATTGGCCATTGGATTCGTCGAATGTCGCCATCCCTATGTACGCCACATGCGTCCTCACGCCAGCGTTTAGCGTAGGCGTCGTCGCCATGCATTGGGCGGTCCAGTTGCCATTGTACATCGTCAACAGGCACGTCCCAGATTTGCTCTGGGTGAGCCAACACGACAACAGGTATTTGTGGTTGGCCACGATTTTCAGGTTCTTTACGGAACATCTGCTACCGCCGTCATTGGTCGCTTGGAACCTGAAGTCCCTTCCATCCGTCGTCCACGCCGTTCCGCTTCCGTTCATATTGGACGGCGTTGGGTTTGCCACTTGGTTGTACCCATACGTGGGCAACGAGTTTATCTGCCTCCTCGTAAGCCTGATGGGTTCCTTCCAAAAACCGTAGTACGTCCTAGGGAATTTAGCCGTGAATTCCCCCACAGAAGTCGGTTCTTTTCCTATTCCGAACCATTCCGTGAGGTCGATGAGCATGAAGTCCTTCGTGGTGAACGTGTCGCCTGGTTCGACGGTGCCAGAGTCTATTATGGGGGACGTGGCGAAATAGGTGTCGGTGGCTGACACGGTGCACGAGAGTATCGCCCTCGTGTACGCCCCGTTCGTTATCGGCATCCCGTAAAGCAGGTTGGTGTTGCCGACGTTGAGGTAGGACATCTTGGTTATGACGGCGTTGTCCAGTTGCCATGAATGCTTCGCGGAATACAGGTATTTGTGCCCAGCCACGACGCTGATGGTGAACGCGTCCGTATTGGACAGCAACCTGAACCCCTTGTTGACGGAATCGGCGGTGTACGTGCTTGAGTTCGTGGACGGGTCGAACGTCCTGGCGTTGGCGGTCCCAGCGTTGCGCTCCCCGTACCAATAGTTCGAACTCAACGTGGGTATCAGTTGGCCGTATCCGTAAGTGGGTTCGATTGGCGCCGTCTTGGCCACGTTGACCTCTGGACCGCGTAGGAAAACGCCAGTCCCAGAATTCCCGTAGAACGTGGATGTCACCGCGTCCCACAGACCAACCTCCCCGTCCGACTTGCGGTAACAGGGGATGAAGTCGCGAATCTCCGTTGATGCCGAACTTATGGACAGTCCATACAATCTCATTTTGTTGAGTTTTGTCGGACCTCCGTTCCACCAACGACCGAAGATAAGGGCATTCATATAGCAATCCTCTGTTTGGGCACCGTTTTGCCTTGTCCCATTGTAGTACCAAGCGCCATCGTCTTTACGGGTGAAAGAATACTTGCTGTCAACCGTCAAAGGGACGTTGTTACTGTATACGTTGAATCTGAAACTATTGCTTATCTGCCCCAGTTCGCAAACGGCATATCCAGTGGTTCCAGAGTCATAATTACCAAAAAATGCCAAATCTACGTTTGTCTGCAAAGGCATGAGTTCGATATTCACCACATCCGTCGCTTTTATGGCATATCCAGTGTTAACATACTGCGTTCCAGTGCTTTCTATATACTGAACGCGTTGGTATGCGTCAAACGGGTTCCTGTAGCCGTACGAGAACTCACCCGAGCCTTTGTTTGTGAGGAATGTTTTCGTGATGCGGTCGTACAGACCAGGTTTGTTGTCTGGCTTCCTGATGCTGGGCATGTAATCGTGAATCAGGCTTGAATTGCGATATACCCTGAAGTATTCGTATCTCCACTTACCATATCTTGAACCGTTGTCGCTTCCCCTTCTGGCGATTGTCAACGTGCTGGTCGAATAGCCTCGCATCGTCTGAGCGGAAGCCAACAGAGAACCGTTTATGTACACGCTCCCATTGTTGTTGTAGTCTATCTCGTATGAAAGGCCGACGGTTGGAGAATAACTGCCATCGTTCTTTTCCGTGCCATTGGTGCCATAATACCACTTATTTGAATAAGGCGTTAAATGATAATAACCGAAAAGAGAACCGTGGTCTCCAGACAAACTTCCACCGAATACGGGTATGTCCTGACTGGTAGAAGTCGATACCACTTTTACGACGGACCTTATGTCGTCGGAAAGACTCACGCCCGTGTCTATGTATTGCGTGCCAGAAGTCTCTATGTATCCAACGGGAACATACTTGGGGGCGATGAACTCACCTGTCCCAGAATTGACGTAGAATCTGCGATTGACTTTGTCGTACATGCCAGGCTTGAAATCTGACTTTCTGATTGCGGGAATGAAATCCATGACGAGTGTATCGTCCTCGTATATGCTTACGCGATAGTTTATTACGTTGCCATTACCATCGAAATAAGGCGACGTGTTCACATGTCTCGCAAACAGATACAGACTTTGCTGATTCGTCCACGTTGGTTCAGAAAACGTGCATTTGACGACGCCATCCAATTTGCCTTGCAGATTGGGAACGTCCAACTCAAACGTGTGCCTGACGTTATATGTGTTTAGGTTCAGTTGCTGATAATCGCCAATAGCGAATTCGGTGATACTGTTTGTTACGTATATGCTCAATCGTTCGCCTTCCCCATGTCTGCCCTGACGTGGGTAAGCGCCGACACCACCAGTCCCACTATACCACATCTTCGTGTCGAAAATTATCTTCGTCTTCGAATTAGGAATGTATCCTGTGTCTATGTACTGAGTTCCAGTGGACTCCAGATAGTCGACGAACTCATAGGGGAACAAGGCATAGGCGAAATCGTCACCCGCGCCTTGATTCACGTAGAACCTGCCTTCCACCTTGTCATAGAGGCCAGGCTTCGCATCAGAACGCCTTATGCAAGGAACGAAGTCACGAACGAGTGTGCCATCGTCGGTTATCCTACACGAATAGAGTCGACACGAGGCGAATCTGCCCGCTGTCGTGGGGGTGGAAGAATCCGAGTTGCTCACGGCGAACAGATAGAAATTCGCTGGAGCGATGTTTGAAATGGTGCTCTGCGTGAATATCTGAGTGCCGTCTATGTAAAGGCCATGGTCCGAATGTCTGAACTCAATCGAGTATCGGGTGTTGATTGCATTCGTGAACGTGTGACTGTAGTATGCGTTGCTGTATACGTAATCGGTAACCGACGTTCCACCGCGCATGGAAACGCCCATGTATTGATAGACGCCTTGATATGCGGTGTTCGCAACGGTATATAGTGTCTCGAGCGAAACGTCAGTATCCTTCGTCGGCTTAAAACCAGTGTCTATGTACTGAGTTCCACTGCTCTCTATGTATTCTACTTCCTTGTAATCCGCTGGCAAGTCACTTTCCGCTTCGACTGGTCCCAATGCCACCTTCCCCGCGCGCTCGTTTATTGTCACATCGCGACCAGACGCCAAACTTGATGTGCAATTTTTGCACATTTCATAGAATTGCTCAGGCGAAGGTTCGTTCCCAGAGCCGAACGTCTCCGTCAGGTCGATGACCAAAGGAGTTCTCATCTGATACACCGCCCCGATGGGACCCAATCCCTGCGGGTCAACCCTGGACGACGTGCCAGACGCGGTGCCTCCGCCGACGAAATCGTACCAAACGCCAGCGACGGGGCTGTCCACAACCTTCGAGAAATACCCAGTGCCAGAGTTCTGGAAGAAGTACCTCAGCGTCGTTATGCCAGAGACGTTCCTCATCTCAATCATGTAGAAGTACTTGTGGCCGACTATCAGGTTCGACATGTCCTGGTAGCACGACGCGTATTCCGTTTCCGCCTTGGTGACGGTCGCCATGCCGTTGGCGCAGACGCGGGTCGCCCTATACGCTACCCAATTGGAGGATGACGAAAACGAGCCGTTGACCAAAAGGTTCTTGGCCGTCGTTTTCTTGCCATACCTCACGCGCATGTCAGATGAACCTCTTTACCTGCGGTATTGCGAAGTTCAGATATTGGTATGTCTGCCCGTCGTCGTCTGTGAAAAGGACGTACGACCCGTTCTCGTCTGGGAGTTCCAACCCGTCGTCCACCAGGTACAGGCAGTGTATTGGGTCGTATGTGTGCGTGCCGATGGAACCGCCTCCCTCGAGGACGTCCATCTGGGCTTTGGTAACCTTTACCACGGTGGTAATCATTTCGGTTTTCCTCCTGTTCTCGATGTTGGGCGAATGGAATCTAGGCTCCCCTCCCGCTCGAAGGCCAGCGCTGTCAAGCGTCACTACGAGTTCGGACCCATGCGGGGGAGAAGAGCCTGGATGCCACTCACCTAATCGTCTACTCCTGTTCTTGCTCCTCGGGCTCAGCCCTCAGGAAGCGTTTTACCAAATGGTAGTTCTTGTGCTCCTCGTTCGTCGCCTTCGGGTTTTTGATGACCCATGAGTTCGTGTCGTCGTCCCAGTCGTGGTCATACACGCCGTTGTCGGTCGACACGAGGCAGTCCATCGTCCATTTTCGGGACACTGGGAATCGGCGCATATACTCGTAACCGCGACGCTCGAGCCAGTCGGGGTCGGACCCCATGCTCCTTTGCATGCCGTCGTCGTGGATGGGGCAGTGGACCGCTATGTGGACGTGTTGGCTGGTGAGTATGTCGTCGTGGGCCAAATTAACCCGCTTGTAAGACAGCATGTTCCTGTTCTTGAACGTGCATTCGGCGTATATCGACTGCGTCTCGTCGTCGAAGTGGGATTCCTTGTTCCATTTTATGAACGAGCAGTTGTTGGCGCCAGTTTCCCCGCCAAAGCAGTAGCCAACGCTACGTATCTGCAATGGATAGAACGGATGTTCGTACTTCTCCTCGAACCTCTCGATGTGCGATTTCAGGTATAGGTAAACGGACCTGCTCGGGTGCCACGTTATCGTCACCTTCTTCTCTTTTCTTGTCGGCGGTCCGACGATGTCGGCCTCCACGGTCCACCTTGACCTGTCCTCCATGTCGCGCTTCACGTACTTGCCTATCTGGTAGGTTTGTCCGTACGTGCGCATCGTCCCGTCGGCCCTAAGCATCTACGTAACCTCTCAAATCGAGCAAGGTCAGGCCGATGTCGTTGGTCATGGCGAACGTCCCGCTGTGGTCGGGGAAGGAGTATTGCCTATAGTTTTGTTCGCCACCCAATCCCTCGTTGGACACGGTGAAGCCAGTCCCGTAGATGTACAAATCGCAATCCCAACTTGGTTTGATGGAGTTGGCGGGGCGTGGCGCGTCGTCTTCCTCGTTCCCGTCGTCCCAAACCACCAAATAGCCGTTGAACGCAACGTGTTCCGCGTCATTGTCGGTCAATGTGGTGATGGCGTCCTGTTTGCCAGACCACGTCGTCTGTTGCGATGTCGACGGTATGGAATACCCGCTCGCCACGGACACGGTCATCGTCCCGCTCGAGGTTATCGGCGAGCCAGACACGGTGAGGTTGCTACCAGAGCCAGCCTGCAGGCCGACGGACGTGAAGGTGCCAGACGGTTCGTCGCCAGAGGGTATCAGTATCCAAGCGGAGCCGTCGGAGATGACGGTGTCGCCCACCTTGCACACGAGACCTTGGTAGGTGCCAGCGGTTATGACCTTGTAGGTGAAGCCCTTGTTGTCGGAGGACGCGACTGGCAGGGTGGTTATCGTTCCGCCCACGCCCAAGGAGCCCTTGAACACCATGGGCTCTGGCAGGTCGTCTATCCTCTGGTCCACGTATTCGGTCGTGGCGTACCCCGCGTCGTTTGATAGTTCGCTGACTGCGGTCGGCACGTCGACGAGCGTCTGCCATCTGTACTTGACGGCATATGGTATGGCCAAACTGGCACACACGACCTCTACGCTACCGCCAGCCTCGACGGGCACGCGTTGCGGTAGGGAGATGGGGTCGGTGAAGTCGGTGGCTTGGGCTAAGGCGTAGTTTATTGGAACGCCCGTCATGGCAGTATCAAACGAAGTTGCGTTGTCGTATGCGCTATCCGCAATAACGAATTGCCCATTCGTGTCAACCGCCATGCTCTTGTCGGGTTTGTCGATATAGATTAGGCTGGAGATGTTGGTTATGGCATATCCTTTCGGTGTCAGTAACCACGGGGCGGAATAGTTATTGTTCTCGGGCTTTTTAATGCGACTTGCCAAAGAGGTGGTGGCGAAATGAGCCTGTCCGCCGCTCGGGGTTTGGTAACTCCATGTTTCATCGCCCAAATCGTCCTTCTTGACTTTCATTCCCCCCGCCTTACTTTCGTCCTGCACGCTGCCTGCCGATTTAAGGGCGGGCATGGTAAAAGACCCGTCCTTTGTAGCGACGTACGGGGCATAGCCAGTACGGGTGCCAGTGAGGCTGAGGCACAGGTTTTCGTATGTGGCCTGGCCAGTCGGCCTTAGCACGACGACGCACCAATAGGCGCTCGCTGGGGCGGTCCAAATCTCCTGGTATTGCTGGGATTTCAAAAATCTTCCCTCGGCGGTATACCAAGCGCAATACATGTCCGAATCGGTCGACGTCTTGGCCTTGGCGTATGTTATCCCGCCACTAATCCTCACGGGGAACGCTATGCCATATCCCAAATTGCCAGACAGCGTGACGCGATTCGACGTGAGTTCGATGAGGGTCACCTGGTTCGGCGCATAGTAGTTGTTATTGGCCAAACCGACGTAGTATTTGCCTTCGTCGAATTTTCTTATGGCGGTGTTGCTTGATTCCGTGAAAGTGCCAGGGGTCCTGTCGAGAGTCAGCAGGTTATAGCCCCTTGACACCCACTTAATCGGCTTGCAATCCATCAGCGCGCCAGGCTGGTAGAAAGAGTAAGTCAGCCAGACGTCGCTTATGTCGGACGGGGTGATGTCGGACGAACTGTGGTTGAATTGCGGTTTGACGTACGCGCACCCAGCGGGTATGGTAACGTCGTCGCCAGAGTTGTACCTCTGCTCGCCTATGTTCGTTTGGCTCGCGTCGTAGAACTGCATGAACCCGTATGTGCTGGATACGGACGACTGGAACGAGATGTTCAACCTCGTGTTGGGCGTGGCGGGTATAAAATTCGTGCCTCTGACGGCCTTCGAGTTTATCTGGGTGAGTTGCCCGTCGAACATGTTGGGCATATGTCCCCACATATCGACGTCGAAACCGCGATTCTTGAGGGCGGTCTTGGCGGTGGTGGCATTGGCCATTTCGGCAGTTGTTAGACCAGTGATAGTCAGGTCAATGAGTTTCGGCCAGAATTTCAAATTGCTTACTTGCACGCCAGATTTGACGACTATTTTCAAAGCCCATCCGAAACTTTTGTCCCAATCAAATACAGCGCCACTTCCAGTGTCAACAAAGGCTTCCGTTGGCTTATTATCATTCATTAAATAGAATGTTGAAAAACTACCACCTGTTGGGCAACCGCATATTAAATAACGGTGCTTTGGCGATATGTTTGTCGTTATGGCCCAGTTTGAATCATCGGTTGCGGTGCCATTAACGGTCCAAGAACCATCGTGATTGTTTGTGTATGTTATTCCGTTGACCGTCGTTGAGTTAAATGTTGTTACCGCCAATTGGTTCAGCACGAACGAGTTGCCCGTGAACTCAGTGACGTCTATCGCGTTGCCCTTGAAATCGCCAGGGATGGGTATCAGATTCGTACCGCTTGTCTCGCCGTCGGCCCATATGTCGCCCTCGAGGGCCAGCGTCCCGTCCTCGTCCATGCGTGGCAAAACGGCGCCGAAGCCGTCGCGTTGCAACATCTCTGGCACTATCTCGTACGTCTTGTCGCCCTGCACGTCGCCTGGCAACTGTATCTTCTTTATCTTCTTGTCTGGAAGGGCCATCGTCGTTCTCCTACAGTATGAGGGTATCCCCATCCACGGACCTGTCCGACAGGAACGGGAGTTCGTTGACTTTGTGCACGCCGTCCCCCATCTTGACCTTGGGGGAGCCGTTCGCGTATTCGAAAACCAAAATGGTGAACTTGTCTGGCACGTAGTTCACGGCCTTGGACCAGTTCTCCTCCGTGTCCACCTTTATGATGGCGTTGGACTTGGTCATGCGATGTCCCTCCGTCGTTTCAGGAAGCGATTCAAAGCCCCGTCCTTTCAGGGGTCCTCAATCAAACAATTTAGCAGGCAAACGAAAAAGCCCATCGGCTTGGATGGGCTTCGTTTTCCTCGTCTTTTACGCGACGGTGACGGAGAGGTCCCCGTACTTCGCGACGGTGACGTTGTCGTTGGTCCCGACGGTGATTGTCTGGGCCTGCGCGGTGCCAGTGCCGATGCCAGTGACGGCGGTCGCGGTGGTGGCGGTGCCGAGCCCGACGAGGACGTCGTCGCCGTTCGCGTCGGATGACACGGTCTGGCCAGTGGCGACCACGGTGGCGCTGGACGCTACCTTGGCTGCGTTGACGTTGGTTATGGTGACCTGGTCGGCCGAGACCTCGTTGTTGCTCGTGACGACTGGGACCGTCACGTCGGTGTTGCTGGCCACCGCGTCGAAGTTGACGGTGGTGTTGCTTGTCACGACGGGGACGGTGACGTCCGCGAACGTGTATGGGGTTACGCTCTCGGTGCCGTTGGTCCCAGTGACGGAACCCTGCGCGACGGACACGGCGCCGAACGTGAGCACCTCGTTTGTGACGGTGGCGTTCTCGAGGATTGAGGACGTGGACGCGTTGCCGATGTAACTGACGTTGGTGGCGGAACTGGCTGCCTTGGCGAGGGACATGGCGGTGCCAGCGGTCGCCTTGGAGGCTGTGGTCGGCGTGTCCAACACCAGGTTGGTCGCCGTTTTGCCAGAGGTGGTTATCTTGGATGCGGTCGTGTCGGTCCCGAACACGGTGTTGGTCGCGGTGACGGCGGTCTTCTCGACCTGGGACACCGACACGGTTCCGTTGGTTCCCACGATGCTCGTGGTCTCCAGTTTGGCGGTGGAGCCAGGGTATGACTTGACGAACGTGTCGTTCGTTCCGCCAGTGAACGTGACGGCGGACGCGGAGTTGGTGAACGTGGTGGACGCGCCGAGGACGACGTCGCCAGAGCCCTTGTTGAGGGTGACGGTGTCCTTCCACGCCAAGTCGCCGAGGTCGTCGATGTTGATGTCGGTGTTGCCGAGCAACTCCCACTGCCAGTCTGGCGTGGAGGTCTCGCTGATGTCGACGGTTATGTATTCGGCGTATATCGACTTGCCCGTGGGGGTGGTGTCCTCGGGGACGAGGAAGATGAACGAGTGGTCCGCGTCCGAGGCCAGCAAGGTACCAGTTATGGTCTGGCCCTGCTCGTTGACCCACACGACGCCAATCGGGGTGTCGCTCGCGCTGGTTGATTTGTGGAACTTGAGGCCGATGTCGATGAGATGCTCAATCATCTCACGGGCGCCGAGGTCCTTGAGTTCGTATTCCGTGCTACCTGAAGGTAGGACTATCTTCGAAATGTACTGCTTGGTTTCTGGTTCTGGCATGTGCAAACTCCTGTGCTATTGATTGAAATCAATCCGTCGTAAATTTTAGCAGGATGTCCTGCGGATGCTGTTCGATGTCGTGGGTCTCGTAGCCCAGTTTGTTGGCGTGCAACCACGACAGGTCGTCGTATATGGCCTCGATGCGCCTGTCCACGACGACGGAGAACTCGTATTCGCCAGTGGTCATGTTGACGGCCACCTTCGTCACGTAGTCCATCTTGCCGTCGGAGCCCAAATGGTTGTTGGTGAAGTTCCAGACGCCGTTGGCTATCGTGGAGAGCGAATAAACCCTGCCCCCAATCTCGATGTCCTTGAACGAGCGTGATTTCAGCGCCCCGAGTTGTTCTTCCGTGAGGACCCCGTATAGCGTCTGCAGTTCCAGCGCGGAATACAGTTTGACGGTGGCCTTCGAAATCTCCTCGCCCTTCTTGTTGGCGAGCGCCACGGTGGAGCCGAGTTCCTCGTAGGCGGTCCGTATCTCGGCGCCCAGGTCCTCGTCGTGTTGCTTCTGGACCTCGTTTATCTTCTCGTTGAGGTACGCTATGGACTGCATGGGCCCGAGACGCACGAAAAGTTGGTCGTCCAGCCTGTTGCACGGGACGCATCCAACCGACTCGGCGTTCCTGACGGTGCCCTCGGGGGTTATCTCCTTGGCGCCCCCGTCGTTGTCGGCCTTGGGTGGCTTGGAACCGCCCCTGACCTTCTTGGCCTTGCCGTCCGACGTTATGACGTAGCGGTCATCTGCCATCGCCGATGGTCCTCCTGACGTCGACCCTGAACAGTTTGCTGAAGAGCACGACACCGTTCTTGGACGCCCTCACCTGCGCGAGGCAGTCGAGCAACGTGTCTGAGAACAAAGACGTCTCCTCTGGCGTAAGGGTGCATTCGACGTAGCGGGAGCAACCGTCGTCGATTATGGATTCGGGGTCCACGTCCTTTACCACTTCGGCCCCGTCCTGCTGGGCGTAGGTCACGGTGATGGAATCGAAGCCCTCGTCGCAGTAAAAGGGGAATTCGAAAATGTGCGTGCACGTACCCCCGACGAACATCTCGGGCCTCTCGCACCTGGGCATGAAGCGCCTCCTGTTGTCTGGGGGTAGGGCGTTCTCTTCGTGGAATGATTCGAAATACTCCATAAAACCCCTTCCTTTTCCTTAAAGCAATCAGAGCACGTTTCCGACGTACCTGATGTGGAACTTGTATTTCTTGCCCTGGGGATTCACGTTCCATGAATCCTCGTATTCGGCGCAACGGTCCTTCATCTCGCCGTAGGTGCCATATTCGATGGGCTTGTTGTCGTTGTAGTCCGCCACCTTGGCCCCAGTCTCGGGGTCGATTTCGGTGGCGATGATGCCATAGGCCTTCTCGGATTCGTCGAGGTGCCTGCTGGTCTCCTGGGCCAGTAGTTCGTCCGCTACCGTGAAGTCCTCGACGGCCTCGGTCCCGAAGTCGATTCCGACCTCGTCCCCAGCGTCCTGCATGCCCTGGTGTATGGCGTCCCCAGCGTCTGGGTCGGCGATGCCGAGCGCGGTGTGGAGTTTGCCCACGACGAGCGTCAGGTCGTCGGCCACTGAGTTCAGCACGGAGACGACGTCCGACCACTTCTCGGAATCGGGGTCCATGACCGTGGCTATGACGGAGTTAATCCTGTCTATGGCGTCGTACGTCGAGGAAATCTCGGCCATGATTAGGCCAGCCTTGGCGTTGTCCTCCAATTCCTGGGGGACGGCGTCGCCCTCGGGCTCCACGCCGACCACTATGGGTTCCTCGGGGACGGCGTCGGGCAAAACCGAAGGAACCTCGTCAAGGGGTTCCTCCAGTTCAATCCTGTCGTCCAATACCAGTTTGTCCGCTGGCATGGTTTATTCCTCCTCTTCTTCCCCTTCGGGTTCCTCTTCGATGCCGAGCATCTCGCGGACCCAGTCCTGCTCGAACCAGAGGATGTCGTTGAGTTGGGTCATGGTGATTCCCTCGGGGTACACCTCGTCCAAGAGCATGTCGAGTTGGTCGACGAGGCCCTTGTCCTGAATCTCGTTCCAGAGGTCGACGGCGCCAGACCACGGCTCGTAGTCGGAGATGTCGCCGATTATCTTGAGGTCCTCCTCGACGTTCCTTTCGCTCGGGGCGTACGCTTCGTGGACGAGTTCGATTATGTCATCGGTGTCGTAACCGCCTTCGTACCAAACGACGACGTCGGGGTAGCCTTTTGCCTCAACGCCATGGCGCTCATCGTAGTCCTCGGGGTCGCTCGTGAGGTAGTCCTTCAGTTCGCTTTCCATGTACTTGAGTTCATCGTCGGAGAGTTTCGCCTTGAGTTCCATGAAGTCCATGGTGCCCCTGAGGATGGGGAACTCGCCTTCGGCTTCCTCGTGGAAGGACTTCTTGGCCTCGGCCTCCCAGCCCTTGATGAGTTCGCACTTGCCCTCGTCAGACAGGGTGGAGACGAATTCCTTGGCCTCGTCGTCGTCCAAGCCGTAATTGTACTTGGCGACCTCGATGGCCTTCTCGTCGGGGCACTCGCCTTCCTTCAGGGATTCCTCTTGGCTGGCGATGACGTCGTCGAGATAGCCTTTGCAGTATTCCTGGACGAACTTGTTGAAGGCCTCTTCGTCCTTGGTGTCGCCACCGTCGTCCTTGAACATGTCCCAAAGGGCGTCCTCGATTTCCCAATAGTTGAACCTCTGGCCCTTGTATTCGAGTTCGGGGTCGGATTGGGTGCCATGCCAGATGAACTCGACGCCCTCGCAACCGCGGAACCATCCCTCGTTGCACTTGGATTCGTCGCACTTGGATTCGGCGCATTCCTTTCCTTTGCACTCGCCTTCGTGGCATTCTTTGCCTTCGCCTTCCTTGAGCGCCTCTTCCGCGTCGAGTCTGATGAACACGCCGACGTTGTCGCAGAGGTCGTAGAGTTCGTCCAACGCGTAGTCGAAATCCTCCTCGTCCTCCTCGATGCTCTCGAACTGGTCGATTAGGTCCATGGTCTCAGTGTTGTCGCCAAGGAATTCCTCGACGTCCTTGAGGATGGCGATGGCCGCCTTCCTGATGCCGTCGTAGTCCTCGGCGTCGATGGCGTCGCGGAGGCCGTGGTTGCTCACGACCTTCTTCCAAGCCTCTTCGATTTTCTTCTCTTCCTTCACGGGTTTTTTCCACTTGGTGACGTGCTTCGATTCCAATTCGCCAGTGAGGTAAAGCCCAATGCTGTGGAGTTTGTCGAGTGCATCGTCGTACCAGTCTTCGTAGTCATAGTTCTCGAACGCTAGTTCGTCGCCGTTTTCCTGAGCCTTGAGGAACTCGGGCTTCTCGGTTTCTGATTCATATGAACCGACGTCCTCCTCGTGGCCATCAGGGAAGGTCGCGACGACCACAAGATGCTCGTCCTCGTCGTCCCTCCACTCGAAGTGGAAATCAGCGATTTCCTCGATTTCTTTCTTCTCTTCCTTCATTTCGGTTTTCTCCTCAATGTCTTCTTTCTTTTTAAGTCTTTCGTCTCTGTATTTGTTGAGCACCTCGATGGCTTTCGCGAAGCCCTCTTCGCCTTCACCGCATGAACCCGCGCAATCGAGTTTTATGCGTTCCTGCTTGTTGGTGCCATAGTAACTGTTGATGTCGTCTGCGTCGCCAGGGTTGCGTGTCCATGTGTCTTCGACGACGTCCACGAACACCGCGGGTTCCTCGCCGAAGCCCATCGGTGAGCAGAAGATGTATGCGACCGTCTTCACGTCGTCGGTGTCCTTGATGTACCTGACCGTGTGAAGCGACTGCTTCCTCTCCTTGACCTTGTCGATGAGTTCCTCGGCCTTGAAGTCGGCGAGGTCGCCGTTCACGTAACCGAACAGATTGTCATTGCCTTCTTCGTGCTTTTCGCCTTCTTTGAGTTCCCGCTTCTCTTCCGCGAGATGCCAATCGTCTCCTTCGAACGGTCCCCAGAAATCGTCTCCCTTGTGGAAGCGTCCCTTGGGTGCTTCGTCGAACGACACGCTGTCGTATTCGCCAGTCTTTTTGAGTTCGTTGGCTCTGCTCTCCGCCTCGACGCGTGTGCTACGGATGTCGAGAATCGGCGCTTTGCCTTCTTCGGATGCGTCGAATATGACGTATTCCTTGCCTTCGACGCGCTTGCCTTCCGCGCCTTCTTCGACGCTTTCCCCAATCTCGGCCTCTGCCTTCCTGCCCTCGTACCACTCCTTGAGTTTGCCGATGGACTCCTCGATTGAGCCATCCAGTTCCTCGTCGTAGAGATGCAGGGTGACGGAGAAGGTGTCGTCGGCGATGTCGCTCGCCAACTCCTCGACGCGGGGGTTCCATCCCGTCTCTTCCTTGATTTCGGAAAGGAACGAACCGAGGGCGGTGAGGTACCTGTCCCATTCGCCGAAGCCGTTAAGCCCGCCCAGGACCGTGAGTTTGATGTGCTTGTCGCCCTCGCCTTCCTTGGAGAATTCGTCCACGCCGATTTGGGCCTCGGAGCCCTCGCCGTTGTATTTGGACGCGATTTCCCTGACGGCGGATTCGATTTCATCGGCGCCGACGTGCTTGGCCTCGACGGGTTCGATGGGTTCCTCGACGTTCACCTCGTCGGTGACCTCGATGGCGTCGCCTTCCCCTTCGACGATAGGCTTCGCGTAGGTGAGGTCGTACCTCATGCCCTCGGTGGCGCTCCTGTTGACCTTGAAGGCGATGCCCTCGGCCTTGAGCGACTGTATGCGAGAGGAAAGGTCCTTCCTGTTCTTGAAGGACTCGGTGATTTCCTCGCCGACAGTCTTGGTTTTATCGTCCGCTACTTTTGAGTCCGTGACATCTTCGTTATTTTCTTCGGGAGATTCGTTTGTGCCTTTGATGTATTTCTCGATATCACTTCTCTTTTCTCTGAAGGCATCGTTTGCAAACTCGCTCCGCCACTCATATTTAGAAATTATGTCTAATACCTTCAAAGCCTCATTTCTTGAGAAACCGTTATTTACGAGTTGGTTAACGAATTTATCATATTCTTTACCAGAGTTGCCACAAACACTGTAATAATTGATGTCTGCTTTTTCGTCGTAACCATTAAACCCGCTATCGAATGGTAACCTAACTGTAAATTTACCATTAGACCTCTTTGTTGAGAATGCGTTATGCAACCTCTTGCCCAACTCATCGCCAAATACCTCGATGAATGTGTCTAGTGATTTTTGCTTCATGGCTTCAAATTCGGTTGTCTCCGCATTAGAGACGTTGCCCGACTTAAGGCCTATCTCATCAATGTAAACGTAACTATCATAGGTTATAGGGTAAATCCAACCATGTGCGCTATTATAGAATTCACCGTCTGGACTAATATAGCCTTCAGCACCTGGTCGTGTTTCCATCTTAGATTTTTCTAATCTTTTGCATATTTCGTAGTCCCTGTGACCTGATAAATAGGCTATAAATTCTCTACCGACTTCAGGCAGACCGTCTTTTGCCACTTCATACACAGTTGCACCGCTATTAAAACTTTCTTCTAATGATTTTCCTTCATCGCCGACGTGGTCCTCGCCCTTGGTGGCCTCGGAGTTCTCCTTGGCCTTCTCGAGGCGCCTCTCGATTTCCTTCTCGGTGGCCTCGATTTGCTTCTCGACGGCCTCGGGCTCGTTGCTTTCCCTCTCGTTCTCGAACGGCTCGAAAGAAGCCTCTATCCCAGCGTCGTGGCTCTCTACCTCGCCCGTGGGTTTCACGATTTTAATCTTCATTATGTTCTCCTCCTACCTTTCAAGCGAATAAGGCATAACTAGAATCGTGTAATTTAGCAAGCGACCGCCTCCACTTTGCACCTCGTGAGGACGGTCTGCTTGACGCCCTTGTACTCGCTCTGGCCCTTCACGGTGCCGATGAGTTTGTATTTGCCGAGGCCCTCGGAGTCGAGGTCGGAACGGGTGGTGGACCAGATGGCCACGTTGCCGTTGGGGTCGATGAGTTCCCACACGTAGGAGCAGGGTCCGTAGTAGGAATAGGAGTCCTTGGTGTAGAGGACCCTGGCGGACCTGACGGGGAACTCGACCTTGTCGCCGACCTTGCCGACCCATTCGCTGGAGGCCTTCTCGGCGTGCGCCTTGGCCTTGGCGACCTTGCCGAGGAAGACGTTGCAGAAGGACGCCACGATGGCGAAGTCCCTGGTCTCGAGGTATTCCGCGGACCAAAGGGCCACGACGTTCCTCATGTATTCGGTGAGGCCAGAGCCGAAGCCGTTGGCCCTGAGGGCCTCGTCCTTCTTGGCCTCCTCGGCGACGTAGGCGTCGATTTCGGCCATCTCCGCCTCGCTGGGCATCTCGAGCGAGCCGAACCTCTTGTCCCACTCGGCCTTGGTCATGCCGTTTTTGTAGACGTAGGATAGGATGTCGTTGACGGTGTCCTTGCGGACGTACCCGAACCTCTTGACCATCGCGTAGGCGATTTCGGTGAACTCGCGACGGGGCATTCCGTAGCCAGAGCGGTCGTATCCGTTGCCCATGAACTCGTCCCATCCGACGCAGGGGTCGGACACCTCGACCAACTTGCCGAGGGCCTCCATGACGCTGGCGCAGACGTCGGCGTCCATCCCGCGGGTGTATTCGAGGAGGCACTGCCTGCCGACCTTCCTGTATTCGTCGGTCTCGACGTTGTGGATGACGTAGAGGTCCTTCCTGTTGCGGATGGTGTGGCAGTGCTCGCAGACCATGTCATTGGGGTCGCGGAAGCGCTCGGGGAGTTTCCCAGAGAACTTGGTGTCCGCCAACCTGACGACGACGGAGGAGCCAGTGTATTCCAAGACGCCGACGAACTCCCAACCGTTGATGACGTAGGAGCCGTCCACGACGACCTCCACGCAACGGACCTTGATGGGGGAACGGCTCTCGAAGGGCCTGCCCATGCCGTCGACGCCACGGTAGACGAGGGTCCCGTCCTCGATGACCTCCTCACCGCGCTCATAGGAAATTCCAGCGCCCTTTTTGTTGTACTTGGCGATGAGTTTCTCGAGTTTCTCGATTTTGGACACGGGGATGTTGTATTTCATGGTCGGTTGCCTCTCTTCGGGGATATTATACCACCGAGCGCGGACCGTTTCAACACCCTATTCATAAACTACATTCGGCCCAAAACGCGACGGTTGTAGTTTAACGAAAAAGCGGGACGTCAATCCCGCTTTCGCTCCCTCGTCGCGAATCTGTGCAACCTCACATTCCCGCGCCAAGGCTCGCTGAAGTTTCGGTAGAATATGTCCAACGTTCCGTCATCGTTCTTCTTGGCCACCTTGTTGAACGTGACGCTTTCGCAACGGCCATTGAACGGGGCGAACACCCAGTCCTTGGCCTCGTTGAGCCCCATGGCGTGTCCCTCGTCCACCAACTGCTCGCCAGTGTCGGCGTCGTACGCCACGTATACCCTCTCGTCGTCGATGGCCATGTTCTCTCGGTACCAATCCACGTTGTACGGTTTGCCTTGCCCGCGTTCGGCCAGCCACGAAAGGCACCACTCGATGAACTCGACGTATTCCGACCTGTTGCACATGCCGAACGAATCCACGTCGTATCCGTTCGGGAAATTCGAGCACAGGGCCGATATGCATTCCTCGCACAGTTGCCTTACCGTGTGGGACGCCAACTCAAGGGACGCCTTCTCCAACTTCCCCACGTACTTCATGCACTGCTGGAACGCGCCCCAAGGCATCAGGTGGTTGTTCCTTGCGTAGCCGTATCGGCATGACTCGATTAGCATCCGACACAGGTCGCCGTAGTCGACGTACACTCCCCTTTTGTTCGCCATATCCCTCTCCCGTTCAGTCCGAGAATTCGATGGCGACGCATTCGTCCGTTCCGAGTTCCTCGGATTCGGCGTGCACGTATTTCGCCAAGCATTCCGCTTCGAACGAATAGTTCCTGATGTGGTCGGACAACTCGTCGATTAGGTTGGAGAATTCATTGAACGCCTTGAGCGACACGGCCTTCTGCCTGGCGATTCTGGCGTCTTGCATCATGGATTCGCACCTAGCCACCTCGCGGGAATCCTCGTCGTCGTATTCCTTGACCAATTCCGCGAACCTATCGAAGTCGCAACCAGCGACGTCCAGGACGCATTCCGTCTCGGCGCAGTACGCCTTCTCGATTCCGTCTCGGTCGTCGTTTATCTCGGGGAACAGCCCTTTGTCGTTCCTGAAGTAGATGACGTCGACATCGTCGCCATGTCTGTGGAACAGGCCCCACAGCGCGTTGGTGAACTCGGTCCTACCGCAGATGAACCTGTCCTCGTTTGCCTTGAACTCGTATTCGTGCTCCCCGTCCTTGCAACGGGAAATCCTACCGACGATTACCTCTCGTCCCATTATTCCTTACCTCCGTTTTCCTTTGCGCCGTCCGCCTTTTTGGGACGGCCCCTTTTGCGCTTCGCCGTTTCTCCGACCGATTCCGTCTCGGGGACCGTCGGCGCTGAGACCGTCGAATTCAGAATCTGATACATGCTATCCGTGAACAGGACGATGTCCCAATCCCCGAACGCCTTGACGCCGAACACGGCCACCTCGTGGTCCCACGCCTCCTGCCATTGCGTCTTCTTGGCGTGGACTTGGTGCCAACCGAGGAACTTAACCTCGCGCCCTTCGGATGCGTCGAACCCGAATGACTTGGCCAACGACGGCCCGAGGGCGATTACCCCAGCGCGCCTCAGGTAGTCGTTGTCGTCCTTCCCGAAGAGCGTCAGGACCGCCCGCGCCGTTTCCTCGGGACCGCAATCACCCCCGTTGGGGAGGGTGAACCCCTTGTCCTCTTTCGCGATGGCTATGTTGGACGCGATGGATTCCGCTCTGTACCAGAGCAAATCGTGCGCGTCGTCGGCCACGTTGTGCCAAGAGCCGTAGTCGCCCTTGACCCAGCCTTTGTGCGTCTTGAGCCATTCGTCGATGACCTCGTTCTCGTCCTCGTCCCTTAAAGCGTACTGCGTGGAACCGTCTGGCATCGTGATTTCCTTCATGACCACCTCGCCGTCGGAAACCCAGTCCAACGTGGCGGTGGAATACTCGCCGTTCGTCACCTTCCACTCGACGCTCACGGAATTCGCCAGGTCCCTGTTCGGAACCACCTTAATCTGCATCGTCTCTTGGGACGGCAGGTCGGATGCGTCCTCCAAAAGGAACGCGAGCAGTCGGAACAGTCTGTCCTTCACGGATGTTTCCGCTTCGCCGTCATCGAAATAATCAATCCTGTTAACTTCCCTAATCGCCATGTGGCGCACCTCCGTTCCCGACGTTACGTCGTCGCGTTTATTATACCGTAATCGAAAACCGCACCCCATTGGGATGCGGTCCCGCGGATTGTCTATCGCCAGGCGGCGCTTTGCCCGACGTTGAGGTCGATTGGCATGAACCTCATGGCCCCGAGGTATTCGTTTTCGTCCGACAGGTATATCACCATGTTCGGGTCCAAGGCCATGCGCTCTACCACGAGCAACTCCCCGTCGAGGGCCTTCGGTATCCACGTCTGCATCCATGCATACCCCTTCGCTTCGTGCATGCCTAGGGCTTCCGCAATGTTGCTACCAACGACGATTGCCGACGCCCCGTCCGCGTAGTCGCGCACGCCGTCGGCCGTGACGAGGATGGCTTTTAGGAAGCCGTATGAATCGTGCCCGTATTCGAGTGGCTGTTTATGCTCACAGTCCTTCACGGCCCTCCCGACGACCTCATCCCCGTGGGAGTCCAAGAACGATTCGATGCTATCCTTTAGGTTGAACCATAGGCCGTAGCGGTTCTTGCGCCAACCCTTGTGCCCACCGAGCCAAAGGTTCACCTCCTCGTCTTGGTCGACGTCGGACGTCCTGAGTTCCTCCGACCCGTCTGGGTAGGGTAACCACCTCGCCTTCACCTCGTCGGCGTCCAGCCACTCGAGGCGCTCGCCCCACGAACCGTCGTGGTCCCTGACGGACCACTCGACGTCCACGTCGCCCTCGAAGTCGATGCATGGCCTGACCTTGATGTCCATCTGCCTGTCGCGTGGCAGGTCGGTCGCCCGATTGAGCAACGCCTCGATGAAGTCTAGCGCCTGCTTGTATGGGCTACGCTTCCCCTCTTCGGGGACGAAGTGCTCCCTGTTGATTTCGAACATCCCGTTCCTCAGCATCCAGTTCTCCTTTCGAAAGCACCGCACCTATTGTGCGACGGTGCCGTGGTCCTCCTCGACCACGTCGTATTTCGGGTGCCTCATGCTGTCGTTGTTCTTCACCCATTTCGTGACGTGGACGATTGCGTTCGTCTTGGCGTCCAGCGTCATGAACAGATGCGCCCCGTCCTCGACGCCCCAGTCGTGCCTCCACGCGTGGATGTGCTCCCTGTCGGAGTCCTGCCACTCGAGGTAACCGCCTTGGATGATGATTCCCTCGCCCTCGATTTTCCTGATGAACCCCTGCAGGCCCTTCAGCATGTCGTCGGCGTCGCAGTCCCTCACGTCGTCGTAGATTCCGACCAACACGGCCTCGACGCTGGTGTAGAAGGACGGCTCGGCCTTCACCGAGCCCCATGAGAATATGCAGTCGGCGTCCTCGCGGGCCACGCGGTCTGGGTCCTCGCCAATAGAGTGCCTTTCCTTGACCGCCTCCCTGTAATACCTGAGCATTATATCCTCGTTGCACACGGAGTTGGTTCCACCGCTGTAGTCGGACACGTTTTGGCTGAGCGAGTGCCTGATGACGTATGACTCGCCCTCGGGGAACTCGTCGAACGCCTCCTCGATGATGGGCCTGAGCCTGGGCAACGACAGGACGTAGCAATCGTATTCGATTCCCGCGTCGACTTCGTTTGGCCTGCGCTTCCATTTCTGCTCCTCGAAGTCGTAGTATTTGTTCTCGTACGCCTTCGGGGGCGACAGGACGAACTGCTCCTTCGGGTAGGGGAGGTAAGCGCTCGCCCTGGCCTTGGCGACCGCCTCCCTGTACGCGTCCCACTCTGCTTCAGACTCGGGCGTGCCGTCCGAGGATTTGTCTGGCTCCTTGGGCCATGGCTCCGCGTATTCGAACGCGACGCCCAACAGCCTCATCGAGCCCTTAACGTAAGTCCATTCGCTCATTTCGATTCCCCTTTCTCCACCACGTCGTCGTAGCAGAACCTTATGTAGTGTCCGTCCGTCTCTGGGTCCCTGGCCACGTCTAGGACGTACGCCTTGGTGAGCGTCCTGCCGTCCTCCAGCGTTACGTCCCTCCTGACCCTGGGCTTGCTCAGCGACGATATGTCCCTCAGCGTAAGTACGTCGACGCACTCGTTCTGCCTGAACTTCCATTCGACGCACGCGTCCTCCCATTCGGCCTCGGTAGCGTCGACCCACATCGTGTGCTTGAACTCCCTCAGCCTCATGTCCGTGCTCTGCTTCATCTCGGCTTCCTCCTCTTGGTCTTCTCCTTGGCGTTCATCCACTTCGCCCTCTCCCTGTCCTTCACGTACTGGTATTTCTCGGGGAGCGGTCCCTCCTCGGTGAGCCAACCCATCGGTATCGCGTAACACAGAATCCTCCCGTTGGTGGTGGCCTTCGCCTCCGTGATGACCTTGTTCCCGTCGAACGAGTACAGGGACGGCAGGGCGTCGTCGCAACAGAAGAACAACTCGTTCCTCCCGAACGACACCTTGGACACGTCGACCAGCACCTCCTTGGTGCAGTACTTGGGTTGCCAAATCGCTATGGCCATGCAGAATCCTCCTTGTGACGACGTTATTATACCGCGTTCCGCGCCCCGTTTTTCTTTCTTTTTCTATTTTTCTTTCTCTTGATACGTACTAACCACACTATGTGGTTATGACGAATGACGTCCCCTATCTACCAAGTAATTAAAGAAAATTTAATAAAAGAAAGAAGGGGTCTTTCCCCTTCTTCACCAAATGCACGTTTCCTGCGATTCCAACGAACAGTGCGCGCACTTGGGGGCGGGCACGGTCGGCTCGGGGCCGATTTCGATGGAGTAGCCGTCGTCGGTCAGGAACTCCGCCACGCTGACGTCGCCCACCAGGAACTCCTTGGCGAACTCCCGCATCGGGTCGGACGCTGAGGGGCGGTCCTCCAACCCAACCATGCCTCCGACAAGGCGGGTGACCTCGTCGTCCTCGGCCTCCCTGCAACACCTGAGGGACACCTCGATTCCCTTGAGGCCCCTGCGCATGCAGTGCCATCTGAGGGACCCGACGAGCGCGTCCATGTCCGAGCCCTCGGCCACGGAGTTGACGGCGTTGACGACCTTGGCCACCTTGCCGTTCCTCTGGTAATCGGTGGACTCCCCGTCGCCCACGTGCCTCTTGACGCAGTTCCACGCGAGGTAGGTGACCAAGAACCTCAGTTTGTCCTTGAACCCGAGGATTCTCTCGCGCTTGGCCCCGTATTTCCTGAGCCTCACGTTTATCCTCCCGTCGCGCCTGATGTGGGCGGACACGTCCCTTTCCGCGTCCTGTGACCTCGACGCCTTGGGCGAGTACACCAGTTTGTATGTCAGGGTTTCGTTCATAGTTCATCCTCCGTTAGCGTGAGCACGTTCACCTTATGGGACAGGACGGTGCATGCGTCCAACCCGATGAGGCCATGGAACGCCTCCGATTCGTATATGGGGTTTTCCGTCCTCGGCAGTTTCATGGACGGGTCGTTGGCGTAATCCAGGTTGTTCCAGAAATCGCTCGTGTGCCAATGGCCGCAGACGAGGACCTTCCCCTTCCTCTCCTCCTCTATGAAGAGGCCGTCCTTCCACTGCTTCCACGGGCATCCCCACTTGGCGTCCTCCCACGCCTCCTTGCCAGCGTCGCGCCAGTTCGGGTCGTATTCGGCGACGGATTCGCATTGGCTGACCCTCGGCTCCTGCCTCCTCATGACGGGGATGAACGAATGCACGAACACGTGCTTCGGCGTCTCCCAATAGTCGACCCATTCGTCCGAGGCAATCCAATCGAGGATTTCCCTCAGTTTCTTGTTGTTGTACAATTTCGCCTGCACCTCATCCTTCTTGGAGTCCATGAGCGCGTTGAATTTCTCGAACGCGTCCAGCCTGATGTTCATGTGCGCGTCGTAGAAGGAGCCGTAGTCCATGAAGTGGTTGGCGTACCACTCGGCGAACCAATTGGGGTCGATGCCCGCGATTTGGTACAGCGTCCCCACCGTGCCGTTGTGCTCGTCGTGGGAAAGGGCGTAACCCCTCTCGGCCAACTCGCGCAACAGGGTCTCGTGGTTGCCCCTGACGAGGATTCTGCGTTCCTTTGGCAACGACCTGATGTACCTGTATGTGGCGAGCGCCTCGGGCCCCCTGTCGAATATGTCGCCCAACACGACGAGCACGTGCTCTGGGTCGCCTTTCCTGAACCCAGCCTTCCTGAGGTCACGCCTCATCTCCGTGGCGAAACCGTGCACGTCACTGCAAACGAAATACTTCCTCATGCCTTTTCCTCCTTGTCGTCATCGAAGACGATGGGTTCGTAGAAGTCGTACCTCAGCCTCTTACCGCAGTTCCTGCAATAACGGCCGAACGCGACCTCCATCTCCCCTTGTTCGTGCCTGACCAATTCCTCCTCGGCCTCCATGGGCGTGATGCCCTGGCCGAACTCGTACAGGACCTGACCGCAGTCCATGCACACCAGCGCGGTCGTCGCCATGTCGGCGTGTTGCTCCACGCCGTTGATGGAACCGACGACCACGTCCTTGCTGACCATCGTTACCACCACTGGCGAAATGGGTCCCAGAGGCTTCCTTTCCTCGTCGCTCACCAGCACCACCTCCCGTCGACCAAGGTCTCCATGCCGTCGTTGTCGATGACCTTGGGCACGAATCCCTCGGGGGGCTCGAATTCGATTACCCTGAGTTCGGACGTGTACATGCTGGCGTCGTGCCCCATCTCCTCTACGGTCGCGATGAAGTCGGGGTCGAACCTGAGTTCGTCATCGTCGACGTCCATGACGTCCTTCCTGATGGCGTCCGTCACGTCCTCGAACTTGGCGCCCCTGTCCTTGGTCAGGAACAGGACGTTGCTCCAGCCCCAGGTCGTGTGCTCCTTGTCGTAGGCTCTGACCGCTTCCGCGTCCGCCTTACGGAACTCGTATCCGTATTCGACCTTGGTGAAGATGTAGGGGAAGACCTCGACGCCCTTCCTCTCGGCGTAGCGGATGACCGCTTCGTGGGACGGGACGAACCCGCCGTAGCATTTGTTTAGGACGACCTTCATGTCGCAACCCTCCTCGATTCCCGTTTATTATACCTCGGCGTCACTTGGACGGGACCTCTACCAGTTTGGAATCCCTCTCCTTCTCGAGCCTGCGCAGTTTCGCCCTCAGTTCCCTGATTCGCTTGGCGTATGAGGCCATGACCTTCTTGTTGGCCTTCCTGGCCTCTTCCCTGCGTTTGGCGAGGTCCTCGGCGTCAGCCTTGCGTTTCGCGTCCAGAGAGGCCTTCTGCGCCTTCCTGAGGGCATGCTCGGCGCGTTCGCTTTCCGTGGGCGCGCGCCAGTATCCGTATACGCACCTGTCGCCGTCCCTGGAGCAGTCGTATGTGTCGACGAGCGCGCCTTCCCTCACGCAGGTCAGGTGGCGGGACGTCTTGACGACGTAAGAGCCGTCGACGGGCAGTTCGCCGTCCCTCAGGTGCGTGGTGCAACCAGTGCCGATTCCCATGCACGGTACGAAGACCCAGCCGAGGTCGCCCTCTAGGTATTTCCTGTACGTCTCCTTGTAGACGCCGTCGCGGGCGCTGGATTTGCCACGCCTGCACGCGCCCTTCCTCTCCTTCTTGGCGTACGTGTTTATCGCGTCGTACGCCTCCTTGTAATCGACGCCAGTGGCGTTGGCGATGGCCCTGACGACGCAATCGCTGACGTTGGTGGCCCTGAAGTAGTTGGACCTCCCTCCGTCGGAATACACGAACCTCATGCGAAAATGCCTCCTATACGGGATATTATACTCCCGTTTCGGGGCCATGTCAAATCCAGAGTGGTATGGAAAAGGGCCCTTTCGGACCCTTATCGTCAGGACACGGTGACCTGGTTTGATATGGACAGCGTCGTGCCGTCCTCCGTCTCCACGGTGGCCGTGGCGGTGACCTTGCCCGCCTTGAGCCCCTTTATGTAGAACGGACTGCTCGTCGAGGCGGTGTCCTGCTCGGCCAGCGTCGGGTCGCTGAACGTGATGACGCACGACCTGAGTTCCCCAGCCCACGCGACCTTGAACCAGTAGTAACCGCCCACGGACACGTTCGTCGTCCTGTTGAACAGGCCCAACCTGCTCGTCGGGCCAGCCGAGAACCTGAGGTTGTCGATGACGGAGAACGCGACGTTGGACGCGTAGTCGAACATGAGGGAGTCGGTTATCCTGATTCCGTTTATCTTCTGCGACAGCGGGAGCGGTTTGTCCCCGTGGTCCGTCATCGTCGGGCACAGGGCCGTGATGAAGTACTCGAGGTGCCACCAGCCGTCCCCCACGTCGTCGCAGATGAACGGCGACTTGTCCGTCGCGTTGTCTCCCCCGCCTTGGTCACTGCCCTTCGACACGTTGTCGCAGAGCAACTGTATCTTCGGGAGGCCTTTGCCCGCCTGCTCGCGCTTCTCGGCGTAGTAGTAGTCGAACGACACCTTCATGAACCTAATCTCGCTCAGGAGGTAGTCCCTGTCGGTCGACAGCGTCACGGCGTGGTTCTTGCTTTGTTTGCCAGCGGTGTTCGTGAGCCTGACGGCCTCGTTGCTACCGCGCGTTATGGCGACCTCCCTCGTGGCGGTCAGGAACGTCGGGTTACTCACGTTGTCGATGAGCGCGAAGTCGGTGTCGTAGCCGAAGTCCCAGTCAACGACGCGGACCTCGGCCTCATTGGGCGATGGGGAGGCGTCGCCCATGACCCACGCGTGGCCCACGCCGAACACGGACAGCAGGGCCAACATGGCGACCAGCGCAAGCGTCAGCCTATTCCTCATCTTCGGACACCCCCAGTTCCTCGAGCCTCTTCCGCTCGATGGACGAGACCTTGGCCATGGCCACCTCGGAACCCGCGACGACGCCAATCGCGCACGCCGTGGACCACATGCCCAGCGGGGATTGCGCGTAAAGGGCCACCGAGCCGATGCCGAAGAGCCTCTTGCCCAGGTATCTGTAGGCTACGGCGTCCCTGAGGACCTTGCCGTCGTACGCTGGGTTGTTGTCACCCTTGAAGCCGAGGACGTCCCCCTCGACGAACATGAGCCTGTGCGTTATTATGGCACCCTTCCGCCTGTATCCGTACACGGAGCCGACGGAGAGTTCCCCGTTCGGGTCCACCTTCGCGAAGAAGCAGACGTCGCCCACGTCGGCAACGACTTCATCCTGTGGCACTGGCCCACCAGGATGGACCACGACGCCTAGGGGAATGGGTCGGTCAACCGACCCAATCGCGCACGGAAAAGGAAAGACGCCCAGGCCTGTTCGGTCGGGCGCCTTTTTCGTTTGGCGGGACTTGGTGGATTCGAACCACCGTCATTCGGTTAACGGCCGAGCGTTCTGCCTTTGGACTAAAGTCCCGCTCATGGGGAATTGTGCACCGTGCACAAATCGCTTTCCATCGGAGTTTAGCAGGCTGGGAGGCCCGATTTCCCCCACGGCCGACGGGGCAGGGCGGGAACCGAGCGCATGCATTTGGGTTTCCGAGCGCTCACTTCGCGTCCCCCCTGAACACGTCGAAGTCGAAGAAGTCGTTCAGCGTGAGGGTCATGCTCCTGCATTCGAAGGAGTCCCCGAGTTTGTCGCGGGCCTCGTTCATCGCCAGTATGAGGGAACTGACGAGCGCCAACGCGCCCTCGTCCGAGCCCATGGCCTCCCTGAGCGTCCTCTTGATGTAGCGCCAGCACCTCGCCTTGGTGATTGGCCCCAGCCTTTTGTCGCTTGTCATTTGCATTTGGACTTCCTTTCCTTGGCTTTGTCTATCGTGACCCTGTGAGGTGAGGGCACGTCGCTCAGCAACCCCTTGGCCAACATGGAAGTGAGGCTTACTGGTTCGTAACCTATGCTTTCCGCGCAGACGTTCAAGGTCCTTGGGCCAGTGTCGTGGGAACCGCCGTGGACGTGGCCGTGGACGTTGAACATCGTCTCTGGCAACGGCTCGATGGGTTCGTGCGACAGGATGAGCCTGTCGTTCACCATTATCGGCCCCTCGTACACCTCATCGAACAGGCCGTTGTCGACGAAGGACCTCTTGGACACCAGTTCGAACATGGCTTCCACACGCTCGCCGTCGGTGCCGAAGTCCGTCTTCCTCCATGCGTCCCACTCCGTCGAGAAGCGTTTCTCGTCGTATCCTTCCGCGTATGCAATCAGCGAGCGCCTCCTGTAGTTGGACGCGCCTTTGTCGTGGTTCCCCATGACGAGGACCTTGTGCCCGCGAAGGCGCTTAACGAACGATGGGTCGCCCACGTCCCCCAATATGATTATGGTGTCGTTCTTCCTGACCTTCCCGTTGATGCGCTTGACCTGCCAGTCGTCGCCGAGGTATTCCTCGCCCCTGAAGTGCATGGACTCGGGGTCCGCGAAATGGGGGTCGGAATAGACCCACACGGAGTTCTTGTGCTCACCGTCCGTCATCGTCCAATGGGCGAACGAATCATATAGATGGTTATTCATTTCCGTTCAGTATCCTTATGGCCTCGTCGGCCTTCGTGGCATCCAATCCGTTGGCGTAACTCGTCTGCACCACGTGCCCTTTGTGGTATGGGAGTATGTCGTGCACGTCGTCGTCCAACACCACGTAGTTGGAGCAACCGCCCCTTGCGTGGAGCCAAGACGCTATCTCGGCGCCCCTGTCGTCCGTGCGTTCCTCGAAGTTGTCCCAAGGGGACTTGCGCGTATCCCTCAGCACGACGTCGGGGTATTTGCGCCTTATGAACTCTACTGGGGCGCCCTCTGGCGTCAATCCGTCGAGGTGCAACCCCACCATGGCCAACGACGCCATGACGTCGTCCGTGCCCCTCACGCTAATCCTCCAACTGGACGACAGCACGACCTTGGCGTCGGTCGCGTCCACGATTCTGCGCAGTTCGCGTAGGTGCGAAAGGCCCCCAGTCGGCGCCTCCTCCTCATGTTGGGAAAGCCGATATAGGTCCGCCTCGTCGTTGAGGACGCCGTCCACGTCCAGGAATATGTATTTGTCGCCTTCCATGCCTGAGTCTCCTTCGTGTGGTGGTCCCTGACGGATTCGAACCGCCGACCCCCTCCGTGTAAAGGAGGTATTCTCCCGCTGAAATAAGGGACCGATTGTTATGGTGCCTCCACTCTGAGTCGAACAGGGATTTGATGCTTACAAGGCAACCGTTCTTTCCGTTGAACTACGGAGGCTAAATGTGGTCGAGAGGGCGGGAATCGGACCCACGTTCCCTGGTTCCAAACCAGCAAGCCTACCATTGACAGACCTCTCGAATTTTTTTGGCGGAGGGGCTGGGATTCGAACCCAGGACGCCCTTGCGGTGCGTTACGGTTTTCAAGACCGTCGCCTTCAGCCACTCGGCCATCCCTCCGATTCCGTCAGCGTTTTGGGGTGTTGACGTCGTCCCCGCAAGCGTCAGTTGTCGTTGCTGTATCCGTATATCCTGATGAACTCGTCATCCAGTTTGAACAAGTCGACTATGCGCTTTGCCAATTCCCTGATAGCCTTCATGAGACACCTCCTGTTGACCGCGCTTGTTTGGTCGTTTGTGCGCGGGTGTCCATGGTTGGCTCAGTTCCTGATTCGGAACCTCGTCCTCTTCAGTTCCTTGTCCTTGGAGGCCAGTTCCTCCCTGAGCCTTGTCAGTTCGTCGGTCAGGAAATCGTTCTCGGCCAATGCCTTCGAGAGCCTGCGATTGAGTTGCGCGATGTCCCCCATCAGCCACTCGACGTTGTTTCGAAGGTTGGCGATTTCCAGTTTATCCTTCCTGCTCATCGGACTTCTCCTCGGCGTGGGCGGACAACTGGTGTTTGAGGGCCTTGTGCCTCTCGTCGAGAAGACATAGGTCCCTCTTGACGGCCATGACGAACTCATCTGCCTTCTTAAGCAATTCGGCCACCTTCTGCCTATACTGCCTGTTGGCGTTGGCTTCGGCCCTGATTGACGCGATGACGCGACCAGTCTTGGCGTCGTACTCGTCGTCCTCGTGAGTTGTGGCCACGCCCATGGTTAGGGCGGAATCGACGTCCCACCTTTCGTTCATGGCTTTGAAGAGCGCCGTCTCGGCCAATGAGAGTTGCGACTGATGGGGCCTCCTGCAGACCATGTGTCCGCACACGACGGTGACGCCGTCCCGTTCGTTTTGGCGTTCCACGTCCCAATCGAAGTAAGCGCTTGCTTTCATGCTTAAACCTCCTGTATGCAAGAAAATATGCATGATGTATAAAAGTGTGGTCGCCGAGCATGGGGTTGAACCATGAATTATCAGGGTATGAGCCTGATGTGAGACCGCTTCACTCCTCGGCAATGCAAATGGCGGAACCAGAGGGACTCGAACCCTCGACCTCCTGCGTGACAGGCAGGCATTCTAACCAACTGAACTATAGTTCCAATGGCCAATCCGCGCCGTGATTTCGCCTAGCCGTGACTAACTCGGCTCGGGTCTGTCATCCCTGGTAATTCGGCTCAACAGCGCCATGGCCTGGGTTTGAGATTTACGACCTCGTTTTTCCTGTCTTCGACGACGGGTTGCCAAGCCGTATTCTACGGAGGACGCGTCCCCCGATGGCACTGGTGGCTACGCATGGATTCGAACCATGCTGGGGCGCGTATGAGACGCCCTTCATCGCCAGATGTCATAGCCGTGTGGAGCAGGAAGCGGGAATCGAACCCACGTAGTCTGCATGGCAAGCAGATGGACTGCCACTGTCCTATTCCTGCAAATCACCCCTCATCTTTACCACACGTGCTGGAGGGGTATACTTGATTCTCTACTACCGATTTTTACGTCTCCGTTTGTGCAATCAAGAAGCAGTCAACATACGCATTGACGTGGCCGTGAGGCCTGGAGCGGTTGACGGGAATCGAACCCATGTCATCACCTTGGAAGGGTGAGGTATTGCCCCTATACGACGACCGCGTCTTCAACTGTTTTGGTTGGGTAGTTGACACCCAATCGGCCTCAAATCCTGTTGATGAAGAACTTGGTGCCGTCGGAACAGCAGTAGGTCTTGTCATGCTTGTCGTCATAGACCTCGACCACGCTGATTCCGCGTTCTTTGAGGGCCCTGTTCATTTCCCTCTTGGCATCGGACCTGGTTAGGAAATCCTGTTCCCCAAAGGACTGGTCGCTCGAAGCGAGCGAGTAACGATGCTTTCCGATTAGAACCGCTTTAACCATTTCGCGTTCCTCCATGTTGTAGTTTTTGTGGGGTCGTTTCGGACCCCGTGCCACAATCAGGTCGGGTAGTTCGGTTATATTATACCGCGTTCGTTTACCGACGTTTGGCACTAATTTAGCAGGCGTATTCGGATGCGTCCAACCTGTCGGCGACCACGTCGATTACCCCGTTTATCTTCTTTAGGTATTCGTACGCCTCTTCGAGCGTGATTTCGCCTTCTTCGCAGGCCTTCTCGACTCGTTTCGTGAACGCCTCTATTTTGTAGAGCAATGAAAGCGCGCTCTCATTCAGCCTGCGTGATTCGTTGGTTCCCATCATTCGGCCCTCCCCAACTCGTCGATTCCGACCTTCCTCATCTTGGCGTCGATTTGTTTCTTTCTGTCCTCATAGTCGAGCAAGGTCCTCTCCATCGCGTCCTCGGAAAGGCAGTTTCCGTTGGCGAGCGCCCTCTCCACTATGTATTTGATAAGGGGCGTGTTCTTCTTCAGAATGCGCTTCGCCCTTCTCATCTGGCCATTCACGACTTTGGACGCGACGCGGTTGTAACGTTGCATCTTCCTGTCGGACCAATAGGCGAAGTCGTCGAAGTCGACGAACTCCAACCCGTAGAACCCGAGGCCAATCAGGAGTTTCACCATATTGTTCACCTGCGCCAAGTCGCCAGATACGCCAGACGAATGGTCGCCGTAGAACATCTCCTCGGCCACCAATCCGCCGAGCGACACGCAGATGTCGTTCAGGCCGTCTTGTGTGCGCATCGTGCCAGTGGTCTCGTCGTTGGCCACGTCGCTTTCGTCGTATCCGTATTTGTGCCTCTTCTTGTTGCCGAACTTGGTGAAGCCGTTCGTGGTGTCGTATTTGACCGCGGAGATGGAGCATCTCATGTCGAGCAGGATGTCGCCGAGGATTGCGTGGCCAGCCTCGTGGACGAGGACCTTCACCGCGTTCGTCGCGACGCTCCAGTTCTTGCCAATCGTCTCGAAATTCATCTCGTTGATGATTTTCTCGAAGTCGTCGATTGACACGTGCTCCTTGCGGTCCACGTATTCAATCATGGTGTTGTTTATCAGGGTCTTGATGTCTGCGCCAGACATGCCTTTGATTTTGGACGCCAACACGTTTATGTCGAGGCCTTCGAACAGGGGCTTGCCCTTCGCGTAGAACTCGATTATCTTGACCCTGGCCTTCAGGTCTGGGAGGTCTATCTTTATCTTCTTGTCGAACCTACCGCTCCTCAGAAGGGCCTCTGGGATGTCCCCGTAGTTGTTGGTGGAGGCCATGACCATCACGCCTTTGCTTTGGCTGTAACCGTCCAATTTCGTCAAAAGGAACTTCTCCACGGAGTGGGAGATGTCGGATTCGAAGTTGAACGACGACACGATTGAGTCGATTTCGTCGATGTATAGGATGGAGGGGCAATGCTGTTCGGCCTTGGCGAACGCCTCGCTGAGTTTCTTGACCGTGTCCTTCGGTTCCCCGTCGTGGGAGAACTCGATGAAATCGACCCCGCATTTGTCCGCGATGGTCCTGGCCAACAGGGTCTTGCCACATCCAGGCGGGCCCTGCAGGATTAAACCCTTCGGGATTTGGATTCCCATTTGGGTGTACTTGTCGTAGTTCCTGAATATGTTCACCAATTTCAAAATCTCGGCCCGTTCCTCCTCGTAGCCAGCGATTTTGTCGCTGATGTCAACTTGGTTCGGTTCGGTTACCGAGATTCCTTTTACGTTTTTGCGCTTGGCCATGTCAACCCTCCGTTCGTCTGGGCATCGCCCACGGGGATATTATACAGCATCCGCTTATGTCAAGCAACCTATTTTTTGTTCTGCAACGACGATTTGCGTTTCTCCTCGGCGGTCCACACCAAGGATGACGTGATGTCGCCAGAAGCCAACACCCTGCCGTAGAAGTCGAGGGTGACGTTCCTGTCCTTCTTGAACGTCCCGAGTATCTTCCCGTACCTGTCGTGGGCCGTGGCGTTGCCCTGCGCGTCCACGTCGACGTAGCCTATCACGGCCCCGTAGAAGTCCTTTATGTTATTCCTCATCCCCTACCTCCTCGTCGTCTATGTACGAACCAGTCCTGTTGTACCAAGTGCCAGCGACGTCGATGCTTCCCAACGCCTCAATCGCCTCCGACTCCTTGCACACGGACGCCGATTCCACGGTTTCGGAACCGAGGAAGTTGTTGATTATCCTCTTGACGCTTTTGTCGTTCGCCTTGACGGAGTAGACGCATAGGCTGAACGAATCGCCCATCCCTCGGAATTCGTTGACTCCCCCGAACTCGAGGACGTTGACGAATCCGCAACACGCCTTGATGCATAGGTATCTGTCCACCTGACCGCAGTCGGCCTTGATGCACACGTTGAAGATGTTGTCGACGTCGAGCGTCTCGCAAAACGACTCCACGCGTATGTAATCGAAGGACGCGCGCATGTCAGTTCACCCGCTTCTTCCTGATGGAATCCATCTCCTCGTCCGTCATGGGGATGGTGTCTATGTTGCCAGCGAGGTAGTTCTGCGAGAAGTTTATGGCGCCGTCTATGGCGTGCATCACCTTATCGGATTTGACCATCTCCGAGGCTATCCTGTTCCTGTTCTCCAGCGATTTCAGGTACATGGCCAGGATTACCTTCTTGTCATCTTCTCCCAAATCGTCGAACCCTTCGAGAATCTCGAGGCCGACGTCGTCGAGCAAAACGCCGTTTATGAGGTCTATCATGTTCTGCAACACGCAGGACGCGAATCCAGTGAACGCGTTTTCCTCGGTCTTCCCAGTCGGGGTTTGGTAGATTACCTGAATCGTCTCGGAGCGCGGGATTATGTATTCCCTGTCGCCCCTGAGCCAGGTCTTCTCCCTGCTCATCCTGGTCCCCTCGGAGAACGTTATGACTGGATTTATCAAGGTCCTTACGTCGCCGTTAGAGAACTTCAGGCACACGATTCGGGCGTCTTCGCCTATCTGCGGGGCGCAAGCGCCAGGCAAATCGCCGTGCTTGTTCAGTTCGTCCTTCACCTCGTTGATGATTCGGTGCGCCGTTTCCTTGCCTTCCTTGGTCGACATGTCGACCTCGAAAGCCCTCGTCCTAAGGGCTTCGTTCGATAGCACTATCTTCATTCGTCACTCCTCCGCCTCGGTGATGATGACCATGTATTCGTCCGTGTCGAAATCGCCTACGATGGCGACGTCGAACCCGTCGGCCAGGAACGTGGAGCGATACTCCTCGGCGGACGATAGGTCCGCCTCTATGTCCCTGTCCACGTATTCGGACTTGTCGAGTATGTTGTACACTTTGGACCACTCGTCGCTGTCGGCGAGGGTTATGACGTACGATTCGCCAACGAAGGACCCGTTTTGGGGAAGTCCCACGTTCTTCACGAATTCCATGAGTTTATCGTTTTGCATTCCTGACTATCTCCTTGAAATCTGACAAAGCGTCCTTCGACTCGTCCAACAGGGCCTCTTTGGAAGAACCCTCGAGGTAATCGTACCAACGTGAGTTCTGCTTGGCGTCCCGCGCCTTGCCTTCCTTGCGCTTCGGTTGGTTCAGGAGGAACACGATGTATGCAATCCTGTCGTAGTTTGCTTTGACGATGCCCAATTCCTTGAGCGCTTCCTCGCGTTGCTCGGGCGTTATCTTCCCGAGTTTGTACATCCTGTCGAATTCCTCGGATGTCTTGATGGTGTCCAACATCACCTGCTGTTGTTGCAGGAAATACTCTATGACGTCTGAACGGGCCATGTCATTCAACCTCCCTGATGTCGAGTCCGATGCTGTGGTTGATTAGGTCATCCCCTTCGAAAATAAGGAGGGTTTGCGCGGGTTTCGTGTATTTCCTGATGCTCTCCGCGAACTGGTCGGCACCGCAGATTGAGCCGTTCACGAAAACCTTCATGTTTTGGAAGAACTTTACCTTTTCCTCGTGATAGTGGCCGAGCAGGACGTAGTGCACGTATTCCTCGGTCGCGCCTATGAATTCCTGGAACGCCCGTTGCGGTTTGTTCATGTGGCCATGGGCGAACATCACGAGTTTGCCATTGAGCAATCTGAACTTGCCCATGGAGATTGAAAGGTTGTCGTGCGCGAACTTGACATTCGTTCCCTTTAGCCTTTCCTCAACGAACCAGTCGATGAGCCTGAAGTAGTTTTCCCTTTCCAAGGACTGATGCTTGTCGGCGACCATCCTGCTGTGGTTGTCCGAGCAACTCCTGTAGATGACCTCTGGTGATGCCTCTTGCAATTTATTCAGCGCCTGCGATATTATTTCGGACGCCTGCATCACCTGCTCCACAGCGTCGAACTCGGACTCTATCCTGAGGGTGTCGTGGATGATTCCGTGTATGCAATCGCCCAAGTTAACGACGTTCAGCCTGATGACGTTGGAGCGTTTGCAGTATTTGATTACGTCGGCGACCCACTTATCGACCCTGGCCCTCGCTATCTTCAGATTGTATTTGTTGCAATAGTCGTCGATTTCCATGCCTATGTGCATGTCACTGAAAAGAGCAACGGCCTCGACGCCGTCGAAGGCGGAGCCAACCCATTTGCACTTGGGCAATTCGTTGAGGGTCGGGATGACCTCTGCGATTGTGTCGCGAAGCCTTTCGATTCTGGACTCGTCGCGCAGTTTCCTGTTGAGGTTGGTGCGCTCATCGCGGAGCCTCTGCCTTTCCTTGTACAGTTCGTGCATGGCGTCTATCTGCTCTTCGGTCGGGGCGTCCGATTTGATTTCGGATACCTTGGACTCGAATTCCTTGCGGTGTTTCGACGCGCCGTGTTGGCACGCCTTGACGAAGCATCTGTAGTTCTCGCATGTGCCAGGCCATCCAGTGACGTCGGTCAGCCATTGCCAGTTGCGTTCGCCTCGGGGCAATTGCTTGTGCATGAGCCCCAATTGGAGGAAATCGTCGTTCCTCAGCGTGTCCTTCGCTTTGATGGCATCCAATATGTCCTGTCTGTTCATATGTCGTTCTCCTCGTTTTCGACTATGTCCGATTCCGCATCGGCTACGTTTTGTTGTTTGGCCATGTCCAGCATTTTTCTCACGGCCATGAGCACCCTTTCGCGGGACTCGTGGCTCATGCCGTCCGCTATGTTGACGTTGACCTCGTTCTTGGTGTTGTTTATCGTTATCGGTGGTTCGTCGGCCACGGTCGACACCTGCTTCCTTGATTCGGCGACGGCGTTCTGCATCGCCTCCATGTATTCGAGCAATTCCTTGTTGGACATCTCGTCGTGATGGTTCTCGACGCGTTCCTTCACCTTCTCCAGTATGTCGTCGAGCAGGTCGTTTTGCGTGTTCGCCCTGACCATGCTCCGCTTCACCATGCTCACGTTGAATTCGCTTATCACGTCCTTGAACTCGGACATCGACTTCGCTTCCTCCAACTTCTTGGCGAGGTCCTTGTGGCCGTCTGCGACCGAAGGCAAAACGGAACCGTTGTTTTCCTTTAGTTCCGTTTCGTCGTTCATAGCAAATCCTTGTATGTGTTCTCTATTTTGTCCTTGAGCGACGCCTCGATGGCCTGCTCAAGTCGTCCTTTGACGCTTGGGTCTCGGTTAAGCAACCCTTCCTTCAATTTCGCATTGGGCTCGAACCTGAACTTGGCCACATTGTCTTCCAAGGACACGGCCAAAACCCCGAAACCTACGTCAATCTCGACTTTTTTCTCGTTTTCGGCCACGGCGTCCATGATTATGTCCGCGATGACGAGGCCCTTTATGTTGGATAACTTGTCAAGATTCCTCTTCTGAATGGTGGTAAGCGTCGATAGTCTTTTGTTCGCGTTTTCCATGTTGCTCCCTTCTGCTTATTCTCTCAAGCGCCCTGATTACCTTGGTGACGTCCCTGCTCATTACGTAAGCGTGCGTCTCCTCGGCCAGTCTGTCGTATTCCTCCTCCATGTGGCCAAGCCTCGCCTTTACCAGCGAGGCCATTGTCCTCGGATTCGAATCTAGCGACGACAAATCTTCCGCTATATTATACAGTTTCGCCAAGAACGCGTTACCTGGGTTTGAATTCATACGTAGACATGGCCTCCGAAATCTTGGCATACGCGTCCATAAGGTCCTGTTCCTTTATGTCTGGGGTCCTGACGTCCGCCATGGCCTCTTGGACCGACATCCCGTTGAAGTTGACGTTCGAATAGACCATGAGGCCAGCGAGGACCGTCCCCAGTTCCGAAATGGTCGGGATTCGCACCGTGGTGCCACCCAACAGGCTCAGCACGTTGAGGAGGCTGTCCTTGTCCAATGCGTACACCAACTCGCTGAGCGCCGAGTATTCGGGCTCGTCCTTCAAACCGTACAGCATGAACATCATCACGCTGTACACGTCTTTTTCCGCAAGCCTGTCAAGGCTTCTGACTATATTGCTCTTTTTCATCAATCCACCCCGTTCTTGTTGCTTTCTGGGAACGCTTCCGTGTACGCGCTGGACACGATGCTGTCCAACACGTCGTCTGGCAATGTGTATCTGTTCCTCGCGTCGTTTATCTCCGTTCCGAGTTCCTTTCGCACCTCGTTGACCAGACAGGCCACGTAAGGCGACATGGAGTCTGGCAATTCCCAGAGGATTGGGGACTCGGACCTTTCGTTCTCGAGCACGGACAGCATGTAATCGTCCGCCTTCGCCATCCTGTTCTCCCTGGTAGCCTCCAGCCTCTCCAAGGCGCCCTTCGGCAACGTCAACTGAGACAGGAGCGTTAGTTTGCACGAAATCCTCAGGTTCTTGAACGTCTTGGGGTCCGATGCGTACGGCGTCCTGCCGACTACCTCGTCGACCAGGTCGGGCACCCTGTCCAGTTCCTCGAATATGGCCGACACCATGTATTCGTTCCTGTAGTCGTCCTGCACGGACTTCCGCATGTTGTCGCCTATGTTGGATTTCGGTATCCCATCCTCGTCAACTTGGGTCGTCATGCCGAATGATTCGTTTTGGTACATGACCTTCAGGGGATACAGCGATGACTTCGCGTAGTTGAGGAACGACTTCACGCGTTCCCCGTTGGCCCATTTCTTCAGGAACCTCATGTATATCGTGCTGGCTGCGAACTGGGCGAACCCGTCGTAGTCGCTGAAGTTGTTGCTGAAGTAGTTCTTCTTGAACGCCAGCATCCTGAAGATTATGTACATATACCCGAACAGTTTCATGTCGTCCCTGTTGGGCTCGTAGAACTCCTTGTCGAACTCTATGCAGATGTCCGTGTATTTCTTTCCCTCTGGCTTAACGAATCTCATGCTATTACCTCACTGACCCCGTCTGGGCCCTTCCTTACTTTTATGGTGCTGTCGTAGGGCAACCCCAACTCGGATGAGTGGTGGCTTATCACGAACACGCTCTCTATGTCATCCATCTCGCTCGCTATGAACTCGATTACCCTGTCGCAACTCACGCTGTCCAAGGCGTCCGTAATCTCGTCGAGGACCAGTATGTTGCAGGAGAACCCCGAGTAGTCGCACATCATGTCCCTGATGGCGAATTGCACTATGAGGTCGACCCTCTGCTTCTCGCCTCCCGACAGGTTCTCGTATTCCTTGCCGAGGAACGCTATCCTGAGTTCGTTGCCATCCTGCTCGAACGCTATGTCGTCCGTGTTGAATATCTTGGACGCATATGCCTTGGCTTTGGCGTTTATGTATTTGATTACGTCCTGCAGGAGGTATCCCCTGAAGTCCCTTTTAACAAGCGTCGACATCTTCGACAGGGCGTCCGACGTAGCCTTGAGCGACTCCAATTCCGAGTTGATGGATTCCGATTCCTTCGCCAACCCAGACAACTGCCTTTCGTTTTCCGCTATGCCTTCGCGCAACGACGAGATTTCGGCGTCCCTGCCCTCGGCCTTCTGCCTCAGTTTGGACGTCGTCACGGACGCCTCCCTGTATTTGTTCCTCATGGAATTCAACTCGGACATCGCCGTCGACGCTTCCGATTTGGCCTTCGAATGCTCCTCCATCTTCTTGGCATAGCCTTTTGCGTATGCCTCGTCTATGGACGCCAGTTTCTCCTTGTACGCCACCACGTCGGCGTCTATGTCCATCCTGACGAACGCCAAATCGGACTTGGCCTGCGCCAACTCCGCCTCCTGCTTGGACGTGTCGGGCTTCACGACGTTCGGTATCCTCTGACCGCAGGTCGGGCACACGTCCGTTATGCTCTTCAGTTTTGAAATCTCGGCCATGAGTTCGTTCACCCTGCATGACAGGCGCACCTCGTCTGCCTTGAGTTCGGCGGAGAACTCCGCGTGCTTCTCGGCCACGTGCCTCGTCTCGGCGGACTTATTGGATTCCGCGTCCTTGATTTCGGCGTCCAGCGCCTCGGCTTTGCCCGTCAACTCGCGGACGGTCGCCTCCAGTTTCTCGCACGCTTCCTTGGCGTCCTCCTCTTCCTTCTCGGCCTTGGTCAGTTCCTCGGAAGCGGACGAATCGTTCTCCAGTTCTGACAGACTTGCCCGTTGCTTCTCCAAAAGGCTTTCGTAAACGGAGGATTTGGAGGAGTTCGACGCGAGGGCGGATTCCGCGTTGGAAACGTCGGACGCGACCTTCGCCGTCCTTTTGGACAGCCTCTCCTTGATGTCCTCAATCATGAAGTCGGATTTGGAAAGGTGCTCAAGCACCTCCTTGCGACCGCTTGGGGTGTTGTCAGTGAACCTCTGGGGCAGTCCTTGGCCCAAGATGATTGCGCTACCGAGCAGTTCCTTGGTCAGTTCTGGGAACGTCTCGTTTAGGACGGCGGTCGATTCCCTGACGCCCTTCCCGCTGACGTCCTTCCCGTCTATCCTTATCTTCAGGTCGGTGCCGAGTTTGGCGTCGTCCTTGCTCCTGACTATCTCCACATCCTTGCCGTCGACGTTCAGCGAAAGCGTTACCACGCAACCGTCATCGAAAGTCTTGTTCGGCAGGTTGGACCTCACTCCCCCGATTGTCTCGCCAGTCAGGGCGAAGCATATCGCGTTCCATATGGACGATTTGCCAGAGCCATTGCTTTTGGATGCGTCCCTGGGGTCTTCGTTGATTCCCTCAACGAGGCAAAAACCCCTGTCGGAAAGCGCCACCTCCGAATCGCCGAACGACATGAAGTGGTGCAAAGATACCTTATCGAACCTTACCTTCATCGGCAAATCTCCTTCAACTCTGACACCACGGAATCGGATGTCCCCAATCTCTCCAAAACGAAATCCCTGAACATCGTCAGGTGGTCCGACCTGGTGGCGATGGTCGCTTGGCCTCGCTCGGCCTGTTCGGACGACATGTCGACTATTATCTTGAACGCCAACGCATTGGCGCCAATAAGTTTTGCTTGGACGGATTCTTTGAGCGACAACGGGCATTTCACGCACACGACAGCGTTGTTGCCGAGCGAATCGAGTTTTGACATCCCCGCGTCATCGTACACATCCAATTTGTAGAAGCGCAAGGCATGCGGGTTCTCGACCAATTCGAACGATGCGTCCGAATCGTCCAACACCATCACGTAATGCTTGTACACGAAGGCATCCTCGCTGAAATTCTGACCAGTGAGGTTCCCGAGGTTGATTGCAAACAACTTGCCATCACCGTCCATGAACTTGGTATGATTGTGCAGATGCCCGTTTATGAACAGCCCACCCAATCGCTCTATGTCCTTTATGTCGTATCCGAGTTTGGATTCGTATGCCCCGTACCTTATCCCTTTTATGTCGTTGTGTGAAAACACTATCGGACGCTTTATGAGTTTTGAAACCTCCTGCAAATCTACTAGATTTTCACTGAGGGAATACGGAAGAAATACTTTGTTGCCTTCCACCATCGGTTTGTCGATTACCTCGAATCCATGCTTCTCAAGAACCTTCGTGGAACTGTATTTGAGGTCCGATAGTCCAGACTCGTGGTTGCCCACTATGAACATGTGCCTTATTCCTTCCGCCCATTTCACCTTCTGCAGGATTGAAATCTCCTCGCTGGTCAGGTCTGGCTTGTCGAAGAAATCGCCGAGGTACACCACCTCGGAGCAACCACGTTCCAAAGCGAGCCCCTCGGCCCAATTCACCGACTCCAATAGATTGGAAAGCCTGGTTGAGCAATCGTCTCCCCTGGAGCGCAATATGGATGAGTACGTCGACCAATGGACGTCCCCGACAACTAATATCCTCATGTTGTTTATTATACCTCCATAGCCATCACCGAGCAGACGGCGTAGTCCACTAGGTCGTCGTCCCTTAGGTCCATGGCACCGCTTTTAATCAGCCAATCGAATTCGGAAAGCATCAGCACGACGTCAACCAACGTCTTGGATTGGTAGCGACCGCGCAACCTGCTGAGGGAGGCGAACCTCTTTTCGTTCATCTTCAGTTTGGAGGGCGACGCGTTCTGGTCCATTTGTATGCTCGCCATGTCCTTGAACGCGCCAAGCAAAGAGGCGCAGAACCAATAGCCGTCCGTCTTGCCCTTTCCATTTTTGTATTCGGACAACGCCTTTTTGACGGAATCGGGTTCGCGTCTCAGGACGGCGTTCACCAACTGGAACGGCTTTGCGTCATCCATTTCCCTGGCCTCGATGTCGGCCAATAGGCTGGAAAGCGCCTCGCGTTGCATCGTTTCCCCGAACAGCGACAGTTTGTCGGACTCCGATTCGATGACGAATGGGTCGTTTCCGCAAGCGTCGCAAAGTTCGTTGGCGTCGTCTTTCGACAGGCCTTTGCATTTGGAGCGAACGTAGTCGCTGAGTTGCCAACCCAAGGGCTTCTTGAACGTGTACACAGGGACGGACTCTGGCACGACCGCCTTCTTGCATATGATGAAGAACGCGGATTCGGACGAGGCCATGGCGGATGCTTCCGCCTCCTCCAACTCAACGTCATCCCCGATGAAGGCATGTATGTACCTTTCGGATGAGAACGTGGATTCCGACACCGCGTCAACCATGTCCGCGATTGAATCGTGGTAGGCAATCGGGGACTCGAAGGCCATCGAAGCCTCCTTCAGGTATTGCAAAGGCAGGAAATCGGAATCTTCGTACACAAGCACGAAAAGGCCGTTTAGGGCCTCGCGTTCCTGCACCGATTCCTTGAGTCTCCTCAAATTGCCTTCCATCTACCCATTCCCTTCCTTCGATTTAACCCAAAGCGCGCAAATGAGGTGTTCCATCCACCTTTCCTTGCTTATGCTCGGCAGTTTCAGTTTTCGGCATTCGTCCCGCAGGATGCCGTACATCCATGAGTGGCTTGAATCAGCCAACGCCGATTCGTATGCCTTCTTCCTCAGCGTCCCGACGAACAGGCCGAAGTCAAACTTGTCGTATTCGTCTTTGTAGTTGACTTTCTTCACTATTGACATCGCGTTCGGGAAACTTGACGAACCTATGCGATTCACTATGGCGTCGCACAACGATTCCGTCCCAGCGACCGTTTCCGAGTTCAGCGCGGAGAGTTTCCCTGGGGTCCTGCAATATGGTATGGCCCTTTCCACGCCGTCCCCCAAATCGTGGCGCGATAGGATGAACTCGTATAACTCGGCGTCCGAATATGCACCGAATCTGTATTTGACGCACCTGCCAAGGACGGTTTCCAACACGTTCTCCTCGCATTCCGCCAAAAGGATTATGTACGCGTTGCTCGGGGGTTCCTCCAACAGTTTCAGTATGGCGTTCTGCTCCCTGACGGACGCGTCGGTGAGGTCAGCCACGTAAACTCCTGGGGACTGCTTTCCGTAGATTCCGCTTATGCGCTCGAAATCGAGGCTGTCCGTTATGTCGTACTCATCCAGCCCGAGCCACGTAGCGATGTCCTTGGCGAGCGTGTGCTTTCCGCATCCGCGTTCGCCGAGCAGGATTGAGGCGCCAGGGAACCCCTGCGACACCCTGCGCTTCAACGTGCCAACCAATTCGGTCTGGCCAATCACAACGATACCTCGCACAATGACATCAGGCCGATTGTCGCCGTGTCGCACGGCGAATCGTCGTTCCTCGTGTCCGCCCTAACTTGGTTGACCAGTTGGGTCAGTTTGGCAAACACAGATGGCGCGTTCTCCACCCCGATTGTGTATTGGATGCACAGCGTGTCGCCTTTGCTCTTCGGCAATAAGAGTGATTCAGGCAACGAGGTGTCAGACAAATCATGGAACACGCAATACTTCGTGAGGTCCAAAAGGAACGACACGTATTCCGTCATGAAGTCCTTGATGCTTTCCACCCCGAGTTTCTTGAATCCGTTCATCACGCCGAGCACGGCGTTTTTGTTCCCGTCTAGGATGGCGTTCGTCAACTCGAACATCGGGCCGAACATATTCGTGCCGAGCACGTTGCAGACGACGTCCATGCTTATGCGCCTATCATACTCGGAGCATTTCTCGAGCATCGAGATTGCGTCCCTGACACCGCCGTTCGACAACTTCGCTATGTAGTCGCAGGCGTCGTCGTAATCGGACAACCCCTCGTTAGAGCATATGCGCTTAAGCCGTTCCGCTATGTCCTTTGCGGGGACTTTCTTGAAGTCGAAGCGCATGAGCCTGTTCAATATGGTCGACGGAATCTTCTGGGGGTCCGTGGTGCAGAAAACGAACTTCGTGTACTCGGGCGGTTCCTCCAAGCATTTTAGGAACGCGCTCCAAGCCTGTTGCGTCAATTGGTGGCATTCGTCCACTATCACGAACTTGTATTTGGAATCCAACGAGCGCGAACGCGCCTCGTCTATCAGTTCCCTTACGTTGTCTACGCCGTTGTTGGACGCCCCGTCTATCTCTATGGGCGAGCCTTGCCCTTCGTTCACCATGTTGGCGAATATCCTCGCCATCGTCGTTTTGCCATCTCCAGAGGGACCGCAGAAAAGATAGGCGTTCCTCGTCCTTCCAGTCTTGACCTGGCTTTCGAGAATCTCCTTCGTGTATTCCTGCCCCAATACGTCATCGAACGTCTTAGGCCTGTATTTGACCGCTAACGACTCCATTGTGAATCAAACCTCCGACTCTATCCTCACCTTGTCTATCGGCAACCAACCTTCCCACATGGAGTAGGTGCCGTTTCTGTTTTTGCATACCCCCATGACCTTTATCTTGCCCATGGAGATATCCAAGACCTCGACGGTCATGTTCGCGGAAGGTGGCGTCGAGCCACTGTTCCAGTTGTTCGCCAATACCGAACTCCTGACGGGGTCCAACATGAATTCGTCTATAACGACCTTATAGCATTTGCCCGTGGTGAATTCCGATTTCTTGAACTTTGGTATGGAGAACACGATGCGCCCGTCCTCGTTTTTGCGATTGGACAGGTCGGCGAGCCTAACCTTGCCCAATTCGCGTTCTATTATCTTGTTCATCCCCTGCTATCCAATGTATACTGGGCGATGACGTCGGCGCAATGCAACAGGGACACCAGCCTGTATTTGGAGAGGACGTTCGGGAGTTCCATCGCCTGCTGGGAGCCAGTCGCCGAGAATTGATTCACCAAGGCCACCGTTTCCTCTTTGGTTAGGGGTAGGAATTCGCTGATGGCATAATAGGCGCCGAAGCCGTCGGTTCCGATTACGTCTCGTTCGGAGGCGTCCTTCACCTTGTAGCAGAAGCGGGATACCCAATCGAATTTACCGAGTTCGTCCCTCTTCTTCCCATTGTCGCTGTACACCTTCTCGTTCTTGGCGCTGGCCTCGTAAAGTTGGGCTTTGCCTACGTCGTGCAACAATCCGAGGATGGCCACGGAATCCTTGATGTTCGCGACGGTCGCCTCATCGCTTCCGTACAGGGGCTTCTTGTCCATGTACTTCTCGCAGGCCTTCCTGAAGAAAGCGTAATCGTCCAAATCGGGGAACATCTCCATGTCATACCACTCGTCGGCCATCTCCTTCAGTTCTTCGGTGGGGACGCCGTCCGACGAACAACCCAACGCGAGCATGCATTTCGCCATCGCCTCGGGCTCTGGCTCCGACTCGATGAATTTCTGCGCCTTGTCGGTCATGGCCAATTCGGCCTCCACCTTGGCGTCTGACCTAACGACGCCACCATCCGTTTTGGTGACCAGCATCATCAGGGTTTTGTACACGTTGAGGGAATGCTCAAGCAAACCGCCTTCCTCCGCCAGGTTGTATTGCGTAGAGGCGGGGGCGTCGAAGAACCCGACTGAATCGAGGTAAGCCTTCAATTCCTTCGTGAACTTGCCACGACGGCCACGTTCCTCGACCTCGTTCATGATTCTCCAGAATTCCGCTTCGTTCTTCTTTTTGTTGACCATCGTGTTTCCTCCTAACGAAATCGCTCCATGGTAACCGAGGAGCGACGGCGCGCTGTTAAGTCGCGCATCTTGCTATTATTATACCGCGTCGAAAGAAAAAAGGAAGCGTTATGCTTCCTTTTGTTTTCATTGGTGGTTCCAACTGGATTCGAACCAGTATCAGCCAATTATCTGTTGCTACGGGTTATAAGTCCGCTGTTTTACCATTAAACTATGGAACCGAGAACACCTTAATTATAATACTTCACTTCGTACATGTCAACAAAGTTTTTGCCGTATTTTTCTATCACATAATTCAGTATAGGCTTCATCTCCCTTTTTTGTAATATTAGCAGGTTGCCGACAAACTGTTCTTTCTTCGCTTTCGATTTGGCGTCATAGTATCCCTTTACCTCAATGTATGTGTCCGTGACGGGGAGGTAAAAGTCTGGGTAATAAGTTCTTTCTTTGCCTTCGAATGTATACTTGAACCCACGTTCACACCTTTCGACGTTTATTCCGTGCTCTAGGCAGTAAATGACATAGGCCAATTCCCAAGAAGACTGACAGTAGTAACCCTTATAATAACCCCTCTTCCCTTTGCCACACAAATTCGTGCTCATCTCAGAACAACGCTTTCTGTGTTTTTCCGAAATCAGTTTGTACTGGCATTCTTTTGAACATACCTGTTTTTTCCTTTTTTCGAAAGGGAGGATTTTATGGCATACGACACATCGTGTCGGTGACTCGTTGTACTTTTTCGTTTCTGACGCAAGCCATATGTCATGCCTTTCCGTACATGACTCCCTATGACTAATTGAATTCCTCAATGAACGAGAAACCTTTTCTTTGGTGGCATCCGTTTTGTGCCTTGAGTTGGCGCAACTTCTGCAACAAAACCTGCCAGAGCCGTATTTCCGTTCCATCAACTTGCCACACTTCTCGCAAACATGTTTCTCAGAACGCCACTTATCGTAAAATCTTCGCTTGAGGGTCTCGGACCTTCTTTTACGCAGTTCTGAATCATGCAACCTTTTTTCGTAAGAATCAAAAGTTCCTTTTGAAATTAGATGCTCCCTGCAGTTGCTTTTGTGGCCATTGAATGCTTGTGGGTTGTCGAATTCTCTACCACATATGCATGTATACTTTTTATCTGACATTGGTGCTAATAAGGCGAATCGAACTACGGTTGATTCATCTAATTTAGCACTCTGACCAATTGAGTTACGGGAGGATTCGTGGCCTCGTGGGCCACATTACGCCTTAGGCCTTCTTAGCCTTGGTGCTTTCGACGATGTGTTCCACCATGCGACCATGGGTTTCGTCGGAAGTGACGACGACGTATTCGGACACCTTGTTCTCGGTGAAGCCGTCGAGGGCCTCCTTGAGTTCGGCGTTCTTCTTGAGTTCGGCGTTGAGGTCGCGCTTGTTGATTGCGACGGTGACCTTGACGAACTTGTCGTAGCCGTTCTTCTGAAGGTATTCGATTACCGAGCCCTCATCCGTGTACCCGACGTTGGTACGCTTGAACATGGTGGCATACAAAGGGCCGTCGTCGGTGAGGAACGCGCTCTCATCGGCGCCAGACGCCTTCATCTCGTCGAGCACCTCGTGCAGAAGCACCTCGCACTCCTGGGTGGCGTTCTTGAGTTTCTCCTCAACCGATTTCTTCTCCTCGGTGAGTTCGTCTTGGGTCTTCTTGAGGGCCCAGATTCTTTCGACTTTTTCCTGCAATGTCATGATTTCGTTCCTCGCTTCCACATTATTATACACCATATGGGGTGGGTGTCAACACCTATTCCGCATATTCCTCGGAAAGTTTTTCGCAAAGGTATCTGAACAGTTCCTCGCTTATCACGAAGTAGTTCTTCTGACCTGGGCCGAACTCGAACGCCAACGCTGTGTTGGACATCCTCATGGCGAAGGCCTCCTCCTTGTTTTTGTCAATCCAAGATTTCTTGATGGAGAACGATTCCTTTTCGGTCATCGGCGTCTTGCACTCTATCAGCATCGAGGCCGAGTCCACGAACACGTCGCCAGCGGAGAAGTTGGAAGCGCCAGAATTGGGCGTTCTCTTTCCCCCGACGATGGACGCGACGTGCTCCTCCTGCCTGGAACTGTAATACCTGGTCGCCTCTTTGTTTTTGGTGTTAGGCATTGAATCCCCCGTCGTTGTTCACCAATTGCGAGAAATCGACTTTGTCATCGTCGTCTTTCTCCGTCATGCTCCTGCTCGCCATGACGGACACGGCTTCGGCCGTGGTTATCCACATGGGGATGAGGTCGGAGATGGTGAGGTCGGCGGTAGAGAACTCCAAGACGTAGATGTTGGGGTCGACCATGCTTCTGAATGACGAGCACATGTAGTTGTTGCGCAACAACGCGCTGACCTGCTCGGACATGGCATGGAGGAGTTCCCCCTCATCCCTATAGTCGCTACGTTTGTAGAATATCTTGTTCGTGTAACTCATTTTTCCTCCTCCGCGAAATCGACGCCGAACGTCTCGGCCACGTTGACTTGCAACATCTTCTCGAAGGGGACGATGTTGGGGTCGTCCTTGGCGGACAGTTTCTCATACACCTTGTCGTATAGCCTATGCCACACGTCGAGGTGCTCCGTGAAATACGGCTTGAGGTTCTTTTTGCCCCTGATTTTTATTTCCTTGCCTTCTTTGTCGGTCAGGACCTCCCCAGTATCGGGGTCCTTCAACAGGAAGTATCCAGGCACGGGGTTGTCGATTAGGCCGAAGTACGTGGCCACGTCGAGCGTGTCCTGAAGGATGTCGACGCCTTTGGTGAACGACACACACGTCCTTCCCAGTTTGCGGTCCCATTTGCAGACCTTGGTCTTGAGGACGGCCACCTCCATGATGTAGCCAGCGGGCGATTCGGCGGTGTTGGAAAGTTCGTTGCCATCCTCATCGAAGAACTTGCCCTTCTTGACCTTGAGCCTCACGGAGCAACCGTGCTTCCAACCGCGTCCGCCAGACGTTACCTCCGCTGGGCCGTATGGGTTGAGCCCATCCCTCAACTGCTGAATCCCAACGAGGGTGCAGTCGTATTTGATTAGTAGGCTCGTGACGCGCTTGACGAAATCTCCCAACGTGTACGCGATACCGCCCATCGACTTCTTGTCCAACCCCTCGTCGTGCGTCTGTTGGCCGACTAGCATGTTGAGCGAGTCGATTACCACCAATCCGACCTCGCCAGTCTTGATGAGGTTGAGCACGTCCGTGAGGACCTGTTCCGCCGATTGGTCCTCGGGCCTGTAGCAAATCGTCTGCACGACGTCCGAGTTCATGTTGTACCCAGTGTTCATCGCCCATGACGGGTCCGCGCTACATTCGAGGTCCACGTAAACGATTTTCCTCGGCGATTCTGGATGCTTCTTGGGTTCCTTCTTTTGGAACGACGCGCAGATGAGGTAGGCCAACGTGGTCTTCCCAGAGCCCTCGGCCCCGCTCAGTTCGATTATCTTCCTCTCGGGGAGCGAGTTGTAAAGGCAGAAGTCCAAACCAGGGCTGCCCATGCTGAGGGTGCCATATGCGCTCAGGTCCTCTACGCCAGTCGTGATGGCGCCCTTAGTCTGCCTTTTCTGAATCCCCTTCAGGATGTCCGTTAAACTCAATTCGTCGCTCATGCGATTCTCCTTTTCTTATATTATACTCGTCTCACATGGAACGGTTCGGTCTCGAATCCGTTTCCTGCTCATAGGACGGCGCCCCGTAACTCAGGCGCATCTCCTCCGTCCTGCTCGCGATTATCCTCCTAAGGCAATTGCCCATGTCCTGCGCTGCCTCGACCTTGCCCTTCACTATCTTGTAGGCGTGGTCGTACACTGACGCGACGACCGATTCGTATTGCGACGCCATGGAGGCGAACGCCTGCGTCTCGGCGACGGTTGACTTGCTCTTGCCCTTCTCGTCCTTCTCGGCGCTGGAGGCGATGCAACTCTTGGAGTACACCTCCTTTTGCGCGCTCAGCGCCATATCGGCCTTGACCCCGACCGCCTCCAATTTGTCCGTCATGAAGTATATCATGTTCATGAGTTCCATGTAATACGATTGGAGGGTGCTCATCGCTGGGAACTTCTCCTGCACGCAATCCACGTGTATGTCAAGCATGAGGTTGTCCAACGCCTCGCAATACGCGTGGACGACGTCGTTGCACATCTCGTTGAAGTATTTCGAATTCTCATCGGTTTTGCCGACGTTTTCCTTCACTTTGTCCATATCGACGTCGTCAAGGAACGTGACGTTGTCCTGCGTCTTAGCCATGGAGTTCTCCTTTCGCGTGTTTGAGCACGTTCGTGTAGTCTGTGGTCAGGTACACCCTCTTCTTGAACGAAGGCAGTTCCAAGTAATCGTACCCTTCGAGTTTGTTTACGTTTATCGACTTATGGCCATCCGCCTTCATCCTCTCCAACGTCTCTATGGGGAAGTAAAGGACCTTGTCGTGGTCGCGCATCCATAGGACAACGCCAGGGTGAACGCCCTTCAACCCCTTGAAGGACAAGAGGTCGTCGTATTGCCTGAGTTCGCTGAACGGGAACGTGTTCCCCAAATGGCTTTTGGCCTCGATTAGGAAGGGGACCCCGTCGGCGAAGCACACGAAGTCGCATACGTTTCGCGACGTGAACCTGAATCCGTTCATGTTGTCCCTCAGCCTCATGGCCCTGCCTTTTGGGAACGGGAACGTCATGTTCCAATCGGATTCGAACAGTTCCTCGAATTTCTTGCCTTTGTTGTTGGGCATCAGATGGTCCTCTTGGATATCACGTTCCTGACGCAACCGTTGGCGAGGACGACGACGCGCTCGTCGCCGAAGTTGAGTTTGACGAACTGCTCGTCGCTGTTCTCCAATATGTGCTTTATGCCGTATACGCTTAGGTTCATGGAAAACCCGTTCACGGATTCTGGTAGGACCGTGTCGTGGTATTTCACCTTCTCGACGTTCTGCTTGCGCGAATCGTAAATCCTGAATCCCTCGGTCCCGAATTCGAACACGCACACGCCCTTCGATGCGGAAGACGAATCGGAGAACAGGAGAATCCTGTCTATCGCCTCCAACATCTCGCTGGCCCTGATGGTGGCCGAATACGGGTATGTCGCGTTGGCCGTACCGCGAATGGATTTCACGGGCACGGAATCAATCAGGGCCTCGTCGCTAGTCACTATCGAATAAACGGTGACGTCGGGCGAATCCAGCCTAATCCTGGTTTGGGGCCCTCCGTTGACGTCCGCGTGCCCAAGCGTCACGGTAACGTCGTCGCTGTTGAAAAGTTTGAACAATTTGACGGCCTTTTGGTTAAGCAACATGCTGACCTGCTTGGAAAGCGGGAACGAGTTGACGCATGCGCTCGAATTCGTCCACGTGATGCATCCCTCACCGTCAAGGTAATAGAACTTCTGGAGCGGTCTCGACATGGTTCCGTTGGCGAACTCCTTGCCGTTGAAGTTGAGCATGCTCACCAGTTTGTCGGTGGAGATGGAGAACGACACGGCTTCTTCGCCCAAGTCGAGCCTTGGCAATCTCACCAATTCCGAATCGGCAATCTTCATCGGGAATTTGTAGGACCCGTTCGCCGTGACGGACAAGGCGTTGCCGACGACGTCGAGGCCAATCTCCTCGGTCGTGACCTTGCTTATCAGCATCAGGAATTTCTTGGCGTCGACCACGGCCCTGAACTCCTCGCCTTCCACTTGGTCGAACAGGACGCTTACGTAATACTCGCCGTTGGTGACGTTCATCCTGGCCTCGCCTCCGTGCGCGTCTATCTCCAACGTGTCGTATCCGTAGATGACGCCCTTCAGCGACGCGTCTGTGTCGACGGCGCTGAGAATCTTCTTGCAAGCCTCTTTGAATCTTTCGGTCTTCGTAATCATTTTATTTCTCCGTTTCAGTCTCGGTTATTATACCGCGCGCGGATGGTTAACCTCGATTTTAACCCTGTTTCAGGCACCCGACTATGAAGTCGTGCGTGGACTCCGTGTGCTTCGCCTCGATTTCGGCCAACGCCTCCTCGTATGACATGCCTTTGCTCTGCAGGTTCTTCATGTTCTTCTGCAACTCGGAGCAATAGACGTTGTAATACCACTTCTTCGACACGTCCGCGTCGCACTTGAATGGCACCACCGATTTGCTCCCCATGCACGTCCTCATTATGTAGGACAGCCTGTCGGCGACCTTCTCCGCGTTTTCCTCTGGGCACTCGCCAATCAATTCGTCGTGGACGCCTATCAGCATCTTGAACCCGAGTTCGTTCAGTTCCCTGTCAGCGTCGATGTTAATCATCGCCACCTTCGTCATCGTGGCTGCGCCACCCTGAATCCTGGCGTTCACGCATTGCCTAGAGGCCCTCGCTATGAAACCCTCGTTGTCGATGACCTGGATGCCTTTGTCGCGCTCGGACGCTATTATCCCGTTAACTTCCTTAATCCCGCGGGCCTTCGAGAGGAGGCCGAGGATTCGGGCTTCGTCGGCTGGGTCCACGTCCCTGTCCTCGCAACCGATGAACGGGTTGAACAGGGCGTTTGAATCGCCAACGTATTTGATTGTGTATCTTGGCAGGGTGAGGTCTGGCAAGCGCCTGCGACGGCCGTGCCAATCCTCCACGTACCCCGTCTTCTTCGCGGTTTCTATGGTCTCGTCCGACCACGATTTGACTTTCGGGAATTGCTTGTAGAAGTCGTTGAGGAACTTCTGCGCCTCCTCCTTGGAGCATTTAATCTTGTCGGCTATCCCAGCGACGGACATCCCGTAGTTGATGCCCAACAGCAGGCTTTTGCAACTGCTCCTCCTATTGGCCCCGTCGTCGTTTCTCTTGCCCGTCCTGGGGTCGAACTCAAGGTTGTCCTCGTATTCGTTCCCGTATACCTTGGACGCGATTGTGGCGTACAAATCTCGGTTGTTCGCATAGGCGTAAATCAACGATTCGTCCTTGCAGTAGTTGGCCAAAAGCCTCGGTTCCTGCTGACTGAAGTCGGCGCCACAAAGGACGTAGCCTTCCTTCGCTTGGAACATCAGTCGTATCTCGTGGTTCTTGGAGGGTATCTGCTGGAGGTTGGGGTTGGAGCACGCAACACGGCCAGTCGCCGTTCCGACTTGGTTGAACGAGCAGTGGACCCTTCCGTCCCTCGGGCTCACGAACTCGGGAATCTTGTCGATGAAGTTGTTCACCAACGTGGCGAACGTCTTGCGCTCCAACAGGAGCCTGAGCAGCGGCACGTCGTGCTTCTCCAAAATCATCGGAATCGTTTCCTTGTCCATGCTCCTGGGCTTCTTCTTGTTGACTGGAGGAATCTTGAGCACGTCGTAAACCAATATGGCCAATTGCGTATTGGACGTCAGGTTTATCGGTTCCGTCAATTGCTCGGACTTCGTCTTGTTGCCGACCATCACGTTGGCGTCTTCCGATTTCCTCCATTCGTCAATCGCTGGCTTTATCCTGTCCAACTCCTCGTTGATTGGCAGGTCGAACTCGTCCAAAAGCCTGTGGTATTTCTCGCTGAGGCGTTTGTCGTATTCCAAGTCAATCTCGATGCCACGCTCCTCCATGAGCATGAAGGATTTCAGGACTGGCAACTCCACTTCCGTGTAAAGCCCGAAGATTCCCTCGTTACCGCTCTTCGTGAACTCGGCCAACTGATATTCGTAAAGCCTATAGGTCATCATCGCGTCCGTGGCTGCGTACAACGCGAACAGGGACGGGTCGAATATCGCGTAGCGTTCCTTCTCGAAAAGGCCCTCGATGTCGTATTTCCCGTGGCCTTTGTCGACGTGCAACATGTACTGTTCCTTAAGGCTCGCCCTCTCGTTTTCGTCGAGGATTTGCGAGGCAATCATCGTATCCCAGTAATAAGGCAACTCCACACCGCACGTGTTCTTCGTGACGCGAATGTCGAAACTAGCGTTGTGGTATATTATCTTGACGCCGTCGCAAAGACGGGACAGTTCCCTGCCCAACTCCTCCTCGTTCACCTGGTCCGCCAGGCGTTCCTCCGTTTTGTAATCGACGTGGTTCACGGGAACGTAAGCCTGTTTCTGACCAGGCGTGTAAAGGCACGCGCCCATTATCAAGCACGTCGTCGTGTCCAACGAGTTGTTCGTCTCGGTGTCGTACGCTATAATTCCGTTTTCTATCGCTTTGGATATGTATTCGTGCAACGATTCGACGTCCCTGATTACGACCGTGTCTGATTCGTGCTTGCCTAGTATGCGCTTGACGTTTGAGGCTATCACGGCCATCTTGTCCTCGATGGACAGTTTTTTGGATACCTTGTTCGACGTCTTCACCTTCTTGGGGGATTTAATCTTCTCCAGAAGTTTCTCGGTGTCGCTGGTAGGGAGAACGAACTCCTCTCCCCATAGATTATCTATCGTCTTCATGTTTCTCGGTTATTATACCACGGATGAAAAAAGACGCCAAGGCATCTAACCCATGGCGTCTTGATTCTATTTGCTGTAGTCGTATGTCCTTCTGGGCCTGGACACGGTCGGGTCAGTGGCGCCCGCGTATCCGCCAGACGGTTGGCTCGCGTAACCGCTCGCTGTGGGCTCGCGCTTCTCCACTTGGGCCACGATTGCCTCCTGCTCGTGCAACACGTCGTCGAAACTGCCAGAGTCGTATGCGCTGGACACGGATTTCCCGACGAAACCGCTTTGCTTTTGGCTGTTCTTGGCCTCCAATTCCTCTTTGGTAAGTTTGGGGAACTCGCCGTGTTCGAGGAAGTATTCCATCTCGTCGTACGAACGTTCCATGTAGGAATGGTGGTTGAGTTCCAAGCCATCGAATCCAGAGAAGTCCTTAACGAACCCGTTCTCCTCCCCATACATCTTGGGATTCATGAACCTGATGTCGTAATTGACCCTCTTTTCTCCCTTATAACTTAAACGGACGATTTTGAACACGACGTCCCTTAGGTCTCCGTAATCGCGAAGATATGAGGCGATGGTGTCCGCAAATACCGACGGCCTCTCCCAAATCTTGGGCGTCGCGACGATGTTACCTTGTTCGTCCTTCACGTACTCAATGAGTTTGACGAAGAACTTGGAATTGCGCTGTTCCCCGTGCTTGCAGAACGGGCATTTGTCGAGGGGTTCCTTCGGTGTGCGCAAGCACGCCACGTTCCTATATCCATATTCGCCTTTGAACTTATGGACATCAATCATATTGAACTCCTCTGGTGACGAGTAGTTGAATCTGACGATAGCGGAATCGTCGTAGTCCGACAGGTAGAAGTATCCGACCTTCCTGTCGCGGTTTTGTTTTTTGGCTCCGAACTTGTTTTGAGCCAAGTAAGTCGAGTAAGAGTATTCAGCCATGTTTTTTGTTTCCTTTCGGTTTTGTTGCCGTCCTTATTATACCGTGTTAGTTTAATCGCCAGTGGAGCCCAGTCCGCCGACGCGTTCGTTTGTCGCGCAATCGTCCGACGTCGTGTCGAATTTCAGGAAAACCCCCTGCATAACCCTATCGTTTTTCTTGAACGTTATCGGTTCGTCGCCCAAGTTTGCGAACCTGGCGCATATCTCGCCGTCGTTGTTCGGGTTGCTGTAGTAATCGGGGTCTATCAGCCCGACCGTGTTGGTCAGCACGATGTGCCTTCCGTGGAACCCCATGCTACTGCGTGGCGCCACGAACAGGAACTCGCCTTCGTTAATCCTGCACTTCACTCCCATCCTTATGGTCGTGGTCGAGTGCGGTTCCACGGTGAATTCCACTGGCGTGTGGAAATCGTAACCGCAACTGCTTTTCGTGGCCCTCGTCGGAAGGTCGAATCCAGGGCGCGAATCCGATATCCCGCGTATGTATTCGAATTTGTTGTTGTTCATTTCCCGAACCTCCTAATCCATTCGTCGGCGTCGATGACCTCCAACGAGGAGAATTCGTCGTACGTCATGTCGTTGACGTCTTTGCCGTCGGGCATCACCACCACGTCGACGAACACGTCCTTCCTTATGTTCTTCAGAAACCTCCTGATTCCCTTCCTGCCAGCGTCATCACCGTCCAGGCATAGGAGGTATGAACGCAAAGGCCCTTTGTTCAACAGTTCGTATTGGTGTGACGTCCCAGTGCCGAACAGCGCCACCGTCGGTATTCCCCAACCCCAAGCCGTCAACGCGTTTATCTGCGATTCCACGACCATCGTCGGCGCTTTGTTTGCCTTTATCGCCTCGTTGTAAAGGTATATCGGCTTCTCCTTGTCGGCGTCTATCAGGAACATCTTCGAGTTGACGCTTCTCCTGGTCATCATGACCAAGTCCCCGTCCTCGTCCCACACTGGGAACACGATGCATTCGCTTTTGGGGTCGTACCTCACGCCGAATCTCTCGCACACGTCGCGGGATAGGCGCCTCTTTTGCAGATAGGGATGCCATTTCTGCATCCCCTCGAGGACAGTGCCGTCCACCAAGTCCTTCGTTCTGCTCTTGGGCAATTCTATCTCGGTTAGGTTGAGTTCCCTGTCTGATAGGATGGAACCGAACCTGTCCAGCAACCACTCCTTGCCGAATTCGTCGTCTTGGTCGAAGCACAGCCCGACGAAATGGTACAGAGGCCCCTGCTCACCGCAAGTGAAGCAGTACATGTGACCGTATTCCACGTCGGGGGAATCGCCACAGTATATCTGGCAGGAGGGATGCGATTCCATCCCTCCCTTATGGTGGGGGCAGGTGACGGAGTAGTTGTCGCCTTTCCTTTCGAAAGCCGACAATTTGCCGTTGACCAATTCCTTTTTTATGGCCGTCAGAATCTTGTCGATTGGCGCGTCTATGAGATGGTTCTCTATCACCAAGTCCATCAGAAGCACTCCTCCCCAGAGCCATAGCGGTCCTCAAGGCTGGCCGAGGATTCCTGGGACGAAACGCCGTCGTCGGAAACTGGGATGTATTTGAATATGCCTTTGTTGAGGTCCACCTTGTAGTTGAGGACGTTCCCGTTCGACATATCCCTCGCTTTGACGAGCGTCAGTTTCATGATGTCGTCCTTCTTCTCGAGGAAGATTACGGTCGTGCTGTCCTGCCCGATTCGGTCGGACTGCGCTATTTGCGTGGTTGACACGTCACCGCTCTCCGTCGTGGTCCTGTTCTGCTGGCACACGCTTATGATTGGGATTTTCTTCATGGTTTGCAGGATTTTCAGGTCCTTCGAGATGTTGGATGCCTTCTCGGGTGGCGTCCTTCCGCGCCTGCAGTCCTCCAATAGGGACAACTGGTCGACGAAGAGGATGTCGAGGTTCTCCTTCTCGATGAACGAGCGGAGCGCGTTCACGTCGGCCGTGCCAGCAATCATGTTCGGCGTCATCACCTTGATTGACCCCTTCCCCATAGAGGGTAGGTTGTCGATGTAGGATTTGTATTGGTTCATTATGGCTTCCTGGCCATGGACCAAACCGCCGTTGCTTATGTGGCCCATGAGCGTATCGAAACGGTACCCGACCTTGTCCTCGCTCATTTCGCCAGAGTAGATGCCCACGTTGAGCCCCTGCATATAGGCTGCCGTGGCGCACTTCAGCATAATCCACGATTTGCCGTTGTTGGTCCTGGCCACAATCGTGGCCAGTTCCTCCTGCCTGTCGAATCCGCCGACCACGGCGTCCAATTCGGGGAACCCAGTGGTGACGAAGTATTTTCCGAAATCCCTGGTTTTCTCGACGTATCTGTCGTAACGGCTGACGTCCTTCGTGATGTCGACACACCCGATTGACGAACCGTTGTCGAGGTAGTGGGAGGCGTTTCGGTACACGTTCATGGCGTCTTCCACCTTGTTCTGCAACAGGAGCGTCTTGACCTTGTTGAACGTTTCCGCCAACTTCCGCGTGTTGTAATCGTCGGACAAAGCGGACAGGAGGTACTTCGGGTTTTCCGTCACCTCGATTATCTCGAACCTAGGGAACTTCGCCACGAACGTCTCCAAGTCGCAGACGTTCCCGTATTTCGAGACGTGGTCCATGATGAACCTGTATTCGTTCCTGTAGTCGGAGAAATACTCCTCGTTCAGGTTGTTCTTAGTTATTATGGAAGCGTCCCCGTTGCGAAGGACGTAGTTAAGAAACTGAAGTTGAATCATGAACGTCCCTCCTCATTGCCCAAGTTTCAGGGCGCGTTTGTCGGCGCCAGTCAATTCGACGTCGTCGGAACTGAGCGCTATCCTGGAATAAAGCCTGTCCCCCAAAGCCAAGTGCAATTCCTCGTCGGTTAGGTTGGACGTGTACACGTTGGCCTTCCCAGTGTCGAGCCTCGTGTTTATGAAGTTGAGTATGTTCTCGTGTTCGAATTGGGTCAGGCCCTTCGTACCGACCTCGTCCCAAATGACCAAATCGGCCGTCGGGGCGTTTTCCTTGATGTACTCCGCGTAAGCGCTGTGCCCCGATATGTTGTTCTTCAATTCGAGCAGGAGCCTGGGAACGTGCACGAACAGGACCCTGCATGACAGGTCGCTCTTCGCCCAAATTCGGTTGACGTACGCTTGGGCCAATCTCAATGCCCACGACGTCTTTCCGTTGCCAGTGTTCGTCGAGTGGATGTACAGATTGCCACCAGACTTCACGAAATTGGTTATGTTCGATTCGATGGACGACAGGTATTCGAAGGAATCCTTGTCAGCCTCATCGGCGTCCAAAACGAGGGGAATCCTCCTCCTTTGCCTATCCGATATGTAGGCATAGTCGTACAGCGCCCCAGTTTTGTACTTGCGAAGGCAGAAGCAATCGCAGTCTATGTGGTTGCATTCGTTGAGCAACCAGCAGTTCTCGTTCTCTTCAATCATCGCGTTTATTATACGGCGCAAAGGTGATGGGAGAACCCATCACCAACCGCAACCTTCCCAGAAGTCCTTGTCTTTGTATTTGCTGAAGTCCAGGGTCTTGTGGTCATCGTTCATGTGGTTGAGCCAAGCCGTCTTGATGAAGTTGCCGTTCTTTTCGTAGGAGCGGGTGAATTTATTCCATTTCGGCATGACAACGACGACGATGTCCTGGTTTTGCGAATACGGGATTCTCACGCAGTATTTGGTAACGACCCAATCGTCGGTCCCGAATTCGTAGAACCCCTTCCCGTATTCGACCTCGAACGCGTCGTAACGCGTGGTCCTCAGGGAGTCTATGCAATCGTAGATGGCCTCGCTCTTGTAATCGTGGCTCCTGTCCTCCCTGTTGCCGATGTGGTCGCTCAGGTGACGGGACACGACGTACCCGTCGAAAGCCTCTTGGGCCTTCCTGACCTTCTCGTCGGTTCCTTTGGGGAAGAACACGTCCCTATGGAACAGCGCCCTTCTGTCTTCGTTTCTGTACATGTCGTTTCCTCCTATCCAAGAAAGATTATACCAGCGTGATGGGCGTCGGTCAATACCGCTTTTCGCTCAATCCGCCCTTCGTGGCGACCTTAATCGTTGGCGTAGATTTCGGCTTAATCTGCATTTTCTCGCGCTCGTAGGACTCGATGGCCCACACGCAATTTGAGTATTTGCTCGCCACGGCCATGCCTATCACGTCCAACGCTACCTTCCTGCTACCCTTGGCGTACCCATTGAGCGTTTCCTGGAATCTGATGACCGTTTCCTTCGTCATCTTACCAGAATCGACCAAGGCGTCCACCCAGTGCTCCAACTCGCGTTTGACGTCTGGGTCTTCGGCGGATATGTAGGATTTGAGCGCCTTCGACACGCAGGCCTTCTTGGCTTTCCTCGCATCGGATTTGCTCCGTGGGGAAACGCGGAATTCCTTGTTGAACTCCTCGTCGTCGCTCCTGATTATCCACAGGTATTTTTCCAAATCGAAACTTATCCTGTCTGGGTTTTCGTCGGAATATCGGACGACGCCGTATTTCCTCAGGGAAGCCTGGCACGACAATTGCGAATCGGCCCCCAACGACGTGCCTTCCCTCGTGGCCTCCCTGTCTATGTCGAAGAGGCCTTCGCCATCGCAATCGCCAGAGCCGACCAACCCGAGTAGCCAATAGCAGAACACGGCGTTCTCAAGGCCAATCCTCATGGAGGCCTTCACGTCGAACGACGCACGTTTGAAATCAGTGGGCATATTCGTAAACGGCCCTCGACGCACGCAATTCGCCCAGTTTGGACCTGATTAGAGACAGCAAATCGTTTTGGCCCATGCCATGCAATTTGGAGACGATTCCGCGCACCATGCCGTCGTCCCCGAAACCGTACTTTTCGCAGAAGGACTCGGCGTATGAGGAATCGAGCGACTTCAAATCTGACGCGAGCAACGTTTCGGAGAAGCGCAGTCCGCCCCTCGTCGGGAACGCGCTACCGTTCATCAGCATGTCGACCAACAAGGCGTCCGTGACTTTCCTTTGGCTCAGAAGGCTGTCCATGAGGATGGTGGTTGCGACGCTGGACCTGAGGCCGAAATCGTCCTTCGGCAAATCGTCTACGAGCGGGATGCTTTTCCCAGAATCGTCCTGATACGCGGACGTGTCGAGCGAAAGCAATTGGTTGTCCTTGGACCTGATTTGGCGGTTGGAATGCTCATACCACGACGCCCTGACGGACGTGATTGCCTGATTGATGCACTTCTCGGCCCCCTTCTTTTCCTTGGACACGTGCTTGTTGGGGTCCAGCCACGCCCCGTATCGAACCGCTTTCTCGATGCCATCGTACACCCACATGGCGGAATCGACCAACGTGATGCCACTGCCTTTGCTTTTTTCGTAAAGGTACGGAATCAAATGCCAATACCTCACCATGAGGGCGGACAGCATCTGGTTCTTCGCCACCTCGTCGCACCTCTCGCATGCGCTCCTGTAGGCGTTTGCCAATTCCGTGATGTCGTAAGGGACGTCCTCCTTTTGGCCGACGACGAATCCCTTGATTTGGCTCGCTGACGCCACGAACTGGTTGTACATCGCCATCGCCTCTTCGTTTTTGCTATCGAACATATTCTAAAACCTCCGTTGCCAAAATTATATACCCAGTTGATTTATAAGTCAACCACATTGAAATCAAAAAGGCCTTTCGGCCAATTCAATCACCTTTACGGGATTCCAACCTGTCATCCGACAGGACGGCGCCCACCACGGAATCCACCGTGTCCTCAGGGCAAATCGTCACCGTGAAATCACCGTTGTATGTAGGACCTGGGGAGCGCTTGGCGTTACTGTGGACGAACCAATGGCCAGACAACTTCGCGTAAATCGGCACGGAAGCCATCACCGCATCCAGTTCGTCCGAATCAAAGAAAATGTCCAAGTCGTCGAAACTCAATTCTACTTCGCCAGTGTAAATCTTCCTGAGCCCAGCCACTATGCCTAGGTATATCTTGCATATGTCGACGCTTGGCCCCAACCCGAATATCCCATTGAATTCCATGAATCAGGCCTCCTTTGCCAACGACTCGCGATGGGACGGACCCAAAACGAGGAATATGTGCCTGTCTATCGGATACCACCAATCCCATACCAAATCGAATTCCACGGCGTTCGCTTCGTCGTCTGACAACGCGAGAGCCCACCCGTATTTACCCTCTATGGGGAAAAGGAACCCGCGATACACGATGGCTTTGTCGCCCCTCTTCCACTCCGAATTCGGGAATTTCTTTCTGCAAAATTCCAGTTCGTCGTCGGTCATATCCCTTTCGAACCCATGCCATTCGTACAACGTCTTCCCGTTGACGTCCCCGAAAACGCCGACCAGATAATTCCACAACGAGAACATCGCGTCCTTGTCGTATCCTTTTTCGTCCGCGACGCGCAGGCAATCCTCGAACGTCCTCGTTATCTCCTCTTCGGAGAATTCGAACCACTCGCCGTCCTCGTCTTTGCTTATGTATTGGGACAGCGATTCGTCGAACAGGAACACGGCTTTGAACGTCGGCGCGAACAAATCGTCGTTGAGGGCGAGCATCTTCCTGTACAAACCGTAGAGAAAATTCACCTCGAACCCCTCGAAGTCGGAGCGAAGCACCTTTTTCCTGACGGTTGAGCAACCGCTCGTGTAAGTCGAAAGGCTTCGCTCGAAGGCGAAGCACTCGTAATCGCGACCATTTCCGTCCATGTCAATCCTCCACGACGAACGTATCCTCGTCCGTATTCAACAGCATGAGGTTTATCCCGTTGCCTGCATCGGCGGACATTATCGAGAACATGGGGCCACGCAGATGGCTTACGACCTCGGCCCTGGTCGAGAATCCGTTTCCGAAAACGACGACGTGCTTGCCGATGAGCCAGTTTCCGTATTTTTTCTTCTTGCCTTTTTCCATGCTCACATTCGTTATTATACATCGACGGGAAATTCGTCCCGTTTGATGCGATGATGTCCAGTCCGTTGCAAAACCGAACTATTTTTGCGATTTTACGTATTTTATCGTGAGCGCCCCAATCCAATTCGGGAACGCGATTGGGCACATGTCGTTCTTGTCGAAATTGCAATCCTCCAACTTGCAGTACTCGTATCCAACGTACGAACCCACGCCATGGGACTTGATGAATCCGTTCACGTAATCCTCCAAGTCGAAATCGTTCTTGAACGCACCCGTGAGGATTATCTTCTCCTCCGAAGGCCTCAGCATCAGAGAAATGATGTACTTATGCATGCCGTCGCCCTCAGAAATCGTAAGTTTCCTCGAGGCGACCTTCCGAAAGGACGTAGAACTGCCAATCGAAATCGTCGCCAACCTTGTTGTACTTCTTTACGTCGGCCACGCCACCCGCGTTCTTGGGGTCGGAAAGTCGTTCCTTCGACCACTTAAGCGCGTCGGCCTTACGCGTGAACTCCGCTGTCTCGGCGACATCGTCGCCCAGCCAAATCTGCACCTGATAAGGCAAGTGCTCCTTTTTCGGAACCTCAATCTCGACGTCCGTGCCGAACGACTCCGCCAAAAGAAGGGTGGCGTTGCGGAACGCCTCGTTCCTCCAATCGTCTCTGTTTACTCTGATTGTCATAATTCACTCCCACTCGAATTTGGCTTTGCCAGCCTTGATGTCCTTGTCGAATTTCTTGAGCACGTTCAACGACTCGGGTTTGCCGAACACGTAGTAATCGAAGTCGTTTGGGACCTCCCTCGTGATGACGGTGGTCCTGGCGCACCTGTCGTGGTTGCGCTTGCACTTGAGAGTCTCGTAAAGTACCTCAAGGCACCTTTCCTTGCTTTCGTTCGGCCACATGTGCACGGAACCGTCCTTGTCGTAGAACACGGCGTAGTACATGCGCTTTGTCTTCTTGTCTTCGGCCATCATCAAATGCCTCCTACCCCTATATTATACCAGAGATGGAGGTCCGTGTCAAATAACGAAAACGACCGCGAGGGTCGTCATTCGTTGTTGTCTTCGGGGCTGACTATGTATCTTTCTGGATTTCCGATTTTCTCTTTCCTGAACTTATATGTGGTGTTGAGCCATAAGTTGCCCACCTTCTCAAATAGCAATTGATTGGACCACGGGAATTGAAGAACGCCATTATTGGTTTGATGCCATTCACTAGCGGGTCCTTTAGGCATAATCCATCTGCCAATCTTATAGAGGTCTAAACACTCAAGCAATTTCATATTAAGAAATTCTCTGCCACTATACATGCCTACTTTAAGATGGTGTTTTTCATGAACATAGTTAGCAATCCTGACTACGTCATCATGGTCACTATCCCCACCCATTAAACCAAACACGGTAATTCCTGGATGTTCGGCAATTAGTTTATCTATTTCTTCATTTGTTAATAATGTACCGACATAAGGTCTCAACCAAGGCTCAGAGCACTGGGAACAGTGACAGACACACCCTGTAATATTTACACATAGTGTAATTTCTTCTGGAAATTCTGCAAATGTAACTGCTACATCGTAGTACTTAAGTGGTTTACCAAGGGATTCATTTTCTTCTTCTTTATTTCTTAAGTTTAAGTCTTCCATACACATATCCTTTCTCTATATATTCTTGAAGTGTATCTTGTTTAACGAATTTATTTGTAACACCATTATTTATCCAAACTCTATCTTTACTTTCGAGACTAATTTTATCTTTTCTTTCTTGGGAAATTTTTATTCCAAATAACTTATTATGTAATTTGTTTTTACATTCTTCAGATTTGTGAGAACCTACATTTGAATTTAATAGTGCTTCTTTATGCTTATCTGATAACGGTCTTCCACCTAACACCCAACCTTCAGATAAGTATTTATCCAGTTCAGTTGGTTGAACCATTTTATAAACCCCATCTTTATGTATATGCTTAGTACCTTTATTTTTTCTACTTTGACCTCTTTGCTTCAATGATGACTTTAAAGCACCTAGAGTTTTAGATTCCTCATATAATTTTTGAAGACCATCCAGTTGTTCAAGTACATGTCTCTCCTCAATATAGAAATCTTGTTTCTTATAGTCTCTATGATTTAAACAATACTTTAATGCACAGATATTATTATATTTAAATTCGGCATCTTTACTACACAAGCATAAATAGTAGTGAGCAAGCACGTGGTCTTTGTATAAAAGATGTATTGTGTTTTCTGAAGAATTATCACAAGGAATACCTAATATCTTAAAATAGCATCTAGGTATAATGTGATGACTCTGGGTTTTAAACCTCGCTTGTTTTGTATTTAAATTAGTTTTCACCAACTCTATATACTTTGATAAATACTCATTATCTAGTATAACGTTCGTGGCCAGTAATTTTTCTTTTATATTCATGCATTTAATTTAGCATATAAAATCACAACAACTATCAGACTTTTTCCTCTACTTTTCCATAGTATCTACGGGACGCTTCGAGTTGCCTCGCTTCCGAGAAGTTGCTCACCCTGCGGAGGTATCCTATTATCCTGGTTTCGTAATCCAGGTTCTTGGAGCCACACTTGGGGCACTCGTGCAGATACCGTTTGTCCCTGCATCCGCAATCGTTGCAAATCGTCGCAGGTATATTATACGTCCAGTAGTTGCACCCAGCCTTGACGGCCACGTCCATCAACAACCTATACTGCTTTTTGGAAAGGAACTCGGAAAGGTTATTGTGGAGCGCGACGCCTCCGCTGCATACGCTCGCGAATCCCTCCCCTTGGTAGTAGAACTTCTTGATTGGGTCTATCGTCGTGTCCTCAACCACGTAGAAGTAGGAGTTGTACAGATTCCTGCCTTGGGGCACGACGTATCCGTCCTTCTTGTCCCATTGGTACAACTTGGCGGATGCGTTCTCACCAGGCACGAATTCCAGGTTATATTTCGTGGTTTGCGTCTTGTGCTCCCTGTTGACCGATTCTATGGTCCCGAGGATGTCTTTGGCCAACTGCCTGTACTGCGCGTTTTCTGGCTTTACGTCAATGCCCCTATATTGGGATGGCGCGTCCTCACCGAGGGACCTCAGGAACTCGGCTGCCTCAACGAACCCGTTGACACCGACCGTAAGGAACTGTTTGTCCAAGTCGATGAACCCAGCGGAATACGCTGGCAACATGCCATTGGCCAAATCGTCGTGGAGTTTCATGTTCCACGCATTGAGGTATTTGTGCACCCTGTTCACGATGGCCGTTATGTATTCGGGCAACGTTTTTCCGCCATCGGAGCCGACCGCTTCGCGATTGAACCAATCCTGCGTTATCCTGTTGAGGTTGAGCGTTATCACCTTCTTGGAGCCAGTCATGATGCCACCAGCGCCCATCGAGGTGCTGAACACGTTCTCGTCAATTCCGTTTCGCAACCTGCAACACGACGATAGCGAATCGGCGCTATCGCTTTGGTAAATGAAGAAGGAATGGCCTTCCGCGTGCATTTCCGCGCAGAAATCGGCGGACTCCTCGTCAACGTATTTCCCAGTGTCTTTGTCAACCAAGAGGTTGAACGATTCGACGGGGAAGGTTATGGTCGTTTTCTCACGCTCCTTGTTGAACCATTTCATGAACATCTTCTGAAGTTCCTTTGTCGTTTCCCAACACGGCTCGTCCAAATCGGGGAAGAAGAAACCCTTGAATATGCTTTCGAAATAGCCTTTGTCGAAATAGGAGATGTTGATGAACGGCGATTGGTAGTTCCTGGCGCCAGCGGGCTGGTTTACCGAGTACACGAACTGTTGGAACCAGTCCTCAATCTTATGCCTCAGCGTGAACTCATGGCCACCCACCTTCTCAACGATGTCGTCCAGATGGTTCGTGTAATCCTGCCCATAGTCCAACCTAAGGAAGTGGTCGAAGTACGTCAGGAACTCGGGTATCGCGACGGCTCCCGCGAACTGCGATGAAAGCAGGAACACGAGGTTGACGAGGCTCCCGATGTAACTGTTCGCGTGTTTCGGCGCCGAAGCGGACCCGCCGAGGCCAGACAGGCCATCTAGGAGGAACGGATACAACGAGGCAGCGACGCAATACGGCTTAAGGGACGATTCGTCGTGGGAGTAGATTATGTGGTTCTTCAAATCCGAGTCGAACGATTCGACGATGGATTCTCCGTACATTTTGTAAAGATAGCGCTTGACCAACGCCCTGTTCAGGTCTATGAAGTCCTTTTTTCCGAGTTCGCACTCTTGCGTCGCCAGGTTCTTTGAGGTGACGTTGGCGTTGGAATCGTACTGACTTCCAGTCGATGCATTAGACGCCTTGTTGTACTCGTCTATGAATTTAAGTTTTTTGGTTAAAGTCTTCTCGTCCATTTTGCTACCTGATGATTTATTTGATTTATTTTTGTTTGGCAAGCCAATCCCTGCACTCGCCTTTGATGTACAGTTTCCCGTCGACTTCCAACGCGGGCGTCCCACTAATTCCCTTGCCAATCATTTCGTCGACGTCGGTGCATGATTCGTATTCGATGCCCTTCTTCTTGAGCATCATCTCCACGGCTTTGCACATACCGCATGATTCCTGGTGGTACAAAATAACTTTCATTTCTTGCTCCTCTTGGCGTTTTTGGCCTTAATCTTCTCGTTTTCCTCTTGCTCCTCGACCTTCTCCAAGGCCTTGGAAAGGGCCATGATTTCGTCTTCGTCAAGAGACGAAATCAAAGCGTAGGCATCGTCTTCTATTTTGCCCATTGAATTTCTCCTTCTCCTAATAGCAATGAATTTAGCAAGGGCGTCACAACCCTCTCACGTAGCCTTCCAGAGTGGCCAAGACCTCGGTATCGGACGACCCGTCGACTATGTAGTCGGACATGGCCTGCTTCTCGTTTATGACCTCCGAAATCCTGTCGTCGATGGTCCCGTCGCACAGCAGGTTGTAAACGAACACGGGCCGTTTGGCCCCTATCCTGTGTATCCTGTCGCACGCCTGATAATAGTCAGACGCCGTCCACGGTTGGTCGACGAACACCATGTAGGACGCGCTGGTAAGCGTAACGCCCGTGCCCATTTTCGACACCGTTCCGAGGAACACCTTCCTGTTGGGGTTCCGTTGGAATTCGTCTATGTTGAACGACACGTCGCCGTCTGGCGTATCGCCAGTGCCGACCAACGGATTCAGGTCCGACAGCCTGTCAGAAAGGCACCTAATCGGTTCCTTGAACGTGCTGAACACGACGACCTTCTCACCGTTTCCCACGATTTCCCTCACCAGTTCCTCGGCCCTGTCCAATTTTATGGAGCCCACGTCCTGCGACGTTAGGACGGACGGGCACGTGGTGGCCTGCTTCAGCCTCACTATGAGGGACAGTATGCCGTTCGTGCTCAGTTCGACCTTGTCGCACACGGCCCTTATCGCCTCGTCCGACCCGTCCTCCCTTATGGCGTTCAGGAGTCCTTCGTAAAGGGACGCTTGCTTCGGTGGCATGTCCAGATGCTCGTCTATGAACGTCCTGTCTGGCAGGTTCAGCATGTCCTTCGTCCTCCTTATGGAGCACGACTCGACCTCGTTTTGGAGCACGTCCAGGTTCTTGTACGCCAATATTCTGCCACGCGTCCTCTCGTCCATGACGCAGAACGTGTTCTTGAACTTCGTGACGCTACGCTTCGGCTCAACGCCAATCCAAGCCAGCGGGACGTAGGCGTCCAATGGGTTGCTCGTTATGAGCGTGCCAGTCATGGCGACCATGTGAGGGGCCGACAGTTTTAGGAGGTTCTCCCCCTGGTCTGAAGCCCATCCCTTGGCCCTATGTATTTCATCAACGGCAATCATCCCGTATTCGTTCGCGCCAGATGACAACGCCTTTATCACGTCGTCGTTCCTCAGCATCTCGACGTTTATTATCACGAAGAACTCGTCTATGGGGGACTTCAATTCGGCCACGCGCTTCGGTGACGGGGCCCAACTGACCGTCCCGTTCCTGGAAACCTTTTTGCCTATGACCCTGCATCCGAGGTCGCTGTGCTTGGCTATCTCGCGTTCCCAGTTCGTCTTGAGGGACGCGATACCGCAGATGATTAGGCAGTGTTTTATCCCTTCCCTCCTTCGCAATTCCTCCGCCAGGCATATGACCTGCAGGCTCTTGCCGAGCCCAGGGGCGTCCAAGAGGAGGAACCTGTCGTGCGAAAGGCCGAACGAGATGCCCTCCAACTGGTAATCGAACGGCTTCGTTTTGTATGAGGATGCGTCTGGGTCGAAATTGTTGGCCGATTCGCTTGGTTCGTCCATGACGGACAACGACACGTCGTCGAAGCATGTCATGTTGTCCAAGACGTAGGAAAGCGCCGTTATTGGCATCTCCACCTCGCCCGTCTTCTTGTCATATGCATACGTCCCGAAGGCGCCGAGCGTCTTCATGGCATCGTCGTCGAGGTCGCCATAGACGAAGAGGGAGGTGATTCCGCCTAGGTTTCTCTTCCTCCTCTCCTCGACCCTAATCATGCTTATCTTCTTTTTCTTCCATACGACGGATTGATACGGAGCACTCCTCATTGAACCCGTCTATCCGCTTGGCTTTCGTCGATAGGGACACCTCCACGGCGAACGGTTCGTCGCAAAAGTCGCATATGTACATCTCTGGCACGCACTCGACGTCTCCGTCGACGAAAATAATCCTGCCATGGGAGTCCTTTGTCGCGTGGACGCCTTTGCGCAGGACGTCGTCCGAGACAAGTATCTCCTCTGGCAGGTATTGGGCCCCGCAATGGGGGCAAGTTATGATGTTTTCCATGCGGTTATTATACCGCGCCCGTCATATCAATTGGAACATCGGCAGTATGGTGTGGACGTTATCGTAGAAATCATTCGTCATGAAATAATGGCTGTTGGCACCTTTGTACGGAGGTGTTCCCTTCCATTTGTTTGAGAACGGATACGTGGAATTGGATGAACGTTGCGATATGTAGTACGTTTTTGAAACCTTCAAAAACGCGAATTCGCACACCGACGTTCCTATTGTGTCTAAACCATCCTCGTCCTGCTCCTTCAACGTTATGTAAACGTCTATTTTGTAGGTCCTCCCAACTTCGGGGACGAAATCGACGAAGGAGGCATTGTCAAGACTTAGTGTGTGGCCTGTTATGTGCTGGTTGTCATCCAGTATATAGTCATGATTGAACGAGGAGAAAGCGCGCCAAGTGTCTTGGTCCGAAACCCATCTGTCGTTACCAGAATCGTAGTATTCCGAATAAGAACCACCGCCTGTCGTTCTCGCCAACCTGACAACAATCGAAAAGAAGTTAGTGTACTTCACCTTGTTTCCACGCACAAGAACATCGGTTATATCTAGGTGAACCACGCCTGAAACTGAACGTACGCGGGAGCGTATGCCAGTAATCGTCGAAACGTAATGGTCCGTATATCTGCACCCAGAGGTGAACAATGGGTTTTCATTTGCACTGTAAGGGACCTGAAGCGCTGTGTCGTGCTCTGTCCAATGGTTGGGGGCCCCATCCGCCATTACTAGCAAAGTTTTGTCATCAACGGTTCTCCTACCAGTGAAGAGGTATTCAAGGTAACCGTCCTGCCAAGACACGATAGCCCGCTCTGCGCGAGGGGCGTTGGCGTTTCCACCAGAGTACGTGTTGGCAATCGGATTTACATCGAATCGCGAGGTGCCATGTTTTACGTAGTAATTACCCATAGTCACTCACCTTTCAGGGACTTGACCTCTTCCTTTAGTTTTTTCACCTCGTCGATGAGGAGGTAAACCAACTTCGATTCCTCAATGGAAAGATAGCCGTCGGCCCCTTCGTGAACCAATTCGGGGGCTATTTCCCTCAGTTCCTGGGCGATGCAACCTATGTGATGGCTCCCATCCGACTTCATGTCGAACTGCCTCAGCGGAAGGTCGAGGATTGATTTGCTTGGCGCATAGTCCTCTATGTTGTCCTTGAGCCTTCGGTCGGAAGTGGAGTTGAACGTGTTGGCCTCAATCTGGCCCCTGGCGGAAACGGACGCCACGCTCAAGGCATCCGTGTAGTCCAAAGGTTGACCAGACCCTCGGCTCACAACCACGTATCCATTCGTTCCAGCGCTTGTTGGCGCATATATATCAAACTGTTCCCCGCTTCTTGATGTACCGTTTACCTTAAGGTTGGTACCGCCAGCGTATTGTGTACATTCCGAAAGAACTCCGCCTGAAATGCAGAGCGGTTTTGTGCTGGAACCTACGTTCCCAGACGACCATTTTATGTAGGGGTCTGCGGAATCGGAAAGAAGGACGCGATTCGCGGTTTGGCTCTGCACCAAGTTCAATGCGTATAACTTGCCATTTACGTCGCCTTCTATGTTCGACACTATGTAATCGTTGGCTTTGTTCTCCGCTCCCAATATGCCTCTGAATATGGTTCCACGCGTACGCAATTGCGCACCAGGGGCCCCAATCAGTCTGTAACCGAACTTCAAAAGCAACGGGTCCCTCTCCAATGATGCACCGCCATCACCACTCAAAGTGAACTCCTTGACCTCGTCGGTGAAATTGATGTAAGGGGAGTTGAATTCCACTTCATTATTGAATTGCGTAATCACGTTATCGCTATATTTCGTGATTACAAACCCAGAGTTCTGGAACGAAATGGAGCCATCGGTGTCCAACGACACGTTGCCGTTGCCGTTGTCAATCGTCGTCATTCCGTTGACGATTAGTCCGTTGGAGGGATGGAAGGCGTATATTTGGTTGGCCCCTATTGTGCCGATGTCCGCATCGCCTACGGACAAATTCCCTATGGTGGCCTCCGCGGTGACGAACTTGTCGTTTATCGAATACTCTACGTCGTGCGCCTCGGCCCCAGAGCCTTCGGTTATGACGTTGCTGACGGACGACGTTTTGATGAACGCCTTGCCTTCCGTGGGTATTACCCAAACGCCCAATTCCTCTTGGAGGACGTGCAATTTGTGCGTGTACCCAGAAACGGGCTCGTCGTCGCTTATGTACAACCCTTTGAATAAGTTGCCCTCGTCCAAGGTCATCCCGCCGTCGTCGTAGTTGGCCAACGCGGGGAACTCTGGGTCTGCGGAGTCGACCCTTATCGACGCCCATATGTCGGTGGCTCCCTGAGCGACGGCGCCGACCAATGCCTGGAAAGTCGTCCTGAACGTGTAACCGCCTATGCAAAGGATGACCTTGTCGCCGTCGAATTTGGCGAAGGACGCTTCGTCGGAACAGGAAACGGCCAACCTAGTAAGATTGGCCTCGGTCGTGAGGGAAGAAGTCTTGTCCGTTGCCTCGGACCTGTATGCCGAGGGGAACACCTTTATGCTGTCGCTGTTTATGTAATTGGCCATTGTCCAATCCTCCTATTGCGAATTACCCGTTCTGGGCGTTGTTGAATTCCAATCTCCATACCACCAGCACGTTCTCGCCAGACTCCAATGAGTCTATGACGGGATTCAGGCCAGCGAACGCCATGTATGATGACTTGTTGTCTTTGTTTTTGGTGCTGTACAACGCCACCGTTTTGAGGGAGGAGCCGTCCACCACGGAGGTCCCAGGTATGAGGAACGTCAGTTCGACGTATTTCCCGACGCCATCGAGCAATGAGCCGACGACTGGGGTTCCCCTGACTGGGAACGAGGCCGTTGTCACCTCATGCTCCACGTCGACGGACCCCTCGCTGTCGAATGCCCTGATGTACCAAGGGGAATCGTACGCGTCGTATGTTCGGCTGAAGCATTCTGTTATGAATTGGAAAAGGTCGGACGTTCCGTTGTTTTTCCCATACGACCTTCTTGAGGCCTTGTTTCCTTTTGTGACCGAACAAGTCACGAAACCATTATACGATATGGTCTCGCTCTTCGGTTTCGATTTTCTTTTTCCCATGTCACTCCTCCGAACTTGAATCCTTGCCAGCGACCGAGCCGAGGAACGTTATGCCGTATTCCTTTGGAATCGGTTGCTCCAGCGTCGGCCTTTCGTCGTTGACTCCCTTTTTGGCGACTTGGCCGAAATTTGCAGTCGGCCCATCCTCGTTGCCGTTCCTTTGCCCCACGGATACCAACACGCTCTCTGGCTTGGTCGTCTTCTCATAAAACACGAAACGGTAGGAAACCCCAGCGGGCAACACGTAACTCAGCACGTCGTTCAGCAACGTTACGTTGCGCGCCTCGGCGGGCAACCTGACTTCCCATGTGGTTCTGTCTAAGCCCGAGGGGGTCGATATCGGGTATATGTCGTATTCGCCAGGCAATTGGTTGGCCATCATGAACATCTCCACGGATTTCTCCAAAGCCTTGCGCGACCCCTTCCACCTCATTATGTCGACGAAAGACGAGCATAGCGCTTTGAACTCGGATTCGTTGTAATGGTGATTCGATTCGAATCCCAACGTTCTGGAGAGCAAGGTCAGCATCGTCGGGTCAATCCCGCCGAACACGGTGTTCGAAATCAATTCCGCGCCGACCTTCCCGAAATTGGAAAGCATCTCCAAAACCCTGGCGAGCGCCTGGAAGTCCCTGGAGCCGTTGTAATACGCTTTCGGTGTTGATTGATAGATGTCAATCATGCCTTGGAACTCCTCAATATGCTGATGTCGGACTCGGAGAAGTCTATTTCCTCGAGTGTGAACTTGCTGGCCATGTTATTGGGGTCGAAGAACGCCAACGGGTCGGAAAGGTCGCTTACCTCTATGGCGTCGTCGTTGGCCACGTCGAATGACCATTGGAACGTTCCGTTGGAAATCCCCTTTATCATTCCGAAAAGTGAATCGTTGAATTGCGCTTGCGATATGCCGAGTCGGCTGTTGACTCCAGAGTAATAACGGAGGTATCCAAGCGTAATCTTGCCCGCCTTGGGGGTGAACGAGATGCTTTCTGCGTTCTCCAAATTGAGGACGGTCATTCCAGGGTCGCAGTCGTAGCCATCGTTGGCGTCCGCGAAATCCTCGAGTTTGCCAACCTTGGCATCGGTTCCAGTGACATGAATCGGCAACTCTGTGTCCGCTACCTTCGGGGCCCAGAATATCATGAGCAACGCTGGTTCTTTGCTGCTTGCGTCCAAGTCCAAATTGGGTAGGGCATACGTGTCGTCGGTGACGCTGTCCTCTTTGTATGTTCTCTCCCCGAGGCCACGCAGGTTCCTCTCTTTCGAAAAGTCCCTTCCATCCGACACGACATAGGAATAGAACGATATCGGGTAATAAGGTTCGTCCGTGGCCAGGTTCGTGGCAATGAGGTTTACGGAGCCACCCGCGTGCTGGAGTTCCGTGTTGCACATGAAGGAAGTTCCGCCAGACAGCGTCGCGTCGGAGGTGCCGTTCCCGTTCTCGGGGTCTATGTAGGTTATGGTAACCGATTGCCCGCTGGACAATTTCTGCGCGGTGCTGGGTCCGCATGACAGGTCGAGCCTAGCCAATGCGAAGGAGTGCAACCCCGCGATGGGTGCACCACTTATCGTTCCAGAGGGATAGGATTCCCCCTCGAACTTGAAACCTATTTTGCAATCGTCTGGCAATTGCTTGAGTTTGTTTTTCCCATCTTGGACCAAAGACAACGCGCTTCCTTCTTCGACCCACACGGAATCTCCGCTGGTCAGAGTCAGCACGGACATCTCGGATATGCCCATTGGGTCTTCGCTCGAGAACCTTACGTCAACGAAAGAGGACCTCAAATCGGATAGGCCGTGCTCCACTATGTTCGATACGCTCGTCTTTGAGTTCGCGCCAAGCGACCAGTCGTTGTTGAGCGTCGTTTTGATGACGGTTCCGCTACCGAGGGTGATTAGGCTCGTGAAATCGTCGTTCGCGTAGAAGAAGTACTCGCCTTCGGAAAGCATTGTCTCGAACTGCCCGTCGACGGCGCCTTCGGGGAATAGGTTGTTAGTTTCGTTGTTCCTTATCCAATAGCAATGCGTCGTCTTCTCTAATGTGTATGAGTTCGGAGTCAGTATCGAGATGCTGTCCTTCGAGCCGAGGACGTGATAATCCCCGCGCTGTATCATTCTGTCCACGTCAGAGGAATTGAATGACGGCCTTATTATCGTTCCGCCCGAATACGTCCTTGTGTATTCGTTGCCGTCGGCGTTTTTGTAATTTATCACCAAGGACTCGCCATTCTGCAACTCCAATACCTCGTTGGCGGAGTATTCGCGTGCCACGCCGTTAACCTCGTTCAACGTCAATTCGAACATGACGCCGTATGTGTATGAAATCTCATCGACTAAATCGGGCGTGGCGAAAATGACGACTTCGTTATCGGCCAATTCTACCTTGTTTGATTCGCCAGAAGGGATGGTTATATTGGAAAGCGTGGTTATTTTGCAGGCTTTTTTGATTATCGAACCGTTTTGCTGGCCCAATTCGGTTCTGAATTCGTTTTCGTATTCGAAAGGTTCCACCCTGCCAGCGAGGATATTGCTCGCCAGGCAACGAAGATAAGATTCTGGCTTGTCGGCGGAAGCGTTCAGGGGGTCTATGAGTGGCGTTTCGACATTGTTGCCGTTCATGAACTTCGTCGTGAGTTTCGGCTCGTCCAACGTCACGTAACTTATTCTCGGGTCGGCGTTCTCCATGACGCTGACCAATTTTTCGAACGGTATCTCGCTTCCGTAATCGAGTTTGCTCGCGTTGAACACGTTGGCCAATGCCTTGAGCACGTTGTTCAATACCTCCGCCTGCTCAGTGGCGTTCACCTTTTTTATCGTCGCTATCTTAGCGTTCAGTGAAGCGTAGTTCTTTATCAGGTAAATGTCGTTGTCCTTGTCCAAAACCTTGTAGTCGTGGGAAATGGTCTTGGCGTCATCGAATTCGAGGTCCTCGGTTATGGTGGTCGGTATGCTACCGAATGTCAAGGATTTGAATGAGTTGGAGAATTCCTTCAACCCAGTCGTTTTGTAAGGGTTCAGCGGGTAGAGGCACAAATCGAAGGCGGTGATACTGTTCGAGTCCACGTTTACCGACGCCATCCCGTTTTCCGTGAACGTCAACACGCGCGTTCCGTAATTGATGTCGTCCCGTCTGTCGGACACTTGGGCGTTGGATACCTTGTGGTTCCCGTTGCCGTCGAGCATCCCCTTTATGTAATTGGAATAGTCCCTGCATGAAACGAGGGTGTTGAATGTGCCGACCGTGCGCTTGAAACCGTTGTACGCGTCATCGACCGTCTCGGGGTCGGCGCCTCCATAAGACGCCTGATAGTTTATCACGGAGCCCGCGAAACCAGAGGGTGCCGAACTTACCTTCGTCAGCGACCTGGCGTTGACTCCGCCGTTCTCACCGTCCGTCCTTATGTACGAAACCTCGAGGCCAGAGCCTATCACGTTGGCCAAATCCTGGGGGAACTCAATGTAAGGCAACCTTCTCTCGGAATCGTAACCGAATTTGAATACCCTGCTGTTCGGGGCGACGACGTTTAGGTTGCTTACGCGCTTCCAAAAACTGCCATCCCCGTCCCTGTTGGTGACGAACACGCCGTTTTGGGCGACCATGCGTTCCGAGAAATACAGCCTGTTTCTGTCGTCTATGTTGTCCATCGTGACGACGGTGTTGGTGCTGTCCAATATGCGCAATTGCGCCAATTCGCCCTGCAAGGCGTCGCAATCCGAAACTGGTTGGCCCTTCTGCAATGTCTGGCCTTCAATCAAAACGTATGACACCGAATCGTCGTCCGTCGAAACGACCGTGGAAAGCGGTGGCAACCTGAACTCGGGCTCATCGCCAGTGTACGTGAAGGTCAGCGACGCTTGGGACGCGTTGTAATACCCCATTTCGTAGCCCAGCGTATCGCATAGGTTCCTCATCGAGGATTCCTGCGTGGCCGATGGCATGAAGCATTCCAACGTGTTCTTGTCGATGTTGTAGTTTACCTTGTCGCCCAAAAACGCCATCAACTTCAGGAGCACGATGCCTGGGTCGCTCTCATTGGACGTTTCTGGGTCCCATTTGGACGTAAGGTCCTTGACCAAATCCAAAAGTTCTGGGTATATAGAAGCGAAATCCTTGTTGACGTAGGACTTGTTGCTTATTCTGATGTCGTTGTCGTTAATCATCGAGTCACCTTTCGTCGCCTTCCAGCAGTTTAACCTGATACATGTTCGTGGTGTAATCCACGTTGTTTATCGCTTTTACCGAGGCGTACAGCGTCTTGCCTTCGCCCCAAACCTTAACGTCGCCCCTCAGGACGGTCAACTGCGGTGCGAACACCCTCAGTTGGCTCCAAATCTCATCCGCTATGAGGTCTCTTGTTATTATATCGTTTTGGTCGTAGTAGTATCTCTTGACCTTGACCCCGAAATAAGGGTCGCCCAACAATTCGCCCTTCTCGGAAGACAGCAACAAAACGAGGTCCTGCTTGGATGCCTCCAATCCTTGGGCCACGTTGGTGGAGGACGAATTGAACATGTCTGGATACTTTATGGAGTTCAAGATGCTCCTCCTTTGCAATCAATGAATTTAGCAAAACGCGCCATGTTTGACTTTTATAAATTTATAGCGAATAATCGGACCCGTTTCTCGTTATCCTATATACGACACGACGAACGTGTATCCCTCCAGAGGCGACCCCTCTACGGAACACCATGCACCTGCGCCGTCGTCGTTCTCGCAATAGAAATACTCGCCGTCGTAACTTAGGTGAGGCGCTGGCACGTAATGGTATTTGAAGGATATCGAATAACATGTTCGTGAATTCCTGGCGCTGAATAAACAGGCCGTTATCCCGACTATCCTATCCACTTCGCTCCCCACCAAATTTTTTATGAACTCTGTGAGTTGCGCGGATAGCGTTCTTTCCGACTCCGAATCCATGACGAACGTGGCCTTTTTAATTTTCGGCTCCGTCTCCAAGAGCCCGACCCGTCTGAAAAGGGCGTCGATTCCGTCGGCCGTTATGCCCCCAATCGTGGTGTCTTTCGGTAGCGTGGCTTTAGTGGACACGTCGATTGACGAGACCGAGGTCGCGCCTGAGTTTCCTTTGTAATCGCCGAACGTGAAAAGTTTGCCGAGTATCACTGGCTTCGCCGAGAAGTGGTCCTCGAATCCGACGAATACGACGTCGCCCACGTTCAATGTGTCGACCGTTCCTGGCGTATAGCAATACGTGGCTTCGTAAACGGCGTGCTCAACCTCGCCAGCGGATTCGAAATAGGGGATTCTCACATAGAACCTGTTGGTCCCTACTCCCATCCCCTCGATTATGGCTTTCGTAATCATTTCCTAGCCCCCAATCCGACCGAATCGTCATAGCCAGTCATGTAGTTTGTCCCGTCGACCCTGAGCAGGCTGAGGTCCGTGGTGAAACCGCTTTCGTTCACGGAATCCCTTTCGCCAGTCACGACGTACAGACCGCTCCACACGTGTTTCTTACCCCAGAAATACACGTTAATCCTGACGTTCGCCATCAGCAACGCTGGCCTGAGCAAGCCCCTAATCCTCAAAGTAGCCTTCACGGGGAACTTGGTCATGTTGGTCCACCAGGTCTTCTCCGTGCCAAGCGTTACCCTGTGGGCGGAACTGGTGCCTATGACTGGGCCCAAAACCTCGTCCATGGTGCCGTCATCGTTTATCCTGGCCACGTACTTAGAATCGTTCAGTTTCTCCGAGAATTCGTAGTATATCGCGTATGTGTCGTCCTCGGATACCTTGAAGTCCACTACGGTGTTCTTTGAGGGATAGCCGATGTCGACCGAGTAGGCGTAGTTGTCCTCGTCGACCAAATTCGCGTTTTGGACCTTGAAATACGTTCCGCCGAACTCGCCAGACGTGTCGTCCACGACGACGAGCGCGAACTTCGAGTCGTTGAGCAACCCGCTCGATGGGGTCGGCACCATCTGATTGACCAAATAAGTTATGTAATCCAACACGGAAATGTTGGTCTTCATTTCAAGGTTTACCGACATGTCGTTGGAGAATATGAGGTTCCTGACGTACACGAGCGTCTCGTTGGACATGCCAGGGAACACCTCCAACAACCCGTAGTTCCTGTCTGGCCTGTAAAGCAAATCGCGTATGACGGTGCTCGGCTTCGCCTTTCTGGCTGGGAAGTTGTATTTGCCGACCGAAACCGCGTTCGCGTTGCTTACGGCGTAAACCTTGTACGATGTGACGGCCGACGACGCGTTGACCGAACTGTCGGCTCGGAGGAACAAAGCCTCCTCCTTCTTATAGCAGAAAGATGGGGTGCTCATATCCCCGTATTCGAACACTATCTTCCTTGACTTCGCGATGCTCGAGAAAACCTTCTCGAAGAAGTTCGGGTCGTCGTTCTCCGTGATGGCGTAGTCTATGTGCAACGTGTATTTGTTGACCACGCCGTTTATCTTCTCTATATCGAGGCCCTTTATGTAGTTCGGGTAAGTCACCTCGGACAGTACCTTGTTGTCCCTGATTACGTTCCCGACCTTTTGGAACACGCCGAAAACGTAGTTCCCTATCGTGACCTTTATGAACGGCGCCTCGACCCTTGACGTTACGGATAGCAGGTTGAGGTTGTTTTGCTTATCCATTCCGTCACCCCTCGAACTCAACGTTTCCCAAATTCGGCACGTTTATTACTTCGTGATTCCCGAAAAGAGGCGCCAAAGGGTCCTGGATTCTGTTGAAATCCGCTATAATCCAATAAAGGTCTGGGCGACCGTAGTACTTAAGGGAAATCGAATCCAATGTGTCTTCCTGCATCACTTTGTGCGCCACGAAAGGAACGCCTTCGACTTTGAGTTGAGACGTCATCCCGTAGACGTACTTTCCGTCCCTTTTGTTGTAATAATAGGGGAACGGGGCGTATCTGGAAACGTAATCGTAGTTTCTGTATGACCTATCCTTCAAATCGTCCATTCATGTTCCTCCATCAAACGAACCTGCCGTCCTTGAACGTGCTCGTAAGGCCCCTGAACGACCCCGCCTTCGAAACGCTGACCGCGTCGTATGGGTCCGTCTCGTAAACGTCGAACGCTATCGTGGCCTGCGCGTATTTGTTCCCTTTGATTATTGGCTTCTCGTACGTGATTGACACACCGCCTTGCACGACGCCCCTGACGAACAGTTCGTTGCCGATTCTAACGGCTATGGACGGAGGGGTCATCTTCTTCATCTCCGCGTTGTACGTAGGCAACGCTATCGCCTGTATCTTCTTTATCAGCGCGTCGACCAAATCCTCGCCGTCCTCCGTTTTCATGCGGGAGCCAGAATTGGAGAATTCTATTAGGTCCCTGTGCAGATGGACCCTGATGTTCACGGTTCTGGGCCCCGAATTCGAATAGGTGAACACAGGCGCCGTCCTCGCCAACGCGTTGGTCTGCGCGAAGGTCGACGTCATCTTGTCGGAAATCTCGTCTGGGTATTCTGGCAAATACAGAAACTCGTCCGTGTGGAAAAGGTATATGTAATTCTGCCTGTTTATGTCCACTTCCTTTGACATGGTCAGTTACCCCCTTCGTATTCGTCGATGCGCTTGAGGTATCCGAGTTTCCTCTCCATGTCCTTGTCGCAGAACGAAATAACGTCGTATTTTTCGTCTATCAGGAGCGATTCCCCGTCCGCACTGCCATTGCACACGTACCTGTACATCGCTTTTCGCATGTCGTCGTTCCAAATGCCATCCACTGGCCCTTCGTAACCAGCGCCATCCGTTTCCTTCAGCGTCTTCTGCAATCTCTTGACGTTATGCACCACGGGGTCCGCGCCAGTTATGGCTTGGTTGGACAGATACTCCAACAGCCTGTCGGCCAATAGGTTCTTGTCGTCGTAATCCGCAATCGTCAATTGGTGTTTGCAATTGTAATCGTAGTTGCCAGTCAGGTCGCCCCAAATATATTGGATGCGGTGGTCCTTGCCCGACCTTCTTGCTTCGATAAGCGGTATGTATTCGAACAAGGCATCGCCTAAAACCTCGGCATAATCCCTGACGATTGCCTTGAGCGCGTGGTACACGCCCTCAAGCACCACCACGCTCGATTTGTGGGCCTTTGGTATCGAGACGAACATCTTCAATTCGTTGGCTTTGGTCCAATCGTATTGCGGGTGCGCTGGGGTTGTTTCCTCCTCCTCGGTGTCTGGGTTCGTCGTTGTCGTCGGCTCCCACGCTGGGGCGAACACATACGAGGGGCTTTCGAAAGTAGAGCCGTGCAATACACCTTTGGTCCCAGACAACGGCGTGACGACGCTTCCGCTCGAATAATAGGCGAAACAGTAATCTATCTCACCGAGCCAATCGACGAATATGTTGTATTTCTCCCCGAATTTTGCGGGGAAGCAGTAAAGGACGTGCGTGTCATCGTAGGATGAGAATTTCGTGCCATCTGCCTCGAATTCCACCCCAGACGGGCTGAAATAATCAAAGCAATTGTACATTCCCATCAGGTCGATTCCGCGATAATCGCGCAAAAACCTGAGGTATTCGCCAAGATATTCATGCGTGTGGTAGTCGTATGTCATTCCGTCGAGGCGCATGTTCTTGGTTATGCCGTGCACGCGGTCACCCCATTTATAGGGGCGGACGCGCCTGGGTCCGCCTTCCTCGTTGACATATATGAAACCACCCTTTATGAACGGCTCGCCAATACCCAAAGACGGGGAATCCCCGTCTTTTATGACTTTGCACGAAGGCAATTCGAATCCGTGCAATATGCTTTTGATGTATCCGACGGCAACCCCGTCGTCGTTTAGACGAATCATCATCTTACCTCCGTCAGAACCCGATGTCGTTCACCGTTTCGGCCAATCTGCTGACGGACGAGTTCAAGGCGTCGTCCCTTACCCTGAACGTGCCTTCGTCCATCCTCTCTATAACCGTCGCGAGTTTTTCCTCTATGCCTATCATGTGCCCTTCCAACGTTTCGGACAGATATGAGTTTATGGCTTTCGACGGGTCCTCCTCGTCCACCATGGCCTGAATCTGCGTCGCTTCTTTGTGCACCCTGGCCATCGTTTCTTGGTAAAGAACATCCGAATCAGAAGAGCCTATATAGGATGTTTCCGACGTGCTGTAACCGCGTGCCCTGCTCCTCAAACCCGTGCCACGTGATTCTGCCACTGGTGCGGAAATGCCCAATTGGGACAGTATCGCGGTCGGGTCCTGCATGTTCCCGATTCCAGCCAGTATGGGTCCCACGAGGTTAAAGGCGTCGGCACCGATTATGCCAGCCTTTATCGCGCCAGTGACGGTTCCTCCGACGACTGGGATGTTTATGCCACCAGTCGCGTGCTCAACCATGTTTGCCAGATACCAAGTGGCAGCCATCACTGGGTCGCTTGCCATCTGGGAGCCCATCTTGAACTGCAGGTTCTCGAAGTATGTACTTAACCTGGCCGTTTCGGGAATCCTTTCGTATAAGGTCCCCATCTGCGTCTCTAGTTCGGAGAACATCGCGGAATACGAAAGCATGTCCGACGTTACTTTGGACAGTTCGCTCGCTGATATGTTGGACGCCGAAATGAGGTCGGATACGCTCACGCCCATGACGTTGGCCAAGGCGGAACGCTGTACGTTGGACATGCCACCTACCTCGGACATGTATTCCACCATAGCGCGCATGACGTCGTTCGCCGTACCTGCGGTCAATCCTTGTTGCATGATGTCGGTATACGATTTGCCAGCGCGTGAAACGGCCATTTGCAAAAGGTAATTCATGTCGGAGCCAGAGAGGGCGTTTATGTCGGCGCTACCCAATTGCCCCAATGCGGTCGCTATGTTGGAGGCAGCCTGTTCGGAAAGGCCCCTGCCAGTCAGGACGCCCAACCATTTCTGCACGACGTATTCCATTTCTGCCGACGCCCCAGCGCTGTTGAGGACGGCCTGCGCCTCGACCAAGGCCGATTCGACGTCGTCGAACGTCTTGGAAAGGTACTCGGTGTTCTTTACGGTTTCGTTGAGGAATTTGGTCAAATAGGCCTCCATGCCCAAACGCATCGCCGTTGAGTCTTGGCTCTGTAACCTAATCAAGCGCAAAAGGGTTCCGTTGGCTGCATTGAACGTCGTCGCGATGTCGTCTTTGAGTGTGTTGAGGAACGCGCGTTGTTCCAAATCCGTGGCGACGCCCGCCTGAACCAATTTCTGCAGATTGTTCATCATGGTCTCGGTTTTGAACAAACTCGTGATGCCGACCCTGCTTTGTATGTTCGTCTCGAGCATCCTGAAATAGTTGTTCACGCCAGGAATGCTACCTTGCAACCTGGCGTTTATGCCAGTTTGGTAACCGACGTATGTTTTCATGGCGCTGTCTATGCCAGACGACAGTTTGCCCAATGCGGAAACAACGGTATTTAACAACGATTTCGAGACGGATGCAACTTTACTGAGTTTTCCACTTTTCGCGAGTTGGATTTCCTCTTTCCTAGTCTTAAGGTCTTCTTTTTGCTCAGGCGTCAGTTCTTTGCCTGACCTGGTCAGTTTCTCGTACTCCTTTAGGTACTCCTTGTTCTCCTTGTACCTCTCTTGCGCGAGTTTCCTTTCCTGTTCGCGGACTGCTTTGAAGTTCTTGTTTTGCTCGGCGAGCCTGAGTTTCGCTTCCTCTTTGGCTCGTTTTTTGTTTTCCTCGGCGATTAGTTTTTCGTTCTTCTTGCGCTCTTCTGTTAGTTTTTTGTAGCCGTCGTGGAGCATTTTGAAAAACTCGTTCAACGTGCGCTGGTCGTAGTTGATGTCGATTATCTGGTTCTTCGGTATCGTGTAATCGTATTTTTCTCCCGCCATGACGGCCTCCTTTCGTTATCTCTTCTTGCTAGAAGCGCTTTGCTTTATCTTGGTGAGTTCCTCTTCCCGTTTCTTGTCCTCCAGGTCCAGCATGCTGAGTATGTATTTCCTCTCCAACGGCGTTATCTGCATGACGTCGGTGTACGAGGTGTTTATCCTACCGCTTATGCGATAGCACTCCAACACTATCTCCTTGTACCTGCTTGGGCCATACGGCGTGCCGTCAGACAACGACACTGGGTCCAAAAAACTCTGGTTGGATGCGAAACTGCGTGACACTCTCGTAACCGCACTCTGGGCAGATTGCGATTATCGAGGTGTCCAACCCTACCTTTCTGTTAAGTTCGTCGCCCTTCTGTATTATGGCGTACACGTCCTTCATGGGGAGGTCCCTCACGAATTGTTCCAAATGGGGCTCGTCCATCGTCTTGCCTTCGACGGTCGATATGAACGACATCGTCGCGAACAGAATCTCGTAGTTCACGGCTTGGTCCTTCGTTTTCTTCTTTAGCGCCTTGGCCTTTTCCTTTATTTCGTCCAACATCCTGGGCGTCTGCATGCTGAGCGTAATCTTCTTCTCGGTGACGGGCAAGGTAAGGGACATGCTCCCCAACGCCTCCTCGTCGTATTCCACCACGTCCAGGTCGTCGAGGTCCACGGTGGTGCTGACCACCTCACCGCAATTCGGGCACTGGTAGGCCATCTTGTATTCCTTGCCATAGGTCACGGCCCTCAGTTTGTGAAGCAGGAACTGATAGTCGCCCAAACACATGTCGTAGGACGAAATCGGGAGTTTGCTCGTTATGCACGCGTCGATTATGTCGGACATAATCCTGTATTCCGAATCGCCGTGGGACAGGCGCCTCATCTCCTCGAGCGTCGTCATGCTACGCAACGTCACGTGCGGGTCGAATTCCTCGCCGTAAACCTTGCCATGCGAAGGCAATACGAATGTTTCCTGAATGCTAGTTCCAATCATGATATGCTCCCTGAATTTAGCGCCCTTCCTGCGCTTCGGACTGTTTGGAGTAATGCTCCTCCAATATCCTTCTCACCATGGCCGAGAACGAGATGTCGTTCTCGTACGCCTCCTTCTTTATGGAGGCGCGCAGTCTTTCTGGCATCGCCAACGCCACGACTTTGGGCTTTGCGTTCGATTCTTTCTCTGTAACCTTTATCTTCACGGAAAATCCCCTTTGAACTTTCACCTGAATTTAGCACGATTTTTATAAAATTATAAAAAGCATTTGGGCAAACAAAAACCGAGGCACGGCCTCGGAGATTGTCTTTTACTCGTCTTCCTTGACGATGTTGGCGTCAGTCGGGTAAGCCCTGTCGTAAACGACAGTCACGTTCACGGTGCGCTTTCCCTCGTTCTCGTTGGAGAAGGGGTCTTCGGACACTTCCTGAACCCAAGCGCCCTCGATTACCCACTCCCTCAGGACCTCCTGATAGTCGGGGGAATACTCGAGCAACCTGCAGTCCTTCTTGTAGACGGTGGCCTTGTTGATGTAGCCGTTCCTGACGTTGTAGGCCAATGCCTGCCACGCGAGGAGGGCGTCCTTGGTCTTGGCGCCCATGTAGTCGTTCAGGACCAAAGGCAAATCGGAGAACGTGGGGGTGCCAGCGAACTTGATGGTGTCGTTGCCACGCTTGACCTCTATTTTGCCCAAAGAGAAATGGGGGACCGAGGAGGATACGACGGATAGGCGTATCGTTTCCTGCGCGTTCTTTATGAAGGAGTTGGCGCTGTGGGCGACGGCGTCGTCCAAGCCAGCCTTCAACAGGGTGTCGATTCCCGTGACCACGAACTCGAAGTTGTTGTTCCTAGCGGGTTCGTATAGTTTGGGATTATCGGCCAAATGCCATGCGCTGTGTTTCATCTGTTTCTGTTCCTCCAATTAGGCAATCACGACGGGCTCGTCCGTTGAATCGGACAACTCGATTTCCAAATCGAAGTCCTCGACGGCCTCGATGGGCGATATGGTCACCCTTCCGCGAACCTGGGCCTTCTTGTCGGTGGCGAGCCTCGTGATGGTGTAGTTGTTGAGTCCCCTGTCGGATTTCATCTGTTCCAAAAGCGGGATTATCTCCGAGGTGAAGTTGACCCAAAGCAGGTCGTCGTTCTGCTCGAAACGGTATCTGTTGGCTGCTTCGAACATCCTCTTGTGCAACGCCGAAACGAGGTTCCTTATGTTGAGGAACGAGGTGGCCTTGAGAACCACGTCTTCGCTGGTGGCGCCTTCGTTGACGAGCAAGGTCCTGTTGCCGTTGATTACGTAGCCGACTGGGCGGACGTAGGAAATCGGGTTGATGGCGAACGATAGGGTAGGCTCGGCGCTTGAGGAGCCACCGAATGGCACGCATTGCAAGGCCTCGACTTCGGCCGAGGTGTAATTCACGTTCACGCCAACCAATGTGGGGATGACGCCCCTGAACGCGCCAGCGACGGCGAACCACGACGGGTTCAGCCTGACGCTTTCGGCATAAGCGATTAGGTAGCCGAACGAAGCGGGTACGCTGTCCCCTATCTCGGAGTCGGAATACCACGGGGTTACGGCCACGGCGTTTGACCAGTTTATGGCAGAGTCGGGCGGCACGGCGGTGCCGACGAGCGAAGAGAAGTATTCCTCGACCTGTTTTTCCGATTCGCAATCCTCGGGGTGGTCCAGCAACGCGACGCAATCGCCCCTGACGGACGCGATTTCAAGAATCCTCAACTGTTGGGCGTCGGTGAGGGGAACGCCAGACACGATGAACCTGATGTCGTACAGGTTCTGGTCCTCGATGGCTTTGGTTAGGTCAGCGCCCTCTTCCAAGAACGTTATGCCACTCTCGCCATCGCTGGCGAACTCCTGATAGAGAACGTGGATGCCCCTGGTCAAAAGCGACTTGGCCAATTTGTATCCAAGCCCCGTCGAGGCTAATTCGCTTTCCTTGCTTGTCAATTTGGAAAGGCGGGTGCACAAAACTGGCTTGGCCATGCTGGCGCCACTGGCCTTCTCGGCGATGATATAAACAGTGTCGGCGCCGTCTTCTATGCGCACGCCAGTGTTGTCTATCTCTTTTATTACGGTTTTCGGCATTTTGTGTCTCCTAATGCTGGTAAATCATATAATTTAGCAAACGCTAAGCCCCTATCGGCATTTCGTCCGACCACGTGGAATCGACGTCGGGCGAGTCCTTTACGCGGAGGCCCACCTCGGAGATGGCCACGAACGGCTTCGCGGGCACGCTGAACAGGTATGCGTCGTCGACGACGAGCCTAAGCGTGTACCTCGTGAACTGGGACGGGAACAGCCTCTCTGGGATGTCGCTGTTGTCCGTCACGACTGGCTCAAGCCTCACCGTCGAATCGTGGTGGATGTCCACGTCGTTGTAGGGTATTGTTATCGTGAGTTTCGGGTAGTTGACGAAGTTGAACACGAAGTTCCTCATGTACTCGTCGCACTCCTCCAGGTCCCTCGTGTATATGTCGAGGTTGTACGATATGCTAATCGGTATCGCGTTCAGTTTGTAAGCGGACGACGAGGGGGTTACCTCGTTTCCGCGCTTGTCGTAGCAACGCAACCTGAGGCCGTCGTAACTCAATGGCTTCTTCCCGACGTTGAGAATCTCGATGTCGGTGCCCCTGGATAGGGAGATGATGGGCAACGCTATGGGCTTGTCCATGCCCTCGTCGGCCTTCATGCGGAAGAGCCTCGAAGTCTCGTCTGGCTTAAGGACCTTTATCGAGTCGTCCTTAATCCAGTTCTGTATCTTGGACGCGAGCGCGTCGTCGTAGAACCTAACGGCCATCAGTATCCTCCTCCGCTTACGATGTACAGCCTGTATATGTCCATGGCGTTGTCATGGACGAATCTCAACGCGTCGGTGTACAGGCCAGTGCCGAACACGCTTAGGTCCCCGTCGTCCACGAACCTGACTATCTCGCTGAGCGAATGCCCGTTCAGCGTCGCCTCCGCGGGCACGGTTATCCTCTCCTTTGCCCCGTCGTCCTGGGCCATGTCGGTCGACGACAGAGCCATTATGACGTCGTCGAGCGAAACCCCGTATTTGTTCCTCAGCGCCTTGTCCATCGCCTTGGCCCTCACGGAGTTGGAGTTGGAACGCATCCTTTTGGCGACGAACGCTGGCAACCAACGGTGCAGGAACTCCTGCGGGAAATCCCTGCTTACGTAGGTCACCATGGGTTATTCCTCCTCGTCTGCCAACAGGCTGAAGTCGGAGTATTTGTGGTCGAGTTGCGATTTCTCGAAATCGGATTGCCACATGGGCGCAATCTCGCAGGCTATGGACGCTGGGTAAACGGATATGGTGCTCATGCGCACCACCCTGAAAAGCCTTCCGACGGAGTGGTCTATGCCACTTGGGACGATGAACAGCGAGCCAACTTGGATTCCCTTGGTGTCGTAGGGGATGTGTATTATGGACGCATCCTCCTGCAATTCGGAGTTCCATCCGAGTTTCCTGCACGTCCATATCGTCGGGTGCTCGTCGAAGATGCAACCGACCACCTCTGGCTCGAAGTAGAACGAATCGAGTTCACCGCTTCCGTTGTAATGCTTGTCCGCCCTGGGCGCCCTGTGAAGGACCTTTATGCCTATGGCGTCGCACATCTGCTTGAACCAAATCCTGTGCAGTTTTATGTTGTTGGGATTCAGAAGGAACCCCGTGTCGTTTGCCTCCATGGGTCCCTCCTTTCGTTAGGCGCGGGATATGCGCCCCTTGACCTTGTAGGACTCGTTGACGGACTTGGCCTCAATCTCGTAGGACAGGGCCTTGGCCTTCGCCACGTTCCCCTCGCTGACGACGTCGAATCTGAACGAACCGCCAGCGAACGTCGGGTTCGAACCCTCCCAGGAGATTGAACCGCCTTCGACGGACTCCTTCAGTTTGAACTCGGTCGAGCGTTCCTTACCGCTCGCGTAGGCGATTGAGCCAGACACGGTTATGTCCGAGCCTTCCTTCGTCACCTCGTTGGCGGTGAATCCCGTGACGTTGTTGTAAGTCTCGGTAAGGAAATCGGTGACCAGCGCGTTGAACGACGCGTCGTCGAATTCGTCGGCCTCTGCGGGCTTGGCGAGCGATTCCTCTACCACGGGTTCCCCGACCTTCTCGGTCTCCTCGACCTCAACGCCTACCTCGTCCTCGGACTCGGTGCCCTCCTTGTCGGGCTCGACGTCGGGGGAATCTGTTTCCTTGCCAGTGGTGGAGTCGTCCTCCACTTCTGGTTTCACGGACAGTTCGGCGACCTGGCCAACCAAGCCGTATCCGTCCTCGCTACCGCAATGCAGGCAGGCCTCGCCGACGTTGTATATGTCGGAATCCTCGGCTTTCTCGATGGCGTCTGGCTTCTTGTAGAGCAACGTCCTGCACACGGGGCATTGCAATATGACGTTACCGACGTAGGAGTCCTTGAGTTCCGCGACGGTGTTGGCGTCGACGTCCACTATCTGCTCCACTTCCTCGTCGTGTTCCTTGGTCAGGATTTCCTTGGCTTCCCCGACCTCCTTCTCGTCGTCTAGGTTGGCCTTCATGGCGTCCGCCTCGGTGATTAGCGACTCGTCGTAGCGTTCGGTTTCGTACATCTTGGCGAGTTCCGATTTCGAACCTATCTTGAATCCGTTCTGCTGGAGGAAGTCCTTCACGTGGCGGAGCGTGGTGGGGGAGGAGAACCATCCGAGGTAACCCCTCTTGAGCAACGTGGCCTTCCCGTCCTTTATCTTGCAGACTGGGGTGTTGTACGACCAAAGTATCTTCGTGCCGTCTTCCCTTTCGTCGACCTTGGCTTTCTTGTAGAAGGATTTCCTGGAATCGAACTTGGGTTCGAGCAACTTGATGGGCTCCTCGACGATGGCTGATTCGGCCAACGACTCGTCGACCTTCCTGACCTCGTAGGTGCAAGCGCCGAATTTGCAGTATTTGTCGGAGAGTTCCTTGGCTTTGGCCTCGGCTTCCTCCTTGGACATGCCTTTGGCGACGAAGCCAACGGCGAGGTCACCGCTCTTGTACTTCGATGCCTCGACGTTCTGCCAAACGCCGTATTCCTCGGGCTTGGCCTCCTCTTTCAGGAGCGTGGCCTTCTCGATGAACTCGGCCTTGGACACGGTCGTTACGTTGCCGTCGGCGTCCTTAAGGTATATCGTGTCGGAATAGCCAATCCTGTGGTTGCCTTCCTCGTCGGTCGTGACGGTGTATTCCTTGCCGTCCAAATCGACCTTGCTACCAGTCCTCGCGTAGAAATAGGCGTTGCCCCTGTCGAACATTCCATCCTCGGATATGTCGAACGTGGTTTCCTTGGCCTCGCGCAAAGACCTTATGTAGGCCTCCTCTTCGTCCTCGTATTGAACGAGTGGCATGAACGCGTATTTGATTCCGAACATTGATGTCGTTCCTCCTTGGTTATAAGCGGAAAGGAAGGCTATTCGCCTTCTCCCTCCTTGGGCTCCACGATGGTCTCCTCCTCTTCGGAGGCGATTTCCTCAGCGTGTTCCTCGGGCTCTTCGTGATGCTCGGCGGACGCTTCCTGCCCGTCGGCCTCCTCCTTGCCCTTCTCTATGTCGTCGGCCTGCGGGGCGACCGTCTTGACGGCGGTCTCCAATTGGCCAACGTGCCTGTATTCCTCACCGCGGATGTCGTCGACGATGGCGACCAGTTTGGCCTTCTCCTCGTCGGTGAGGCTCGACGCCTCTATCTCCGTTTTGAGGATGTTGTATCCCTCGATGGCGTCCCATTCGTCCTTGACGTTTTTGCTGAACTCGTTGGAGAGCATGGAAGCCTCGCAATCGTGGTCGCACTCGCCTTCTGGTTCGGCTTCGGCGTCGATTCCTTCGCCCATGGCGTGGTTGAAGGCCTGCATGTTCTTGACTGGGTCGCCAGCGTTTTTGTTGACGTGCTCGCCTTTGCCGAGTTTGATGCGGGTGTTCTTAAGATACGGGTTATCGCTATTCTTGGATTCTCCCAAGTCGGCGGATTCGTTGGCTTTATTTTTGTCTTTAAGCGCTTTAGCGGTAAGGTCGTATTCAAGTTCCGTCAGATAGGAATACGATTTAAGGAAATCACTCTTTGATAGTTTTTTGAAATCCCTCATCTTTTCCTTATCGTCCAAGAAATCGTGGTATTTAACACCTTCCCCAAGGTCAGTGGATTCCTTGTATCCGTTGGCGAACATGGCCTTGCGCTGGGCGTCGGCCTGCTTCTTGGTCCTGAACTTTCCGTGGGTGCCTTCCTTGCCTTTGTTGACCCAGTGGCCACCCTGCTTCACGGTGTCCTCATTAACGCATTCCTTGCATTGGGCGTCGATTAGGGCCTCGGCTCCAGCCTTGGTGTCGGATTCGCCGATTGTCTCCCCGTTTTTGCCTATGGCGACGAATTTGGATTCGGTCTCCCTTACGTGGCAACCAGAGCCAGCGGGGTATTCGTAGTAGTCCTTACTGGACTCCTTGATGGATTCGTCTTCGTCATCGTCGTCATAAGAGAACAACAATTCCTCGATGTCCTCGCCATATGAAAATTCCGCCTCCTGAACTGCATACAGTCTTACTTGCTTTGTTCCTTCGTCGATGAGTTTATCAAATGCCTTTTTCGCTTCTTCTAAATCGTCGAAATACACATCTTCCGAATCTGGAAAATCTGGTGTGGAAATCTTATATCCAACCCAAGGTTCATCGTCTTCCTCGATTTCGTCATCGTCTTCGTGAAGAGATTCGTCGTATTCGCTTTCGCTACGGAACTCGTATGAGAACGGGAAGTCGCCTTCGTACACGGAGCCTTCCTTTTTCCTTTGGCTGAGGCCATCGAGTTTTTCGGCGTCCAAAACGGCGTCGGCCAATTTTTGGAGTAGGTCCTCGTAATCCCCGTCCTTCCTAACCTTTTTGATTCCCGTGAGGATTTTCCTGGTCTCGGGGACGTTGTGGTAAAGCCAGTTCGCGTATGACGCCAGGTCGTTGCCGAACCCGACGATGGACCTCTGCATGACGTTGTCGAAAACGTCGCCGTCGTTGTACCACTTGTAAACGAGTTTGCACACGGCGGTCACCGCTTGGGTGGCCATGTCGTCGCCCTCCCCGTAATCGGGAAGGTATTGGTCGAATATGGGGTCGAATTTGTCGAAATAGGACCAACTCACGGATTCCTTGACTTTGTCGCATTCTCCGAGTCTGTGGTTGCGCTTGGCTTCGTCGCGGGCCTCCTCGACGATTCTGTAGCCAGTCTCCCCGTTGGACGCCTTGTAGGCGACGGAAAGTTCGGTCAAACCGAATTCCTTTTTGATTTCCGCGTAGAAATCCTGGAACGGCTTCCTGAGTTCCTCGGATAGGTTCTCGTCGTCCTTGTACTGGAACTCGGTGAAAATCTGATAGCCCTCGTAATAACCGCCCTTAATCTCGGTCTCGGAGTTCTTCAGTATGTCGCCGTCGTCGTATTCCTCGGTACCAGTGATGGACTCGCCTTGCCTGTGAATTTCGTAGTTGAACTCGTCAATCTTCTCCTCGAGGGCCTTAATCTCGTCGTCGTCCAAGACGCAGACGCCTTGCGAGTATTCGTCGTAGTGCTCGTCGGCGAATTCCTGGAGGAACTCGTCCCAATCCTGCTCATCCTCGTGGCCGACGTATTCCTGCTCGGCATAGTATTTGATTTTGTCCCATACCTCTTCGTCAGACATGAAGACCAATAAAGGCAACCATTCGGCGCCACCGTCCCCGTGGAAGTTGGAAGCACCCTCCGTCAGCGAGGATTCGCCAACGTGTTCTTCGTCGTCTTCGTCCGACCCAAGCGCCTTCCCAATCGTCTCCGTGATGAATTCTATCGCGGTCTTGTCATCAAGGCCGTTCTCGGTCATTTCGGTGAAGAGGTCGTGTCCGCATAGGGCCTCGTCGATGGAGCCGAGTTCTGGGAACTCCGACATCACCGTGCTCTCGTAAACCGCCACGAACGGCATCACGTCGTTGAAATTCGACGTGACGTCCATGTCGCTTGTCCCTTCGACGTGAAAACCAGCGCGGTTTAGTTCCTCGCGTTTCCTGTTTAGTTTGGAGGCTAACATCTCCAGTCTGCTTTTTTCGGCCATTTTGCGACTCCTTTTATTATTATTTATTATTATATCGCGTCAATCTATCGGGTAGAACAACGAGGAATTGGTCCTCAGTATCTCCCTTATCTCGGACAGTTCCCTGTTGCCCTCCTCGAGCATGGTCTCGCCGTCCTGTTGCCAAAGGGCGTTGGATTGGGTGAACCTGGTCCTGACCCTGCCCAGAATCCTCTTCGTCATGGCGAGGGACAGCCTCTGGAGTATGTCAATCCAATAGGCGTCCTTGACCTCGGAAACGTCCTCGAATATGGGGATGTACTCAATCACGATTCTCTCGGGGTAGTTGCCAGATACGTTGACGTACAGTTTCTCACCCTGCTTGTCCATCCTGAACGCCAGGTCTGTCGACAGGGAGTTCCTTATTTGGAGGACGGTGTTGTACGACGCGTAGTTGTAGGCGAATTGCGTTATGTTGTACGTCGCGTTGTTTATCCCGTACAGGGCCCACGTCTGCGCGTACATCGGGTCTATGGCGCTGGACGAGCCAGACACCGCGCCCCCTATGGGGCTTACCCTGTACACCTTCTTTATCGCCGAGCATTTGAACCCAGCGATGTCGATGCAACTGGCGAAAGGTACCTCTATGAACCTGGATTCGTCTATGTACCTTTGGACCTCCCTGAGCGATTGGTTGACGACCTTCGCTATCACTTCGTCGTCAATCTCCAACTCAAGCAAACCGCCAGTCAATTCGAGTTTTATGTTTGAGATGTAATCCTTCAAATCCATGCTGAACAATAACCCTAGGGCAATATCAGTGAATTTAGCACCAAACAAAAGGAAAAGCGCCTTTTGGGCGCTTACCTTCGAAGGGTTTTTGTGGACCCGTCTGTCGGTTGACTGCCACGGGGGAGCAACCGTTGTGGCGCACGTTTCCCAGAATCGCGACTCGCCGAACCGCGTGCGCCATTGGGTGGGCCAAGGGCCACACATTATGACTGCCGAGTCGGTCCCCGAATACGGGGTCCGTCGGTGCGTCGTGGCCATACCCACCGCGATGCGGTCCCTTGGCATAGCCCATTGCTGGGCGTCGCGTTAGGATGTTTAACGTCCCAATGCGGTCAGGTTAGCGGTGCACCGCGTTGGTCTGACACATTAGGACGTCGGGATGTTCTCGCTGGTTCCTATTCTCCCGAAAACCCACCTTAATTGCGCGGTCCGTCCGCCTTTCAACCAGAAGGTCCTTCAATGGCCCCGCGCGGGTCCTCCCGAGCCTATCCATGTTCCGTTAAAGGGTGAGGGCACATTAAGGGTGTTTTGCCCATCGGCGAATCATTGCCGACCATTACTTGCGGTCGCCGATGTTGGCGACCTCTTTCGTGCGTTCCACGGTTATAAGGAACGGGACTAACTCCTGCCCACGCTGTACTGAAAGACTCTTTTAACGAGTGCCTTGCTGCTCGGGAAGGGATTTAACGTCTCGCCTCCAAGACGTTTAACGGTGGACTGTGGCAACCTGCCCATACTTCACCGCCCAGATATTGTCTATCAGGACGGTTCGGGAATCGAACCCGAAGCCACCGTTGGCAGTTTAACGACGTGGCGGTCGTGAGTGCCGAGACGCGCTACAACCAGCGCTCCCCGTACCGTATCTGGATGCGGAGAGCCCACGGCTCTAACGTGGTTATCGCTCGGCGCTTTGGTTTTCGGGGTTTTCCTTCCCCTCCCAGACGAAGCCGTCTGGGAACCGCGGTTTTGACCGCGCCTACGGGGTCCCGTCATATCCCCGCGTTCATACGGAAGGAGTCGACCCTCCCGATGGGGTGTGCAAGTTTGTTCGCGGGCCGACCCGCTTCGAGCGATGCACCGCTCAGTTCGACGTGCGGACCCCGTTGATGGGGTTCCGCCGTCACGACCCTGGTTAACGACGTTGGGTCATCGTCAGTCCCGAATCGGACGAATCCGAATCGGACCCGAGGCGGACGAATCCGCGTCGGACACCCTTATTATACTGCGTTCCCGAACACTGGGTGCGGGGCGCCGTTTTCACGCCTTTTGGGCGGGGCTTATAATTTAGCATTACGATTCGCGCGTTTTTGCGGTTTCGTGAATCAGGCCTCGTCGGAGGCTTCCGCGATGTGCTCGCAGATGGCCTCCACGTCAGACAGAAGGTATTCGCAGGCGGTCCCGAAGTCGGCCTCGCTCGGGGTTTGATAATGCATCATGACCCTCCACTGGTCCTCGGTGTAGATTAGCGCGGAGTCCATCGCCTCGTAGATTTCCTCGGTGTCTGAGAAGTCCTCGACCCTGTCGATGATTCTGGCGACGATGTCCAGGAAGGCGAAGTCGAACGAGTAATCGAAGTACTTGGCGATTGCTTCCTTGTATTGCGAGTTGTTGATTGCGTCGAATTCTTCTTTTGCCATTGGTTTTTCCTCCATGCCCTTATATATTACTCGGGTTCGGAGGCTTTGTCAACTGGTTTCTCCCTGATTCTCTCGCCGTTTCTGTCGCGGGACATCTCGTAATCGCCCTTCGAATTGAAGACGGCGTATCCGTCCTGATTGTATTTCGCGCAGGCTTTGCGGGCCTTTTCCTCGTCTTTGGTTATGACGCTGTACTCACCGCCCCAAAGGTTGTCCCTGTCGGCGTAGAACACGATTTCGTCGCCTCCGACTTCCTTCATGAACGAGCGCATCTCCTCCTCTGAGGCCAACACGCCGTCCCTCAGTTGCTCCCTTGTGACGGCGAAGCGGTTCTTGGTTTTGGATTTGGGAACGGGCACTATCTTGTCCTTCTTCGCGTCGTACATTATGTTCTTCCCGTTGTGCTTGTCGAGGATTGCGACCGCTACCTTGTCGTCCTCGTCCCTGATGTTCCAGAACAGTTCCTCGACTTCGGATTTCCCCTCGGCCGATTCGCTTAGGTTCTCTAGCGACAGTTCCTTCGACTTAAGTTGCCTTATAAGTTCCTTCAGTTCGTCGAGGTAACCGAGGGCGCGCATCTGCTTGAAAACGAGGTTGCCCAATCCGAACTCGCCGTCCTTGGCGATGGATTCCTTACGCAGGTCGTATACGTCCTCCACGAAGTCGTAGACGTCGGCCGACGTTGTTCCCTCGGTTATCAAGGACTCGTCGAGCGGATGCTCGCGCGAAGCGAGTTCCTCCTCGGCCTCCTTCTTGACCTCGAAGTACCTGTCCTCCCACTCGGAGAAGAGTTTTTCGAATGCCTCCATGTCTATTTCGGGGATTTCCCTGCGCTCGGGCTTCTTGACCCAACCGTCGTTGATTGAGTATACGCCGTTGGACCTTCCCTGCGGTTCGTCCATCTCCACGTAAATCTCGGCGGGGATTCCCTTGATGGTTATCTCGTAGTTCTTGTTGAAGATGCTACGGTAGGCGGAATATAGGAGCGGGTACAGTTCGTCTGGGCATTCCAATCCAGACGAATCGGCGATTAGGTGGATGTCCAAATCGCTGTCCTTGTTGTAGTTGTAGTTCACGTTGGAGCCGATGAGGACGATGTCCTTGAGGTTGAACTTTATGCCATCCTCGGCCAACCCTTCCATGAACGCGTCGGCGATGTTCCTGACGGCTTCCTTGACCTCTGGTTTGAGTTCGTCCCCGTCGAAGAGTTTCGGATTGAGTTCGTCGTGGACCTCGATGTCCTCGTTGAGGCCGTCGTCGCCCCAAGATACGTCGAGCCTGACCCTGTCCTTGAGCGTCCTGTCGCGACCAGCGCCAGATTTGCTCATGGTCCTCGTGTTGAAGGACCCGACCGTTTTGTAGGTGTAGTCGGTCTTCTCGGCCTTCCAATCGAAACCGTGCTCGTCGAGCCAAGTTCCGATTCCGCTTTTGGACTTTAGGTCCTCGACGTCCACCCCTGTCGGGAACACGATGAACGCCTTCTTGGCGTCGGCGTCGAATCCCTTCATGTGGGGTTCCTTGCCCAATTGCAACCAATCCCTAAGGTAGTCGATGGAATCGTCGGTGACGGCGGATTCCTTCAGGAGCCCGTCGTGCAAAAGGGTGGAGCGTCCCACCTTGTTGTTAAGGGACCTCTTTATGCGGGCCTTGTCCTCTGGCGTGATGTCGGCGACGTATTCACCCTTCTCGATGAAATCCTTGAGAGTGAGGTCCTCGGTGAATTTTCCCTCGGACTTCCCGAATCTGAATATGGTGGGTTTGGAAAGTTTGTACGCCTCCAACTGCTCGGGGGCGTCGAAAACGAACGTGTCTGGCTCGTATTGGTAGCGCTCGACCTGCGTGGTCCCGACGGCGAAACTGGGGTAGTATTCGTCGAGGTTCTCGTCGTCCTCCCCTTCGTCGACCCACGTCTCGGTCAGTATGACTGGCCTGCGCTTCGGGTCCTCTGGGTCGTCCTTATGCTCGTTGGGCACGACTATCTTCCACAATTGCCATTCCTTCGGGAAGGGGTTATTCATCTCATTCTCCATACATCCAACTCCCGTCCTTTAGCGTTTCGGGCCTGTAGTCCCTGGCGCGGACCATCCTAGCGTAATTGAGCATGAACGCGTCGTCGGAATAGTCCGAATTGTCGGATTCGACCATCCTCAGGACCTTGGCCTTGAGTTCGTCAATCCTCTCGTTGAGTTCCGCCTCATTGAGGCAGTCTATCATCTTGCGTAATTCCCTTTTGGTGTGTTGCATGTGGTTTCCCTCGCGTAACACTATTATACCACCTTGGTTGGCTGTGTCAACCGACCGACTGGATTCGCTTATGCCTAGCAGATGCCTCTTGTATGAGTTCAGGACTTGGTCGGCCACTTCGTCAGTGGCCTTCATCCTCGGATACCATTTGCCATCGTATGTGTTTGCCTCTATTGTCTTACCTTCCAAGTCCGCCCCATTGAGGAGTTCCCTCACCTTGGCCTCCTGCGCGTCGGTGATTCCATGCGATGGGAACGTGAGGGAGTTGATGTACGAATTGAGCCTCACCCTCACGAACGACTTGGCGGTCTCGCTTTGCATTTCGTCGTCCACGTCGCCGATTTCCAAATCCATTAGGAAATGGTCGGTTCCGTGCATGGTGCTTCCGTCGGGAAGGACGTAGCACACCGTTTCGTGAGATTCCTTTAGCGACTCTGTTTCAGCGTATATTATCTTCGTTTTTTGGGGGAATGCACTTTCCCCTATTTCGCAAGACCTGTTTCCGATGGTCACAGATTTAAGGGAGAGGCATCCTTCGAAGGCGTAATCCCCGATGGAGGTTACCGATGAGGGGATGGTAATCAAGATGAGAGATGAACAGTCCGCGAAGGCTTCTTCGCCGATGGAAGTGACGGATGAGGGAATGACAATCGAGGCGAGGGATGAGCAACCTAGGAATGCCGACTCACCAATAGATGCGACGGAAGAAGGGATGACTACCGATGTCAGATAGGAGCAATGAGAGAAGGCATAGTCGTCGATGGAGGTGACGCCCTCGGGGATGGTCACGGAGACGACGTTTTCGTTAGCCTGTAGCACGGTCCTTCCATCCTCGGACAAAGCCAAGCCATCCTCGTGCTCGTCCACATCGAAAACGATGTCGTCGTCGAGGATGTCCAAAGGCAGGTATTTCAGGGCATCATAATCTTGTTCGTCATTCTGATTGAATACCTCGACGTTGGTTTTGCGAAGATAATCTTTCCCTATCCATTGGTTTATTTCATACGTAATTGGGTGAAGTGCAATCGCGTATTTCGCCACGCCGTCTCGCAGGAAGTAGAATAAACTTATCCCCTTTTCCTCATACTCGTCCCAATGCTCCTCGGCGTCTTCGCGCGACGGTTTGAAATTGAGGTCCCCAGCGTGCCCGTACCTTCCAGTGGTGCACCAACCAGAGCCCACGCCGAGCGCCATGGATGCATCCACGTCCAAAGGCTCGTATACGTCATAACCGCCCTTTGAGCCAAGGTATTTGTATTTCCCTGGTATCTTGGTGAGGTCCGCCTTGCCTTCCCCGTCAGTCTTCACAGACTTGGAGCGTAGGTTGTATAGCATCTGCCTCATGTCCTTGGGGTCCGTGTTCTTAACGTGCCAAGTCATGTCGGTTGAGACCTTGGCGTTCTTTAGCCTGTCCTTGGATTTCTGGAACAGGTCGAAAAGGTCCTGACCGAATTTGTCGACGAAGGCGTCTTGGTCCGCCTTTGCTTCGGTGAGTTCCAAACCCTCGTGCTTTTCTTTTGAGTATTTTATGAGCGCATCCGTCGCTTCCTTGGACATTCCTAGGTCCTCGGCAACTTTTTTGGCGTCATACTCCCCGCTTCTCACGGCATCCATCAGGTCAAGTGAAACGTCGGCCAAAAAATCAGGTCCGTAATACGACGATATCACCATGACCGCGTCCTTGACGTCCGTGGGCTCAATCGTAAGTTCCAATCCATCGTACCCAGTTGGGGACAATAGGTACATGCCGTCCTTCCAATGCGCGGGGTCCGTTACGTATTCCTTTCCGTTTCTCCAACCAGGGATTTCGTCCCAGTTGCTTATCTGACAGAAATCGCCGTCCCAGTACGCCGAGTAGGAATTTGAGTCATCGCCGTCGTCTTTGTGGGAAGCCTCAGCCTCTTCATAGGAACGCTCCCACTCCAAATACTCATCGGGTATAAGCCAATCCAATTCGTTTACCAATTGGTATTTGTCGGTGGCGATGAGGAACTCTTCCTCTCCTCCGTAATTCAATTGATAATCGTCGACAATCCATTTTAGGGTGCTTGGGCTGTAATTGCCTTCCGCAAGGGCCAATTTCAGTTCCAGCCTCACGTCCTGCACGGAACCGTAGAAAGCGTTGTCTTTGCCGTACATGGCCAACAATTCGTCGACGGCTGGGGCGTTAGGGATGAACGGAACCCTAACGTCCATGTCATTGTAAATCTCGTAGGCGTCGTCCCCCAACGCCTCTGGATAAGCGGTGAACGCGTACTTCCTGCCACCCTTCCTGTCGATGAAGAAGAAAAACCTGATGCCTTTGCTGGCGTATTCGTCGAAAAACTTCCTTCCGTTCTCCCCGTTGTTCCATCGCTTGGAGCCAGAAATGCACCATTTTGTATTGGCGCCATATTTCTTCGAGGCCTCGTAATTGGTTATCTCGTACACAAACCAATCCTCATCCTCGTACACGAGTTTTGAGCCTTCGTCCTCCTTTGACTTGGACAATGACTTTTCGTCGTCCTTTCTCTTGAGGTCGCTTATGAAGGACACGAATTCCCCGAACGGTTTCTTCATCCAATAATAGAAATCGTTCTGCGGGGATTTGAGTCTGTTTTTGTTTGCCACGAAGAAATCGGCGTACCCTTTGGCCACCTCATCGGCATTAGGCTCGGAGAAATTGCTTCCCCTTATCCCGTCGGCGAGCCAAGCCTTGAACTTATCGACGTCCGCTTTGGCCTCGGTTAGGGATTCGACAACCTCCACATCGTCCATACGTAGGTCGTCATGCATTATGCGCTTTATTTCTTCCTCGTCCTCGGAAAGGAACCATAGCATCTCGGGCCAGTTCACGCCAGCGTACCATGCGTCCCTGAAGTTGTCATATGTGCTGAATTCTTCGTCCATGTTGAAATACACATGGAAATCCAAGCCCATGGCATCTCTAACTTCTCTCAATTCGGGTATGTCTGGTACGTTCGGCACTCCTTCAACATTGCAATCCTCTTGGTCGAATATCATCTGAACATGCCCGTTGCGGTCGATTCCTATGGCATACTTCATGTATTTTTTCCCGTCTTTAGGGAGAAGGAAATAAAATGTGATGCCTTTTTCAGCATATTCGTCCCAATAATCGTCATCGTATTCCGATATGCACCACGTGGTGCCTTTGCCATAATGGCACGACGCCTCGTACGTGTTTATTTTGTACACACGCCAAAATTTCCCGTCGTATACGGACTCGGCCCCAGCCTCCGCTTCCTTTTTCACATTGGCTTTGCTCGATTTTTTTCTTATGCTTCTTGCCAGAAAGGAGAAGAACATACTCGGTTCTTGACCCATCCAATAATAGTAATCGGTTTGCCTGCCTTTGTTTCTGCGCCTGTAATCTTGGAACTCATCAAAGCAAGAATCGGCGCTCCTCATTTCATAGGAAATGTCCAACATCGGGTCGCTCCACTGATATCCGACGGCTTCGTATGCGGAGTCCAACCAATCCTTGAATTTAAGTTCGTCATCCTTGGCCTCGGTCAGTTCGTTTTGCTTGTCATGCGATTCCTTGGGCTTGCCCAAGTCTGTTGCGTGAGGAAGGCGCATACTCTCGTATTTGTCGCTGTCGTCCTTCTCGAATTCGTATTTTCTAGTTATCGGACCCAGTGCTTTGCATAGCGTTGTCTTCTCGAAATCCTCGGGGAAGTCGCCTATCACGGCCACCTTTATGCCACAATCGCCGAATTCATACACCTTGTTCTCGCAGTCATAATAGTCCACGTTGTCGTCGTCGCTGGCCCCTATCGGATAGGCCATTAACCTAGCGCCGAACTCGTTGCCGTCGACGTACATCTGTTTTCTGGTGTTGTAATCAAGCCAGTAGTGCACCATGGAGTAACTAGACGCTACAGCGTATACGTCTTGGTCGTAGAAATGCACTATCCTGTAAGAACCGTGACCTTCGTTTATCTTGCGTTTAAGATAATCAGCCAATTCCTTTGCCTCGTTCGTCACGAAACACGGGCCGTCCTCTTCTTCGAAATATTCTGTCAAATTAAGGGTTTTGGGGGATTCAATCAATCTGTTCGAAGAGTAATATCTGCGCAATTTGCCGACTATTTCCTTCTCTTCACCAGGGACGATGTCGTAGAACGCGTCCTGATTGCCTTCGTAATTGCACGCGTACACCCTCTGCAGGCTATGCTCGTCGTGCATCTTCGCCAACCATCCCTCGAGGGCGGAGAACGCCTGCTCGGTCGGCCTCACTGGCGGTAGGCATATGTATTCCTCGCCGTCGCTTACCCTTATGGCGCCGAACGCCTCGATTGTGGGGGAGCCGTCGCCAGAGTCGTTTTCGGAGGACCTTTCGCGGGCTTTCTCGTTCGCCAATCCCTTGTCGCCGAGGAAATCCTCGACCGCCATGTGCCAAGGCATCCCGTATTCGTTGTCGGCCGTGTTCAGGAACCTGCCGTCTGGGAGGATGAAGCCAGTCTCGTCCGCGTCCGCGGTTATCGGGAACAAGCCAGACCCCTCGATGGCCTTGATGACGTCGTCGTACGCCATGCCGTCGGCCGATTGAGCCTCGACTATCTTGCCAGTGGCGAAATACCTCCTGACCTTGTCGATGATTTCGTCGGTGCCTTGGTCCTCTCCGAACTGGTACTCGACGTAATCTATTTTGTCGCCCATGAAGAAAAGGACGGACTTCTTGCCTTTTTGCTGAACGTAATCGAGGAAATCGGTGAGCGCGCCGTATTGCGCTTCCGTCGGTTTGCTGAGGATTACGACCTTGGCCCTCGGCTCCTTGTACGTGAGGCCGACGTTCAGGGTGATGATTCCCAATTCGGCCTCGGCGCGGTACATTATCTTCTCTTGGTCGTAGGACAGATAGCCTTCGTACTCGACGTCAGTGTCGCCAGGGTATTCGTCCAATATGGAATCGTGCAATCCCTGGAACACGACCTCGAAGAAGCCGAAATGCGTTTCGAACGCGCGGGACAGGTCGTACACGGTTCCGTCGGGCATCAAAATAGAAGGGCCTTTGCCGAACCCCTCATCCAAATCATAAACCTCGGCGTAATCGACTACGTCGTCTTCCGTGAACGCCAAAAAATCCTTTTCGTCAACCATATCATGGAATTTAGCAACGGACGGGGTATTTCACACGCATTCGACCATGTCGGTTACGGCGAAGTCCACGCGCGACACGGACGTGCGCTCCATTTCCGCAATCCTCTTCTTGAAATTGACGTAGGCGCGTCGCGGAGTCGACGCTTTGGTGAACCAAGGCTTTTCGGACTTATCCCCCAAAACGAAGTCATAGTGGAAATCACCACAGTCTATCACGACGGACGCATCGAGTGGCAGTGCGTACGTTTTCATTTCGTTTCCCATGGCCATATTGTAAACGACATTCCCCCAAAATGCAAGGCGTTTTAGGGGATTATCCATATGGTTTGGGGAATTATTCAAACGATTTCCCTTTCTGATGATTTTATACGAAATCCGCGGGGTTGCGTTTTCCATCGCTGTATTATATATACGAATGATGAATATAAGTGCGCTCGAATAAGCATTCGTTTTTTGATTCGTTTTCAATTCAAAAACGCTTCGAACATCGCACGTGCGCGTATGCGCGTAAATATGCGCGTAAAGAAAAAGGCGCCTCATTCGGCGGGCGCCAGTTTTTCGGTTTCGAAGTATTGCAGGACCTTCTTGCCCTTATCTGGCAGGAAGTCGACGTACACCAGCGCGATGCCAGCCGATTCGTCGATTCCCTTCAGGACCCCAGTCTTCCCGTCCCAAACGGTGTCTGGGTCGGAGATGATAACGACGGAGCCTATCTCGAGGCCGTCCATCCTATTCGCCTTCCGCAAACGCGTCGAACACGGCGCGCTTGTGTTCCTCTATCTCCTCGCGGGAGAACACGGGTTCGTAGATGTCGTTCTTTTCCTGAGCCAAGGCCCAAAGTTCGGATGGCCCCATCTCTGGATGGTTTGCTTTCAGGCGTTCAACGTAATCTGCGAATACCTTCGTCTTGATTACGCGCTCTGACTCTTCCTCGTCGTCGAGGTCCTCATCGAAACCCTCGCGCTCGGCCTTCCACTCGAGTTCGCTTTCGGCGTACTCCTTGAATTTCTCGAAGGCGAGTTTCTCGCACTTGTCCTCGTACCATTCGGTCATGGTCTCGAATATCTCGTCCAGCGCGCCGTCGACGTCGTGCAGGGAGTTCCATATGGCGGAATCTGTGCCGTCGAGTTCGACGTTGTACCTTGAGAAGTATTCCCGAATGCCAGACACGAGGATTGCCATCGGCACCTCGTAGTCCCAGAACTTGTCCTCGAATCCATTGTATTCGAAATCGTAGTATACGGTGAATCCGCTTTCCATGTCGCGTCACCTCCCGTAATCGTATGCGCTGACCAGAATCTCGATGGCGCTGTGCACGTCGTCGGGGAACGGCTCCTCGTAACCCTTGACGGTGACGAACGCGTTGGATGCCCTGAGCGCCTTAAGCGCCTTCTTGGCTACTTCGTCTTCGAAGAAATAGACGGTCTTGTATGGGTGCTCGGCGTCGCCAGCGTCGTGCTCCTCCTCGATTTCGTATTCTTCTTCGCCTATCCCAACGCCTTTGAGGACCTCGCCGATTTTCTCCTCGGTACCGTCCTCGAACTTGGATTGGACGGAGCCCTTCCTACCGACGTCGGCGATTGGCGTCAGACCGAGTTTCCTATCCCATTCGTGGGCGCGTTCCAACGTCTTGTCGCTCACGTTGTACAGCCCAGACCTGTGGTAGGCCTTGTACACCTTCTTGAACAGGTCCTCGAGTTCCTGGTATTCCTCCTTTGTGCCGAACGAGTCGTTGGCGTCCTCGCGGGTGGCGCCGTCTGGCCACACGTAAAGCCATGAGCCGTAGTAGGCTTCCTCGTCGTTCATGCCAGAGATGATTTCGTTGAGGCCCCACGCCAGAACGCCATACGGCAGTTTCTTGCCAGCCTCGTCGATTACCTCTTCCCTGACCCCGTCACGCTCTTGGCCCTTGCCGAAGAAAATGACCTTGCCCTTGCGTTTAGATTCCTTCATGTCCTTCACCCCTTTGGGTTTAACGTGCATTCTTGTATTGCGCTTGCCAGCGCCTGAAAAAGCGTTGTCCATCAGACAATTTAGCAGAGACCGTCCATGTCCCTCTTCGGGTGTTTGGACTTCTTCCTGCGTTTGTCCGCGACGACGTGTGGCCTCGTCTTGGCAATCATGGCCAAATGGACCTCGTCCCTGACCTTCACGCCAGAGACGTCCACGCTCACGATTACCTTCCCACCGTGCGTTTTCCGCACATTCGCCTTTTTGGATTTCCTCTTTCCCATGCCCATATGCTATCACGGATTCGGCCCGATGTCAACGGTCGCTTGTGCCGTTTTCCCAAACGTACACGTCCTGACCGCAGTCCCATACCTCGGCGAACCCCTCCTCGCGCATGAGGGTCGCGTTGTCGGACGTCGCCAAATCCTCGTTGGACGCGTCCGTCCTGTGCACGAGCCTCGAGAACCCCTGTTGCCTGAGCAGGTTGTCCGTGTAGTGCTCCCCAGTCCTTATGCTGTGCCAATGCTTCGACGGCTTACCCCTCTTCGTCAGCGCGAACCCGAGTTTCGGGTATAGGTCACCCTTGAACTTGGACCTGTCGCAATAACTTACTATGCTCCTCGGCGCGTGGTCGGCCACGAAGCGCCTGAACAGTTTGCTCGCCCCTCCGATTACCTTCTTGGACGAACAGTACCTAATCAGTTCCCACTCGTGGTTCCCGTTGTACCTCGGCTTCCCGAACGTCATCACGCTTACCAACTCGCCTTCGTGGAACAGGCCCAGTCGCACGGAGCAACGGGCGTCGTTCTGGAAATGGTGCCTGTTGACGAACTCGGAGCATTCCGCCATACCGATTTCCCTGACCTCGCATTTCCTGGCGTACACGACCTCGGCGTCCTTCAGGGACCACGCCACCTTCTCTGGCACGTCCCAGTCCCACACCATGACGCACCTGTAGCCGTTCTTCTCGGCGTTGGCCAGTTTGTCCTTGTGGTAGAGTTTGTCGAGCGGTTCCCCTCCGAAGGGGTTCCACGTGGAATTGTGGGTCGGGGTCGGGTTGATTTCGACCAACGTGTCGCCCACCTTGAAGTCGTATATGTATTTCCCGAGGTTGAATTCCCTTTCGTACGCAATACCCATGGAATCCAAAAGCGTGGCGAACTCCACGTTCGGCTTCGTGTTCGACGATTTGGCCCCAATGGCCGTCTTGCATTGCTCGAGTTGGCAATTCCACTCAACCCCGTATTTCTCAAGGCACGTCTTCCTCATCCCCTCGACGGCCTTGGCGCTCACGGAAGGTACTTGCGACACGTTGGAAACCCCGTATCTATCGCGCAGGGTTTGCCTTATCCTCTCGTGGTTCCACCCAGCGCCAGCCTCCATGTGCTTCGCCACCTGCTCCGCCTTCTCGTCCTCGGTCAGTGAATCCCACCAAGCCTTGGAGCCTTCGCCACGCACGCGGGCGTATTCCTTCTTGTCATCGTCGGAAAGCGATGCGTACCATTCCTTCTGCGCCTTCGATTTCCTCGCTTTGTACTCCTCGGACGAATGGGAATCGGCCATCTTCTTGGACCATTCCCCCTTCTCTTCGTCCGTTTTCCCCGCCCACGCGTCCCTTTGCGTCTCGGAACTCTTCCTGCCTCCAGCGACGTAACTCTCGTGGCTACGCGGGGACGGCTTCCCCTTGAGCACGCTGTTCCCCTTCTTCCGCGAGAAATCGTACCCAAGAGCCTTCAGTATCGCGCTGAGCCTCTTGTAACTCGGTATGCCGAACTCGTCCAGCGTCTCCTTGTACGAATGCGAATCGTAGAACGAGAACAACTCGTCCCTGCGCCCCGACATCGCCTCGAGCAAATCGGCGTTCGCCTTCTCGCGCGCCTTCTGACCGACCTTATTCACAACGTCCATGGTTTCATCTCCCAATAAGTCCCAATGATATTATACAGTTAATTTAGCAAAAAGAAAAGCGATGTGGTTCATCGCTTTCTCGCTCCATTGAAGTTGCAACAGTTGTAGAGCGCCGTCACGAGGTCGGAGAACTCCTCATCGTTTATCGAGAGGTTGAAATCCAAGGTGTTCGACGGGTATATGACCACGTATTTCAGCCCGTTTTCCATCGCCTTCTCGAATTTCCTCACGTCCAAATCGGACCAAGTGTACACCGCGTTCGCGTAATAATCGGAATCGGTCCTCGATTTCCATTCGGCCAGCGTCTCATCGTCGTCCTCGCGCGTTCCGTATGGGTGGTCGTTGTGCGTCCAATTCCCGTTAATCTCGATGAACAGGTCGTCCGCCGTGTGGAAGTCGCAGTCATACGGATAGCGTTCGTCGGAATACTGCCTCTCCACGTCCCATCCGAAATAATCGGACATCAACGAGTAGCACATGTCCTCCATCAACGAGCGCGTGTAGGAGCCGTTCCTCTTCTTGGTCTCGTGCTCCTTCGCCTTCCTCGCCACGGCCACGTCGCGTGGCAGGGGGCACCTCAGGCCTTTGTTCCAGACGCTCCTGCCCTTGTTCGCCACGGATACCTTCAGGGCGCGTTCCCGCTTCTCCTCATCGGACAGGGACGCGTATGCCTCGCGGAGTTTAAGTTTCTGCCCCTCGGACATCGGGACGCCTTTGTTGTGGGCGACCAACCCAGTCATGCCCTTGTTCCAAGGCTCCACGCCGAGCCCTTTGCCCTTCCTGCCCTCGGATACCCTTCTGGCGTATTCGGCCCTCTCCTCCTCCGTCTTCGCGGACTTGGTTTCGGAAATCCTGGCGTTCCTGGCCGACAGTTCCTCCTTCGACGCGCGCTTCGTCCAACAGGATTCGGACATCCTCCGCCTCGCCTCGTCGGACGCTGGGAGACGTCCTTTGCGCCATCCGTCTGGGCACTCCGCCACGCAAACCTCGGATTTCCCGTCGTTGAACCAATGAAGACCCTTGCTCGACATACCGATAACCTCCGCTTATAGTGCTACGCACCACATGATATTATACAGTTAATTTAGCAAAAAGAAAAGGACCTCTTTCGAGGTCCTTGACTTGACTTTGTACGGATAACCGAGGTTATTCGCCGACGTCTTCGGTCGGGACGACCTGGACCGCTTCGACGTCCTTGGCGTTGATGATTTCACCAGCGACGAGGAGTTTGTCGTTGAGGAGTTTTAGGTCGTAAAGGGTCATAAAGCCCTGGCTGTTGCCACCATCCGCGAAGTTGAGGAGCGCGGTCGGGGCGATGAGCATATAGGGGGCGTAGATGGCCGCCGAGGTCATGAGGTCGTCGCCGTTGAAGCCCACGAACCACTTGTTGGGCTCGATGGCGGGGGAGACGAAGACCTTGAGGCCGTTGAGGGTGCCAGCGAGGTACGGGCCGTTGCGGGTCGCTTCGCCAGTGGCCTTCCAACCCCTCACGAGGGCGAGGAGGGGCTTGACGTTGGACGCGCAGACCATGTAGTTGGCGTGGTAGCGCTGGGTCCTGTCGTAGATGATTTGGGAAGCGCGCTCGATGGTCTCGGCGAAGGCCTCGTAGTGCTGTTCCATGGAGATGCCGACGGGAATCCTCTTGTTGAACTGGAGGGTGACGTCGGTCGGGGCGGATTCGGCGAGCAACTTCACGATTTCGGTGTCGATTTCGTAGGAGAGTTCGGAGACGGCCTGCTTGGCGAGGACGTCGCCGAGGTCGATGCCCATCTCGGTCTTCGCTTGGAAGGCGGCCATCTGGTCGAAGTAGATGGCGATGCGACGGGGCTTGGCCTCGAGGGCGATGCCCTCTACCCTCATGTTGAGGGTCGGGATGTCGTTGGCGGGGATGATGGCCTGGTCATAGAGGTACTTGACCTTGATGGCGGTGCCAGAGGCGCCAGCGACGGAGATTTCGCCAGTGGCGGCGTCGACGACGGTGACGACCGCGGAGGGCTGGCCGACGACGACGGGGGTGAAGGACTCGCTGATGGGAGCCCAGGCGAGGGTGGCCTTGCCTTGGGCGTCGAGTTCGACGTTCTCGGCGATGGCTTGGGCGGTGTAGTCGACCCTGTCATCGGTCATGGGGCCGAGGTGGAAGGGGTCGTTGAAGACGGCACCGCGTTGGATTCCGCCCTTGTTGGAGCCAGCGACGAACTGGATGTACTGAAT
>Ga0307902_100004_pt1 | contig 17933 bp, 30 predicted proteins | sample Goafecreptomycin_16_FD_203705 | JGI IMG/M metagenome (GOLD analysis project Ga0307902, IMG submission 203705) | Metatranscriptome of enriched fungal communities from goat fecal pellet, Isla Vista, California, United States - Bagasse, Gen2, Rep 3... ...
ATTCATTATATAATTATATACTAAATAATTTAAATATTTTATTAATGAAAAAATTAACTCGTAAAATGCATTTGGAAATGAGGCTTCAGTCAATTCCGACTCATCCGAAACCGAAGGTTGGCCTTGAACAGTACACCACCCCTTCTGTCATTGCTTCCGACTTGATTTGGAATGCGTATTCATTGGGGGATGTTGAAAACAGAAACATTGTTGATTTGGGCTGCGGCACAGGTGTATTTGCAATAGGCTCAGCACTTATGGGGGCTAATCTCTCAGTTGGTATAGATGTCGATGAGGATTCAATAGACTTGGCGATGGAGGTTAAGGATAAGCTGAAAGTCGACAATGCAGATTTCATTGCATGTGATATCTGTGAATTTGATGAACCCTTCGATGCAGATACTGTGTTTCAAAACCCTCCCTTCGGATCACAGAAAAATGCCGATTCCGGCCAGGATTTAAAGTTCATACAAAGGGCAATCAGATTTGATCCTCAAGTATTGTACTCTTTCCACATGGCATCTACAGAAGAGTTTTTGATAAAATACTATAATGACAATAATCTTGAAATAACCCATATTTTCAGGTATAAATTTCCAATTCCGAAAATCTATGATTTTCACACAAAAGAAAAGCGTGATGTTGATGTTATTGTCATAAGGGCCGAACTAAAATAATTTATTTTTTTAAAATTCTCATTTTTAACCCTAAAAAACAATACCTTTATATAGTGGATTGCACATATTTTATATTAATATATTCTCTGAGTATAAAAAAGTTGGTAGCAAAATGAAGCTACAGATATTATAACTGATATAATATTTTGTAAATGTGTAAGTCTATTTAGTGATAGCTATATAAATGTAGGGTAATCTTTATATAGTTTACATGCCAAATGTATTACTAATGTATAAAGATGAGCTATCTATATTTATTCCAAACTCATTTCTTTCTGAGTCTAAAGATCTTAAAATTCGTACTTATAAAGTGGGAATTATAGCAAGAGCTTTAGCTATTTTTAAAGCAGATAATGTGATTATCTACAATGATACTCACGAAAAAAACGAAGATGGGAAAGAGGATGGAGCTTTTATTGCAGAAGTTTTGAATTATATGAATACACCTCAATACTTGAGGAAACAAGCTATTCCTATTAAGGCAGAACTTAAGCATGTGGGCATCCTTCCGCCGCTTAGGACTCCTCATCATCCTGTTAATAGTCAACCAGACGTGGGTGATTATAGACAAGGTTTCACTGTTAAAAGAAATAAGAAAGGAACTTATGTTGATATAGGTATGGATAAACTTGCATTCTGTAAAGAGCAACTTACAGTCAAGAAAATTTTTGACTTTAAGATTACTAAAATTGCTAAGAAAGAAGTAATAGTCACACCTGATAAACCAGATGACGTTTACTGGGGATACAAAGTGATCTCCTCTAATAAGAGTCTTAAAAATAGCTTAAAATTAATTAAACCTGATCTTGTTGTGGAAACTACAAGATACGGAGATTATATTGATTCTATTTTTGATGAATTAAAGCATAAAGTAGATGAATGTAAAAGTATTGCTATTTTATTTGGTGGCCCTTATTCTTCAATTTCAGAAGATGTTTCCAATCCAAACTGGGATTTATTTAAGGTAAATACCCTTCCTGGACAAGGAACTGAAACTGTTAGAACTGAAGAGGCAGTTGTCGCTACACTTTCTTTATTTAACTTTATGAGATTTTAATTCTCTTTATAACTTATTAGTTTTACACGCTAATAGATAACTTGCTCAACTTTTTATACAGATTATATTTTTAGGACTCCCTAGAAATATGCTTAGCACAGAATGATTTATACATTGAATATATTCTTCATTGTGCTCCAATTTGGCTAAACTCAATGGAATATATTGTGATTTAATGTTTATCTAGTTATAAACTTGTTTATGGCTATTTATCATTTAGATGAATTTATTTCATCAAAACTTGTTTAATGGCTTTTAATTAAGCTGTTAATTCAAAAAAATTAAAATAATTAAAAAATAAGGAAAAATATTAATAAGGAGGTTAAATTAAATGGTTAGACATCATCAGCCAAGAAAAGGGTCTGTTGCTTTTAGTCCAAGAAAAAGAGCAGCAAAAGAAACCCCTAGAGTAAAATCTTGGCCAAAATCAGATGAACCAAAATTACTAGGCCTCGCAGGTTATAAAGTCGGTATGACTCACGCTTTAGTCACTGATACTGATAAAAACTCTCCAACCCAAGGTATGGAAGTTTTCACTCCAGTAACCGTATTGGAAGTACCTCCGGTCGTAGTAATGGGAATTAGAGCTTATGAAAAAACTTCTCGTGGTTTGAAAGTAATCACCGAAGTACTTGCAGACAATTTAGATCAAGAACTTTCCAGGAAGATTTCCCTTCCTAAAGAATACAATAAATCTGAAGCTATTGCAAAAATACAAGGTGCATTAGAAAACACAGAAGAAATTAGAGTCTTAGTACACACAAATCCAAAAGTAACTAGCGTACCTAAGAAGAAACCAGATATATTTGAATGTGGAATTGGAGGAGCAAATCCTGAAGAAAAATTAAATACCGCATTAGAATTATTAGGTAACGAAGTAAAAGCTAGTGAAATCTTCAATGAAGGCGAATTTGTTGATGCAATTGCAACTACAAAAGGAAAAGGATTCCAAGGTGTAGTAAAAAGATGGGGAATTAGAATTCAATATGGTAAAGCTGTAAGAGCAGGTAAAGGAAGACACGTCGGTTCCATTGGTCCTTGGACACCAAGAAGAACCATGTGGACTGTAGCTCAAGCAGGTCAAATGGGTTACCACAAAAGAACTGAATTCAATAAAAGGATTTTAAAAATCGCATCAGCTGATGAAGTTGACCAAATCAACCCAGATGGTGGATTTGTAAAATACGGACTTGTCAAAAACGATTATGTCTTAGTTAAAGGTTCCTTACCAGGTCCTTCCAAAAGATTAGTAATCTTAAGACAACCTATAAGACCTAATAATAAAGCTGAGGATATACCTCAAATCAACTACATTAGTACAAAATCTAAACAAGGGGTATAATCATGAAAGTTAATGTTTATTCTATTAATGGGGAAGTCAAAGAAGAAATTGAACTTCCAGCTATTTTTGATGAAGTGTACAGACCAGATTTAATCAAAAGAGCAGTGCTCTCTGCACAATCTGCTAGAGTACAACCATGGGGTAATGACCCAATGGCAGGTAAAAGAACTTCCGCTAAAGGATGGGGTTCAGGTAGAGGTACCGCAAGAGTTCCTAGGATTAAAAATGGTTCAAGAGCAGCTTTCGTACCAATGGCTATCGGTGGTAGACAAGCACACCCTACAAGAGCTGAAAAGAATCATCATGAAAAAATCAACATAAAAGAAAGAAGATTTGCAATCAGATCTGCTGTTGCAGCAACCACCAACAAAGAGATTGTTGAAAACAGAGGTCACGTTGTAGATGATTTAGCTCAAGTGCCTATCATTGTTGAAGATGATATTGAAGAAGTAAAAACTACTAAACAAACTCGTGAAATCTTTGAAAAATTAGGAGTTTACGATGATATCATCCGTGCTAAAGAAGGTAAAAGAATCAGAGCTGGTAGAGGTAAAACAAGAGGAAGAAAATACAAAAAAGTAAAAGGGCCTCTCGTTGTAGTCGGTGAAGACAAAGGAATTTCCTTAGGTGCAAGAAACCACGCTGGTGTAGATGTTGTGGTTGTTGAAAACCTAAACGCTGAATTATTAGCACCAGGTACTCACCCAGGAAGACTCACAGTCTATACCAAATCAGCTGTTGAAAAGTTAGGAGGTTTATTCCAATAATCTTGGATAAATAAGGTGATTATTATGGATTCATATTCAGTTATTATTAAACCTCATGTTACTGAGAAGACCATGAACTTAATCGATTTAAATAATGAGATTGCATTCGTTGTCGACCGTAAAGCTAACAAAAAACAAATCAAATACGCTTTCGAAGACTTATACGAAGAAAAAGTAGAAAGAGTCAACACTCACATTACTACTAAAGGTGTTAAAGTAGCATATATCAAACTTGTTGAAGAAGAAATGGCAGAAGAACTTGCTGTCAGATTAGGAGTATTCTAAGGAGGAATGAAATATGGGAAAACGATTAATCCACCAAAGAAGAGGAAGAGGAACTCCTGCTCACCGTGTTGCTTCTCATCGTTTTAAAGATAAAATCAAATACAGATCTTACGATGCATTAGAAAAAGAAGGTAGTATCAAAGGTAAAGTCATTGACATTGTTCACGACCCAGCAAGAACCGCTCCAATTGCAGAAGTTAAATTTGAAAACGGTGAAAGGAAATTCATCTTAGCACCAGAAAGCATTCAAGTTGATGATGAAATCGAATGCGGTATTTCTGCTCCTATCAAATTCGGTAATACTTTACCACTTGCTGAAATTCCTGAAGGTACTCCAATCTATGATATCGAAAACACTCCTGGAGATGGAGGTCGTTTTGTAAGATCTTCCGGAACTTACGCTAATGTTGTTACTCATGATGCTAACCAAACTGTTGTTGAATTACCATCCGGGGAATTAAAATACTTAAACCCTAACTGCCGTGCTAGTATTGGTGTAGTAGCTGGTGGAGGTAGAAAAGATAAACCATTCCTTAAAGCTGGTAAAAAATGGCATGCTTACAAAGCTAAAGGTAAGAAGTTCATGACTGTAAGAGGAGTAGCAATGAACGCTGTAGATCACCCTCACGGGGGAGGTAACAGACAACATCCTGGTCGTCCAACTACTGTTTCAAGACATGCACCACCAGGAAGAAAAGTTGGTTCAATTGCAGCTAAGAGAACAGGTTTAAAAAGATAGATAGAGGGTGTTTCATTGGCAAGAAAAATATTTAAATATAAAGGTTATACTCTTGAAGAACTTCAAGCAATGTCCTTAGAGGAAGTAATGGAATTACTCCCTGCAAGACAAAGAAGATCTTTAAAAAGAGGATTCTTACCAAGACAACAAATTGTTTTGGATAAAATGAGAAAATTGAATAAAGAAGGAACTAAAGATGGCCGTCCTGTTGTAATCAGGACCCATTGTAGAGACATGATTGTTATACCTGAAATGGTTGGAACCACTTTCGGTATTTATGATGGTCAAAACTTTGTGGAAGTAACTATTGCACCTGAAATGATCGGACATTATTTCGGTGAATACGCACCAACCAGAAAAATGGTTCAACACGGAGACCCAGGTATGGGTGCTACAAGATCATCCATGTTTGTACCACTTAAATAAGGAGATTAGAACATGGCTAACAAATATGCTTATAATGAAGAAGTTGATGAAGCAAAAACTGCACGTGCTATGGCAAAATCTCTTAAGATTTCCCCTAAGCACAGTGTTGAGATTTGCAGTGCAATCAGAGGAATGGAAGTAGGTAAAGCTAAAGCTTACTTAGAAGATGTTATTGAAATGAAAAAATCTGTTCCTTTCAAAAGACACAACAAAAAAGTTGGTCACAGAAAAGGACAAGAAGGATGGGCTGCTGGTAGATACCCTGTAAAAGCTGCAGAACAAATCTTAAAAGTATTAGAAAACGCTGAAGCTAACGCAGAGTACAAAGGTATGGACACTGAAAAATTAGTCATTGAACATATCTCATCCCACAGAGGAGTTGTTATTCCTGGTTACATCCCAAGAGCATTCGGTAGAATGACTCCATTCAATACTCCAACTACTCATATTCAAATTGTATTACAGGAGGCTAACTAATGATAGAAAAAGATTTTGTCCAAGAAGGCCTTAGAAGAACTAGAATTGATGAATACTTAGAAAAAGAACTTGAAAGAGCTGGATACGGTGGTATGGAAGTTCAAATCACACCTTTAGGTACTATGGTTATTGTTTACGCAGAAAGACCTGGTATGGTAATTGGTAGAGGTGGAAAAAACGTAAGATCTATCACTAACGTTCTTAAAACTGAATTTGGATTAGACAATCCTCAAATTGAAGTTAAAGAAGTTGAAGTTCCTGAACTCAACCCAAAAATCATGGCTTACAAAATTTCTAACATGTTACAAAGAGGTATGCACTTCAGAAGAGTAGCTTACTCTACTATCCGTAGGATCATGGGTGCAGGAGCTCAAGGTGTAGAAGTTACTATTTCTGGTAAAATCAGAGGTTCTAGATCTGCTGTAGCAAAATTCGTAGAAGGATACATCAAAAAATGTGGAGAACCTTCCATCAGATTAGTAGAAGAAGGTTTCGCTACTGCTGAATTAAAACCTGGTGTATTAGGTATTTATGTAAGAATTATGCCTCCGGAAACTGTATTGCCTGATTCAGTCGAAATTCTTCCTCCAAAAATGATCATTGAAGAAGATGGCGATGTCATCGAAGAAGAAATCGATGTTGAAACTGAAGAAGTCATCGAAGAAGAAATCATTGAGGAAATCGAAGATCTTGACGAATTAGAAGAAGTTGTTGAAGAAGAATCTACTGAAGAAGTAGAGGAAGACGATAGTTAAATATTTAAATTTAATTATCCCAAAAGAGTTGGAACAATGGCGATTTTAAGAAGTAAAGAAATTTGGGACATGGAAGTTGATGAGATTCAAGACAAATTAGTTGAACTCAGAACTGAATTATCCAAAAACGTTTCTAAAAGTGCAGCTGCTGGGGTAGTTGAAAACCCTGGAAAAATTAGAGAATTAAAAAGAACAATTGCTCGTGTTCTTACAATTTTAAATGAAAAACAAAAGGAGAATTAAATGTCAAAAATCTGTGATGTATGTGGGCTTCCTGAAGAACTTTGTGTTTGCGAAGAAATTGCACGTGAAGTTCAGACTCTAAAAGTATTTACAGTTAGAAGAAGATTCGGAAAACTCATGACTATTATCGAAGGTATAGATGAACACGATATTGATATCAAAGAGCTAACAAAAACTCTTAAAGCAAAATGCGCTTGTGGAGGAACTGCTAAAAACGGTCAAATAGAACTTCAAGGTGATCACAAGGTCAAAGTGAAACAAGTTTTATCCGACATGGGTTTCTCTTCAGATACTATCGAAATTCGTGAATCCAAAAAGAACAATAAGAAAAGGAGATAATTCATCTGTTCGATATGTTTTTCAATTAAATTTTGTAATTTTACTGCATAATTTATTGTAAATGTTACATTAAGAGATTGGGATTATGATTACTTCAAAGAATCTAGTGCATCATGAATTCATCGGTTTGGATGTGCATGCAACTAGCAAGAAGAACAAGTCTCTTAATTTAAAAGGAACTATAATTGATGAGACAAAAAATACCATTAAGATTGAAGGAAGTGACAATATAGAAAGGGTTATTCCTAAAAAAGGTTCTATATTTGTCTTTGAAATTCCTAACGGGGAAAAAATTGAAATTGATGGTGACATTTTGTCTATTCGTCCTGAAGATAGAATAAAAAAAAGGTTTAAAAAAATATAAATGGTGATAATATGGTTGGGCTTAACGTTCAAGAACCAGAAACTACATGTGATGATCCTAACTGCCCATTTCACGGAACTTTGCCTGTAAGAGGCCAAGTTCTTGAAGGCATTGTTGTAAGTAACAAAGCAGAAAGGACTATTACTGTTGAACGTAGTTACTATAAATTCATTAAAAAATATGAAAGATACGAAAAGAGGAAATCTAAAATCAATGTTCACAAACCAGATTGCTTAAATGTGAATGTTGGTGATTCTGTAAAAGTTGCAGAATGTAGACCATTAAGTAAAACTAAACATTTTGTTTTAGTTGAAGTTAAAGGAGAGTAATTATTATGAAACCATTAACCTCAAGCATGACTAAAGCATTACCAATTGGAGCAAGACTCCAATGTGTTGACAATACTGGTGCTCGTGAAATCGAAATCATTTCCGTAAAAGGATTCAAAGGTGTAAGAAGAAGGATCGACGTTGCTGGTGTTGGCGATTTAGTTGTTGCATCTGTTAAAAAAGGAACTGCAGATATGAGAAGAGAAGTTGTTAATGCAGTTGTAGTAAGACAAAAAAAGGAATATAGACGTGCTGATGGTCTTCGTGTTAAATTTGAAGATAATGCTGCAGTTATTATTACTCCTGAAGGAATATTAAAAGGATCTGAAATCAGAGGTCCTGTTGCTAAAGAAGCAGCTGACAGATGGCCTAGTGTTGGTAGTGCAGCAAGTATTTTAGTATAAGGTGAAAAAATGTCAATTCAACCAAGAAAACAAAGAAAAGCTCGTTACAATGCTCCTGCTCACGCACGTGGAAAATACCTCAGTGCTTCCTTAAGTAAAGATTTAAGAGAAAAAGTAGGCAAAAAATCTTTACCAGTAAGATCAGGAGACAAAGTTAGAGTAGTCCGTGGAGACTTTAAAGGACATGAAGGAGAAGTTCTCACTGTGGATTACAGTTCTTACAAAGTAACCATTGAAGAAGTTACTTTGGCTAAACCTGATGGAACCAGTTCATTTCTCCCAGTTGACCCATCTAACTTAGTTATTATTGAAGCAGATTTAAAAGATGATAGAAGAATAAAAAATAAAGGAGATAATTAATATGGCTAAAATGGGATCTAGAAAACATCTTAAAAGATATAAAGCACCAAAATCTTGGCCTATTCATCCTAAAGAAGACACATGGACTGTAAAACCTTCCGCAGGTGCACACTCCATTGATAAAGCTATTCCATTAACTTTAGTTATCAGAGATGTATTAAAATTAGCTGACAACGCAAGAGAAGCTAAAAGGATTATCAACTCAGGTAATGTTTTAGTAGATGGAAGAGTTGTTAAAGATTACAAGTTCCCAGTTGGATTCATGGATGTTGTTGAAATTCCAAAAACTGGTGAATCTTACAGAGTTCTTTTAGATAGAAAAGGAAGATTACAATTAGATTTAATCGAAGATTCAAGTGCTAAATTATCCAAGATTGTTAACAAATCCACTATTAAAGGTGGAAAAACTCAATTAAACCTTCACGATGGTAAAAACGTTATCATTGATGAAGATGCATACTCTGTTGGAGATGTTATTTGCTTAAAAGTACCTGAACAAGAAATTGTTGAAACCTACTCCTTACAAGAAGGAGCTACCGTTCTTGTTACTGGTGGTAAACACACCGGTGAATTAGGTACTGTATCCGAAATTATTGAAAATAAATCTTCTAATCCTAACACTATCATTATTGAAAATAGTGCAAAAGATGAATTCTTAACTTTAAAAGATTATGCATTTGTAGTTGGAAACGATGAACCAGTAATATCTTTATTGGAGGTTAATAAATGAACCCAATGAATGAAGTACGTATCGAAAAAGCTACTGTCAGTATTGGTGTTGGTGAAGCAGGTGAAAAATTATCACGTGCAATTACCCTTTTAGAAGAAATGTTCGATCAAACTCCTGTTAAAACTTTTTCTAAAGTTACTAACCCAGAATGGGGAATCAGGAAAAAACAACCAATCGCATGTAAATTAACCTTACGTGGAGAAAAAGCTGACAAAGCTATTGATATGGTATTAGAAGGTATTAGTAGAAATATTAAACCTACTCAATTTGATGCTCAAGGAAACCTTTCTTTCGGTATTAGAGAACATATTGATATCCCAGGTATGAGATACAACCCAGATATTGGTATTTTCGGTATGAATGTTTCTGTTACTTTTGAAAAACCAGGTTACAGAATTTCTAAAAGAAAAATCCAACAAAAGAAAGTTCCTCAAAAACATAGAATCTCAAAAGAAGAAACTATGAAATTTATGGAAGAAAATTTCAACGTAAATTATGTAACTGAATAAAGGTGATATTTTGCCAAGAAAATACGGTAAAGCTTCAAAAAAATGTAGTCGTTGTGGAGACCACTCTGCTATGGTAAGCAGATATGGTATAAATTTATGCAGACAATGTTTTAGGGAAGTAGCTCCTAAAATGGGTTTTAAAAAATATAATTAGAGGTTATAAATATGAGTCTTATGGATCCTCTCGCTGATGCTTTAACTAACATTAGAAATAACGAATTACAAGTGAACGACTCTTGTGTTATTTCTCCTGCTTCCAAATTAATTGGACAAGTTTTAAGCACTATGCAAAAAGAGAATTATATTGGTAATTTTGAATATGTTGATGACAACAGGGCAGGAAAATTCATAGTAGAATTAGAAGGTAACATTAACAAATGTGGTGTTATCAAACCTCGTCATGCTGTTAAAAAAGATGAATTTGAGAAATTTGAAAAAAGATATTTGCCAGCAAAAAACTTTGGTATTTTAATCGTCACAACTCCTGAAGGAATTATGACTCACTATGAGGCAAAAGAAAGGGGTATCGGCGGACGTTTGTTGGCTTACATGTATTAGGTGATAAAATGGTAGTAGCTGCAGCTATAAGGGAAGAAATTGAAATCCCTGAAGGCGTTGAAGTTATAATTGAAAACAATGTGGTTTCTGTAAAAGGACCAAATGGAGAAGACTCCAGAAAATTTACTTATCCTAATGTAAGTATTAAAGAAGAAGACGATGTTGTTGTTTTAGAAACAGCATTTCCTAAAAAGAAAGACAAAGCAATGATCGGAACTACAAGAGCACACATCAACAATATGATTATTGGTGTTACTGACGGTTTCGAATATCACATGAAAATTGTATTTGCTCACTTTCCAATGACTGTGAAAGTTCAAAATGATACAGTGGTAATTGACAACTTCCTCGGGGAAAGACACCCAAGAACCGCTAAAATTGTAGGTTCTGCTGAAGTATCAGTTAAAGGTGATGAGGTAACAATCACTGGTATTAATAAGGAACATGTTGGTCAAACTATGGCTAACTTAGAACAAGCAACTAAAATTAAAGGAAGAGATCCTAGAGTATTCCAAGACGGAATATACTTAACTAGCAAAGAATAATTGGTGATTTGAATGGCTAATAAAAGATTTAAAAGACAAGAATATGCTCGTTATAAAAAACTTGGAATCAAATGGAGACGCCCTAGAGGTAAAACCAGTAAAATGAGAAGATACGAAGCAGGCAAACCTGATATGCCAGCTATTGGTTACAGAACCCCTAGAGCAATAAGGGACTTACACCCTTCAGGGTATAATGATGTTCTTGTTCACAATATGCAAGAGTTAGAAGACTTAGACCCAGCTACTGACGCTGCAAGAATAAGTGCTTCTATCGGTAAAAGGAAAAAAGCTTTGATGTTAGAAAAAGCATCTGAGCTCGGAATTAAAGTATTAAATAAATAAATCATATTTATAAGTCGAATCAATTCCGGGGCTTTAATTTGAATTGATTTGACTGGTTAAATTAAAATTAGGGAATTTAGATTATTTGTCTAAATGGAGGATTATATACATGAATCTTACAACTCAAAAAAGATTAGCTGCTAGTATCCTCAAAGTAGGACTTAATCGTGTATGGATTGATCCAGAAAGATTAGAAGAAGTCTCTATGGCAATTACCAGAGAAGGTGTAAAGCAGTTAATTAACGATGGAGCTATTAAAGCAAAACCTCAAAAAGGTATTAGTAGCTACAGATCTAAAAAAATCAAAGAACAAAAAGCAAAAGGTAAAAGAAAAGGTAGAGGTAGTGTAAAAGGAGCTAAAAAAGCACGTACCCCTAAAAAGAAAGCTTGGATGACAACTATTAGGGCTTTAAGAAAAGATCTTAAAGAAATGCGTGATGACGAAATCATTGATGCTACAACCTATCGTAAATTATACAAAATGGCTAAGGGTGGCGCATTCAGAAGTAAATCTTACATGAGAAACTACGCCCGTGACCATGATTTAATTAAAGGAGAGGAATAAGCATGGCACAAGGAACTAAATATAAAGTAGCATTCAGAAGAAGAAGACAAGGAAAAACTGATTACGCAGCTAGAATGAAATTAGTCGATTACGACAAATCCCGTTTAGTTGTAAGAGTATCCAACTCTCACGCTACTGTTCAAGTTATCGATTACGCTCCTGAAGGAGATATTACTGTTGCATCCGCTGTAAGTAAACAATTAGCTAACTACGGTTACTTAGGTGCTACCGGTAACCTTTCAGCATTCTACTTAACTGCATACTTATGTGCTAAAAGAGCTTTAGCAGCTGGTGTTGAATATGCAATCTTAGACATTGGTTTAAAATCACCAATTAAAGGTTCTAAAATCTTTGCAGCTTTAAAAGGTGCATTAGACGCTGGTTTAGAAATCCCTCACGGTGACTTCATTTTCCCAGAAGATGAACGTATCAGAGGAGAACATGTTGCTAACTACGCTGAATCTTTAGATGCTGAAGAAGTAGCTAAAAAATTCTCAAAGTACTTTGAAAGAGGTCTCGACCCTAAAAAGTTACCTGAAAACTTTGATGAAACTGTTAAAAATATTGATGAGGCAGAGGTATAACTATGAGTTTTAATATTGATGAATGGGAACCTAAAACTAAAATGGGTAAATTAGTTAAAGATGGAACCATTACTGATATCGATGAAATCTTTGAAAAAGGTCTTCCAATTATGGAATTAGAAATAGTTGATGCCTTAATTCCAGATTTAGAAGAAGAAGTAATGGATGTTAACTTAGTTCAAAGGATGCATAAATCTGGTAGAAAAGTTAATTTCAGAGTAATTGTTGCTGTAGGTAACAAGAATGGTTACGTTGGATTAGGCCAAGGTAAAGCTAAAGAGGTCGGTCCTGCTATTAGAAAAGCTGTTGACAACGCTAAATACAACCTTATTAAAGTAAGAAGAGGTTGTGGAGATTGGGGTTGTGTTTGTGGAAGAGAACACACCGTACCTTTCAAAGTAACCGGTAAAACCAGTAGTGTAAGTGTTACTTTAATGCCAGCTCCTGCAGGTGTAGGATTAGTAGTTGGAGATGTCGGTAAAACTATCTTAAAACTCGCTGGTATTCACGATGTATGGTCTCAAACTTTCGGTCAAACTCAAACCACAGTTAACTTTGCTAACGCTGTATTTGATGCTTTAAAAGAATTAAGTAACGTTAAAGCAAGTAAAGAAGATCTCAAGAAAATGGGAGTTAACTACTAAATGGTGATATCATGTATTTAGTTATTAGAGTTAGAGGAACTACCGGTGTCATTAAAAATATTGCAGACACCTTAGATATGTTAAGACTTAACAGAATCAGCCATGCAGTGTTAGTTGAAGAAAATCCTAGTTACGAAGGTATGCTTCAAAAAGCTAAGGATTACATCACCTGGGGAGAAATCGACGCTGAATTCGTTGCAGCTATGATTGCTAAAAGAGGAAGACTCCCAGGTAATGTGAAAGTTACTGACGAGTATGTAGCTGAAAATACTGATTACGCTAATATCGAAGAATTGGCTAAAGCTGTAGTTGAATCTAAAGTTAAATTAGCTGATGTAGGTATTAAACCTGTATTCCGTTTACACCCTCCAAGAAAAGGTTACGAAGATATCCGTTTATCTGTTAAAGAAGGTGGATCTTTAGGTTACAGGGGAGAAGAAATTAAAGACCTTGGTAAAAGAATGCTTTAAACAGGTGAGTATTTATGATTAGAACAAAACGTAAAATCAACAAACAAAGAGGTTCTAGATCCAACGGTGGAGGATGTACCAAAAAACGTAGAGGTGCAGGTAACAAAGGTGGAAAAGGTAAAGCAGGTATGGGTAAACAACACTGGACCTGGACTGTAATCCACGACCCAAACCACTTCGGAAAACATGGTTTCAAAAGACCTCAAAAAATGATTAAAAAAGTCAACACTGTTAACTTAAATTACTTAGAAGAGCATGCTGACGATTTAATTGCAAAAGGAATTGCATCCAAAGATGGAGACGCAATCGTTATTGATGTTACTGAATTAGGTTATGACAAAGTTTTAGCTAAAGGTAAAATTACCAAAGCTTACAAAATCTCAGCACCTCAATTCTCAGCATCTGCTATTGAAAAAATTGAAGAATTAGGAGGAGAAGCTATATTATTATAGCTTTATCCTTAATCAGGGGATAAAATGTCATCATTAGAAGTATTAGAGCCAATATTTAAAGTTATTCCAGAAGTTAAATCTCCGGTTCACAGGGAAGATTTTAATGAGAAACTTAAATGGACAGCTGTTGTCTTAATTTTATATTTCTTTTTAACTCAAATACCATTATATGGTTTAGCTCCTGGAGCTATTGACAGTTTTGCTCAATTAAGAGCAGTTATGGCTGGAAGTTTTGGTTCCATTCTTACATTAGGAATTGGCCCTATTGTTACTGCTTCTATTGTTTTACAATTATTAGTTGGTTCAAATCTTTTAGATTTGGACCTTTCATCCCATAAGGACAAGTCTCATTTCCAGGCAACACAAAAGGTTTTATCCATTGTGTTCACAGTGTTTGAGGCAAGTGTTTTAGTACTTACCGGAAACCTAGTCCCTATTGACGGATCATATACTTGGTTATTAATCCTCCAACTTGTTCTTGGTGCGTTGGTTATCATCTACCTTGATGAAGTTGTTTCAAAATGGGGATTCGGTAGTGGTATTGGTTTGTTCATTGCTGCTGGTGTATGTCAAGCAATTATGGTAGGTTCATTCAGTATTTTACCTGGTACTGATGGATTTTTAGCTGGTATCATTCCAAAATTCATCCAACAAATCATGGCTGGTACTCCTGACTTATCTATTTTAATCCCATTGATTGCAACTATTATCGTATTCTTAGTTGTATTATATGGTGAATCAATGAGAGTGGAAATTCCTATTTCTCATGGTAGTGTAAGAGGACATGGTAGAATCAGAGGATCTGTTGGTAAATATCCATTGAAATTTGTTTACTCAAGTAACATGCCGGTAATTTTAACAAGTGCTTTACTTGTAAACGTAACTTTATTTGCTAATGTTTTCCAAAAAATAGGAGTTCCTATTTTAGGCCATATGCAACAAGGTAAACCTGTTGATGGTATTGCATGGTTGTTATCCACACCAAGTTTGCAAAACTTCGTCACTGAACCAATACATGTTTTAGTTTATGCAGTATTCTTCATTGCATGCTGTATGTTATTCTCATACTTATGGGTTGAAATCAGTGGTTTGAATGCTAAAAAGATTTCAGAACAACTTCACAAATCAGGTATTCAAATTCCAGGTTTCAGAAGTAGTAAACGTCAATTATATAAAATTTTGAAAAAGTATATTCCTGCACTTACCCTTATCAGTGGTATCTATGTAGGTCTTATTGCTTTCCTCGCAGACTTGACCGGTGCTTTAGGTGGAGGTACTGGTGTATTGCTTACTGTAGGTATTCTTCACAAGCTATACGAAGAAATGGCTGAAGAACAACTCATGTCCGCAAATCCTGTCCTTAGGAAAGTTTTAGGAGGAGATTAATTTCTCTCCTATTCTCTTTTATTTAAACGAGGGATTAAAATGAAATTAGTAGTATTAACAGGGATTCCAGGTTCTGGTAGTACCACATTACTTGGAAAAGCATTAGAAGAAGTTGATTATGTCCACTTAAACTACGGAGACATAATGACTGAAATTGCAATTAAGGAAAAAATTGTAAATGACAGGGACGCTTTAAGGAAATTGCCTGCTGAAACACAAAAAGAAATTCAGGCTAAAGCAGCTAAAGAAATCAAAGCAAGATCCGAAAAGGATAATGTTATTGTAGATACTCACTGTACCATTAACACTCCTGCTGGATTTTTACCAGGACTTCCAATTTGGGTTTTAGAAGAATTACAACCTGATCAATTCATTTTAATTGAAGCAAATCCTGATGAGATTATTTACAGAAGATTAAATGATGATACTCGTGAAAGAGATATTCAAAAAGTGAAAGAGATTGAATTGCATCAACAAATGAACAGGGCAACCTCAATGGCTTATGCTACTTTAACCGGTGCAACTGTCAAAATTGTTGCAAATCATGACAATCATTTAAATTCTTCAGTTAAGAAATTGGTAAATGTATTAAAATTATAGGTGATTAATTATGCCAGATATAATGGGAATGGTTTACGGTGCATTGAATACAATCTTTAATCCTATTTTAGCTTTGGATCCGAATCCAACTAATCCTGCATTAACTGTATTGATCATTGCATTTTTCGTTTCATTAATCACAACTATTGCTAACAAGTATTTAGTTGACCAAGATGAAATGAATGCTATCCAAGAGCGTAATAAAGCTTTCCAAAAAGAGTTACGTGACGCTCAAAAAAGAGGAGACGGTAAAAAAATTGCAGAGCTCCAGGCTAAACAGACCGAAATGATGAAAGACCAATCTGCTATGATGTCCAATCAGTTCAAGCCTATGATTGTAACTTTCGTTCCGATCATTTTGATTTTCTTCTGGATGAGAACATCTGCAATCAGTAACTTGGTTATCATTTTGCCTCCGTCCGTTTATTGGGTTACTTTAACACCATTATGGCATGTAATCGGTAGCATTTTCTATGGTGGTCAAGCCACTATCCCATATGGTATCGGTTGGTTATTATGGTATATGATTTGTACTTTCGGTATGAGTCAGATACTAAGAAAATTTTTAGGTTTCAAACAAGGGTTCTAATTTAACCCTTTTTCCATACATTTATTAATAATGAGAAATATATATTATAGTATTCTATTTTGAATACGCTATTACACAATTATTATATAATTTATTTAAAAATTAATTTAAGGTGATTAAATGCCTGCAAATAGGTTTAGATCAAGATCATATAAAAGAGTTCGCAAAAACACTCCCGGAGGGGAAAATGTTTTAAGATACAAAAAGAAAAAACCATCTAAGCATGTTTGTGCTGAGTGTGGTGCAGTCTTACATGGTGTTCCTCGTGGACGTCCATATGAAATTGGAAAATTATCAAAAACAGCTAAAAGACCTAACCGTCCTTACGGTGGTTACTTATGTTCAAGCTGTGCTCGTAAACTTTTCAAACAAGAGGCTAGAAAATAATGATAATTACTATCGGCGGATTAGCTGGAACCGGAACAACAACCACTGCTGAGTTACTCTCAGAAAAACTGGATATTCCATACATCTCTGCAGGTTTTGTCTTTAGGGAAATGGCTGCGGAAAAAGGAATGAGCGTTCTTGAATTCAGTGAATTTGCTGAAGGTAATGATGATATTGATAAAGAAATAGACAAAAGGCAAGCTCAAAAAGCTAAGGAAGCAGAAAACCTCATTGTCGAAGGAAGATTATCCGCATACTTTGTGGACAATGCCGACTTGCGACTATGGTTGGTGACTCCTTTTGATGTTCGTTCACAAAGAATTGCTGAAAGGGAAGAAAAAACTGTTGAAATAGCAAAAGATGAAATAATCATTCGTGAAGAGAGCGAAGCCTTAAGGTACATGGAAATCCATAACATTGACATCAGCAATATGGATATCTATGACTTAATTATAAATACTGATACCTTCGATCCTGAAAGCGTATCAGAAATCATTATTCAAACATTAAAGGTGATATAAATGGCATCAATCGAAGTAGGTAGAGTATGTGTTAAAACTGCTGGTAGAGAAGCAGGCGAAAAATGCGCAATCGTTGAAATTATCGATGAAAACTATGTAGAAGTTATTGGTGAAGCTGTTAAAAACAGAAGATGTAACATCGCTCACTTAGAACCAACTGCAGATTCCATCGATGTTTCTGGTGATGCAGAATCTATCAAAGCAGCTTTAGCTGACTTATAAAATTCAATGAATAATTAAAAAAAATTATTCATAACTTTTTTTATTTACTATTTTTTTAAGGGTACTTTTTCATGAAATTCAATATGGTTAAAAAATCTGAAGGATTCACTTCTCCTGATTTCGGCTGCAAGCCTGAAGACAGGCCGATTGAAGAATACATTTCTCATGGTGTTATCAATTTGGACAAGCCATCCGGACCGACATCTCATGAAATAGACTCTTGGGTTAAACGCATATTAAACCTGGAAAAATCCTGTCACGGAGG
>Ga0307902_100005_pt1 | contig 15614 bp, 14 predicted proteins | sample Goafecreptomycin_16_FD_203705 | JGI IMG/M metagenome (GOLD analysis project Ga0307902, IMG submission 203705) | Metatranscriptome of enriched fungal communities from goat fecal pellet, Isla Vista, California, United States - Bagasse, Gen2, Rep 3... ...
CAAAAAGTAACAAAAAGATTTTGACAATTACATTTACATTACATCACAGCCAGAAAAGGAGATGATAATATGGCAGAAAATGAAATCACATTAAAAGTTGCAGAGGCAATTTCACAAAAAGACGTGGGCCAAGGCTTGGCAAGACTTGATCCAAACGTCATGGATGATTTAGGAATCCATGAAAGAGAATTGATTGAAATTGTTGGCGAAAGAAGAACTGCTGCTATCGCTCTTCCTTCACAAACCGACATTGGCCTTGGAGTGATAAGAATTGACGGACTTGTCCGTAAAAACTCCGGAGCAACCATCGGTGGAGAAGTCACCATTAAAAAAGCAAAAGCAACTGAAGCTAAAAAAGTTGTTCTTGCACCAACTGAAGATAACATTCGCGTACAAGGAGACGTTAGAGGATTGTTCGCAGGAAAAGTCATGGTACAAGGAGACATCATCGGATCACAAATCCGCGCCCCAAGACCAGGTATGAACATGGGATTCGGAAGCCTTTTCGATGAGCTTATGGACTTCACCCCTGCAATGCGCGAAATCAAATTCGCAGTAGTTTCAACAAATCCTAAAGACATCGTCATTGTCGGACCTAATACCGAAGTACAATTACATGAATCCCCAGTGGACGTTTCAAAAATAGAAGGAGTTGGAAACCTCGTTGACGTAAGCTACGAAGACATCGGAGGTTTAAAAGAGGAAGTTAAAAAAGTAAGGGAAATGATTGAAATCCCACTCAAAAGACCTGAACTCTTTGAAAAACTCGGAATCGCACCACCAAAAGGAGTACTCATGCATGGTCCACCAGGAACTGGTAAAACATTACTGGCCAAAGCTGTTGCAAGTGAAAGTGACGCCCACTTCATTGCAATAAACGGGCCTGAAATCATGAGTAAATATGTTGGCGGATCCGAAGAGAACCTTAGGGAATACTTCGAAGAGGCAGAAGAAAACTCTCCTTCAATCATATTTATAGATGAACTCGATGCGATTGCACCAAAAAGAGAAGAAACCAATGGAGAAGTTGAAAGAAGAACCGTTGCACAACTTCTTACATTGATGGATGGTCTTAAATCCCGTGGCCAAGTAGTAGTAATCGGTGCAACCAACCGTCCTGATTCCCTCGACCCAGCGCTCAGAAGACCTGGAAGATTCGACAGGGAAATCGAAATCGGAGTTCCTGACTCAGAAGAAAGAAAAGAAGTGCTTGAAATTCACACAAGGAACATGCCACTTGCAGATGACGTGGACCTTGAAAAGATTGCAAATACAACCCACGGTTTTGTAGGAGCAGATCTTGAGTCATTATGTAAGGAAGCGGCAATGAGAGTAGTTAGAAGAATCCTGCCTGAAATCCAAAACGATGAGGAAATTCCAAAAGAGGTTATGGAAAAAATCGTGGTAACAGGAGAAGACTTCAAAAACGCCCAAAAAGAAATTCAACCTTCCGCATTAAGGGAAGTTCTTGTGCAAATCCCAGACATCAAATGGGATGATGTGGGTGGTCTTGAAGATGTCAAACAGGAGCTTAAAGAAGCTGTTGAATGGCCTTTAAAACATCCTGAAACCTTCCAACGCTTAGGAATAAGACCTCCAAAAGGAACCCTTCTTTACGGAATTCCTGGAACAGGTAAAACCTTGCTTGCAAAAGCTGTTGCCAGTGAAAGTGAAGCAAACTTCATCTCAGTCAAAGGACCGGAACTTTTATCCAAATGGGTTGGTGAATCCGAAAAAGGTGTCAGAGAAGTGTTCAGAAAAGCAAAACAAGCAGCTCCAACAGTGATCTTTTTCGATGAGATAGATGCAATAGCCAGTGCCCGTAGCGGAAACGACACTGACAGTGGAGTTACAAAAAGAGTTGTAAACCAATTACTGACTGAAATGGATGGTTTAGAAGAGCTTGAAGATGTTGCAATCATCGCAGCAACCAACAGACCTGACATTTTAGATGCCGGACTCATGAGACCTGGAAGATTCGACAGACACATTGAAGTCGGACAACCAGATGAAGAAGCAAGAAAATCAATCTTTGAAGTGCACACCAAAGGAATGCCATTGGCAAGTGACGTTGATCTTAAAAAATTAGCCAAAAACACTGAAGGTTATGTCGGAGCAGACATTGAAGCTGTTTGCAGAGAAGCTGCAATGTTAGCCTTAAGAAATGACCTTGAAGCCAGTGAAATCCCATACAAATACTTCAAAGAAGCAATAGAAAAAGTGAAGCCAGGGAACACTCAAATCCCAGATGAACAATTAGTTCAATACATGTAGGGACAACACTCCCTACACCCTATCTTTAAAAATTATCTAACCATATTTAACCTAGGGAAAGATTCAAAATCTTTCCCCAACCTCCAAAATCATATTTACCGAATTCTCTACTATATCTTTTGGGAGGATATGGAATCCTCCCCAACCTCCATTTTGATAACTAAATGCAATAAGGATTTATGTTTATCTGTTAGGCAAAATCCTGCTTGAAGGAACCATAAAATTATTATAAAACTGTTTTTTATATTTAATGAATGAAAATTCCTCACCACTAACACCATATTTTGGATTGTAACCGAAGACATTTTTATACTCTTTAAGATCGTCACGTTCTTGAATCATTGCCTTGGTAACCTCATGCAAAGCTATTGTATCATCAATTGCCCTGTGAAAATTGACTTCAGGAATACCATAATGTTCAACCGCATCACATAGCTTATGAGGATACTTTGCCCTGTCCTTAAATACGGTTAATGTATCAATCCAGTCCAAATTCCCAACAATACTGTCAGCATCATCCTGATAATGCCTTTTAAGTAAATTATAGATAAATGACAGGTCAAACTGTGCATTATGGGCAATCATTAAAGTACCTGGAGTCAGCATATCCTTCAAATCATTGGCAACTTCACTTTCCGTCTTTCTGCCTTTAAGCATCTTGTCAGTGATTCCAGTAATTTGTGTGATTTTTAAAGGCAATGGTTCCCCAATATCTATGAATTCATCATACCTATCTACGATTTCATCATCAATGACTGTAATCATTGCCAATTCTATAATCTTGCAACTTTGACAATCCAACCCTGTTGTCTCGGTATCAAAATATATTACTTTCATATTTACACTTTTAAATCAGTTTATGTGGAGCATCATCCTTGTTTCTTGGATATTCATTTGTAGTCAATGGCTTTCCGATTTTTTCAAGCCTGTTGTCGAGCAATTCACGACCGTCCTCACTGGCGCAGAATATAGGAACCTTCAATCCATAATAGTATGGTTCGTATTTGTCTGCATATTCTGAAATGGCCTTTGATGCACAGGCTGTGACGATATCAGCATTGTCGAATAGCATTTTAACCTCTTCAGGTGTGGCTCCTGTAGTGTGTGCCACCATGATATAGACATTAACGTCATCGTCAACAGGATATTCCCTTATTTCCTTAACCATAGGTGAAGGAAGTATTGTTATTGCAATATTTTTATATCCCTTGTCCAATGCGATTTTAAGACCTTCCAACTGGTTCAGCTCAGCGGTTTCAGGGTTTAGAACTATGCTGTCCCTTTCCTCAAGGCCCTCGATTACTTCAGGTATTGGTGTTGTGCTCACAAGACCGGAAACTCTTCCACCAACTCCCTGCACTACACGGGGATTAGTCATTATTACTGTTCCGGCCCCGTCACATGCCCCTACAACACAGTCAATGTTTCCCATTTCCATATTGGTCTTGAGAATTTCTGATATTCCCACAGTCACAAGGTCATCCATTTCAATGACCCTTTCCGGGGTGCACATTCCGAAGTCCTTGATTCTGAAGTTGATGTTTTTGCGTATGAATTCCTCGTTTAATTCTTCAACTCCATGCATTGCATGAAACATAGGGCAGTATTTCATCTCTGATGAGCCCACTTCTGTGATTTCACCGTTTTCAATCACTACACGAACTTTACCCAATGTTTCAATGACATGTTTATCTTCTACCATATAACCACCTGCGATTATTAGTATTAAATTAAAAATATAAAAAATTAATTCTATATATTAAGAGGAACTAATATTATAACTGATTAGTCAACAAGTGAGGGATAAATTTGACTCAAAAAAGCGAAGCTCAAAAAGGCAATATCACTCCTGAAATGGAGTTTGTTGCAAAAGAAGAAAACATAGACGTTAACAAATTAGTTAAACTGATTGACAGTGGAAAAGTTGTAATTCCAAAAAACATTAACGGCCATTCCAAGCCATGCGGAATAGGCGAAGGATTAACCACAAAGGTCAATGCGAATATCGGATCATCATCAAAGATTGATGATTTGGATTTGGAAATCAACAAGGCAAAGCTGGCCCAGGAATACGGTGCTGATGCACTGATGGACCTATCAACAGGTTCAGACTTGAAACTGTTCAGGAAAAAGATCATGGATGCAGTCGACCTGTGCATTGGAACAGTGCCAATTTATGAGGCAGGAGTCGTCACATTAAACAAGAACCATGAAATCATTGACATGGACCCTGACGACATCCTCAAGGCCATTGAAAACCAGGCAAAGGAAGGTGTGGACTTCATGACACTTCACTGCGGAATCACAAAGGACCTTGTTGAAAAACTGAAAGCTGCAAACAGGATGATGGGAATTGTAAGCCGTGGAGGAACATTCATGGCATCATGGATTAACCATAACGGAATGGAAAACCCATTATATGAAAATTACGATTATCTTTTAGAGTTATCATATGAATACGACATTACACTATCACTAGGAGACGGGCTAAGGCCTGGCTGTCTGGCGGATGCAAGCGATATCCCTCAAATTCAAGAACTTGTAAATCTGGGCGGTCTTGTCAAAAGGGCTCAGGACGCCAATGTCCAGGTGATGGTGGAAGGCCCAGGGCACATGCCGCTGAACCAGATCAAGGCAAATATGGAAATTCAAAAGACAATATGTCACGGAGCACCATTCTATGTTCTCGGACCGTTGGTCACTGACCTTGCACCGGGATATGACCACATTACCGGAGCAATCGGAGGAGCAATAGCCGCTACAGCAGGGGCAAGCTTCCTATGTTATGTCACACCTGCAGAGCACCTGTCACTTCCTAGCTTAGAGGATGTGAAGGAAGGAGTTGTCGCATCAAAGATTGCTGCAGAAGCTGCAGACGTTGCAAAAGGACTTCCACAAGCATGGGAACGTGAACGTGCAATGGCCCGTGCCCGTAAGGAATTCAATTGGGAAGCACAGTTCGACCTTGCACTTGACAAGTCAAAGCCAAGGAAATACCGTGACAAATGTGAACTTGACGATGATGAAATGTGCGCAATGTGCGGAGAGTATTGCGCCGTTAAAATAGCTAAGGGCGATTTCTAATGAAGTATCAGGAATTGGTAGATGTCTACTCAGCGCTTGAGGCAACTACAAAAAGACTTGAAAAGACAGAAATCATTGCGAATTACCTAAAGACCTTGGACTCTGACACAATCGAAAAGGTGGGACTTCTGATTTTGGGAGTTGTTTTTCCCGCTTGGAGTTCAGAGGAAATAGGAATTGGCGGAAAACTGGTTGAAAGAGCAGTTGCAGAAGCCGTCGGTACAACACAGGCTGCCGTTGAGGATGCCGTTCGTGACGAGGGAGACATTGGACTTGCATGCATCAAATTATATGCCAAGAAATCCCAGATGACCTTCTTCTCACAGCCGTTGACAATCGATTTTGTCTTCAACAGCCTAAGGAAACTGTCACAGATAAGCGGTTCAAGATCCACAAACCGTAAGATTGCCGTGATTCTCGAGTTGCTTTCACAGGCAAGCGCAACCGAGGCCAAATACCTGACCCGTACAATTACCGAGGAGCTGAGGATTGGTGTTGGTGACGGTGTTGTGCGTGATGCAATAGCGCAGGCATTCAATATCGATAAGGCAGTTGTCGAAAGGGCACAGATGCTTACCAATGACTTTTCAGTGGTTGCAAGAACCGCCAAGGAACAGGGCGAAGCCGGATTGGCGGAGCTTAACCTAACACCAGGAACACCGGTAAAGCCTATGCTTGCACAGCTGGCACCACCATTGGATGAGATTTTGCCTGAAATGGGCGAGGCATTATGCGATACAAAATATGACGGTATCAGACTGCAGGTTCACCGCAACGGTGATGAAATCAAGATATTCACACGCAGGCTCGAGAACATCACTCATGCACTTCCGGAAATAGTGGAACTCTTCAATGAGCACCTGCCTCATGAGGACTACATCGTTGAGGGCGAGGTCATAGCCACACGTGACGGCAAGCCTTTACCTTTCCAGAATGTCCTTCACAGAGTGAGAAGAAAGCATAACGTTGAGGAAGCAATGGAAAACGTTCCATTAAAGGTTTATCTTTTTGATGTGATGTACTATAAGGTTCCTATGATTGACGAACCGCTCAAGGCCAGAAGGCAAACACTTGAAAGCATTGTGGACACTTCCGTTGATGAGATGAACCTGAGCACATTGAAAATCGGTACCGCTGACAACGTCGATGAGATTCAGGACCTCTTTGAATGGTCCATCAATGAGGGTCATGAGGGAATCATGATCAAGGATGCTACATCAGCATACATTCCTGGCCTTAGAGGCAAGAAGATGCTTAAGTATAAGGCAGAGCCTGAAACACTGGACATGGTTGTGATTGGAGGAATATACGGAATCGGAAAAAGAGGAGACTTTGTCGGATCCTACCTTCTTGCACTTAGGGATGAAAATGATGATTTCAAGAGTGTGGCACTGGTTGGAACCGGTCTTGATGATGCAACACTTGAATACCTCACAGGCAGGATGAAGGAGCTTGAGATTTCAACAAAAGGACGTGAAATCAAGGTTGAACCGAAAATCGTCTTGGAAATTGCATTTTCAGAAATTGTCGAATCACCTGAGTATGAAACCGGATACTCACTAAGGTTCCCGGTCGTTAAAAACATAAGAAAGGACAAGAGTCCAATGGATGCCGATACCGTTGAAAGGCTGCTTTCAATGTATCGCACAGGAAACTAGTTAGGTAAAGCCTTGACTTTACCTATTACAAGTCTTGTCAATGGATACACGATTATCTCATATATTGTCTTGAACAGTGCCTGAGCCACAATCATTACCAAGAGCGCTTCAATAGGCATTGTTCCCATAAACCCAATTAAAATGAATATTAACGCATCCAAACCTTCACCGAAGAGTGTTGAGAGTATACACCTGAAAAATAGCTTGTCATCTCTCCATTTTTTAAGATAAACCATCAGCTTAGCATTAACAAGTGATCCCGCAAGGTATGCGATGAAGCTTGCAACCAAAAGCCTTAAGGTTGAGCCTAAAACGACACTGAACGCCTCGGAATTTTCAAAGAAAACCGGTGCTGGAAGAAGTATTGTCACATTATAGCATATCACCGCAATCAGGTTCATGAAAAAACCAAGCAGTATTACTTTTCTGGCCTTTTCATAACCGTAGCATTCAGCAAGAACATCATTTACAATATAAATCACTGGAAATATCATGACACCACACGGCAGTGTCAGTGAGAAAAAGTCAAAAGTCTTTCCTGCAATGATATTTGATATTATTAGGCATGCTGTGAAAACGCCTGTAAGGGTTGCATACAAACTTGTTTTGGTGGAATTTTCAAACATGATTATATATTGTTTTTCACCTCAAATAAACTTTGCAATGAAGCTGTCACAAGTATTTAAATCATGAAAATCGATTATAACCCATGGAAATTACAGATGATAAACTATTGAGAATCGCATTGGTAACCGCACTAATCGGAATAATCGGACTGATAATATTCACTCCAACGATAGAGGTCAAGGAAGTGTCTATCAAGGACATAAACCGTGGAATGATTGACGAAGAGGTCAAGGTGACTGGTGTAATCACTGATGTGGCACAGTCAAGTTCCAAGACAAGTTATTTCCTGACTGTCAATGACGGTGAGGCGCAGATTTCACTGATTATTTTTGAAAACCAGGTCGCTGAAATCCAAAGTCGAAACATGGACATTGATGACTTTAAAAACCGGAAGGTTCAGGTTGTGGGAACTATTACAGAGTATAATTCTGATTTGGAGCTTATCCTATCGAATGGAGACAGTTTAAGAATTATTAAATAACAATATATATTTATTGTTTGAAGTCCAAATTTTAATTATAATAAAATTTAAAGGAATTTTAAATATGTCAAATAAAAAAAGATTATTTGGAACATTCGGAGTTAGAAGAACAGCCAATGACGTTTTGACACCTGAATTTGCAACAAGACTTGCAGCATGTTACGGAAGCGTGGTTCAGGGAAAAGTGGCTGTTGGTGGAGACACACGTACATCCACTCCAATGCTTATGGAAGCCGTCAAGGCAGGACTCTTGTCCTCAGGATGTGACGTGGTGGATTTAGGAATATTGCCGACTCCAGGTGTCCAGTATGCAGTTCGCAAATATTATGATGGAGGAGTCATGATTACAGCTTCACACAATCCTCCAAAATATAACGGTATCAAGTTCCTGGACGCTGACGGTATTGGAATACCTGACGACATGGAACTTGAAATTGAAAGATTATACTTTGATGATGAGCCTAAAAGAGCGGATTTCTCCGAAATAGGCCAAGTTTATACTAACGACAAGATCATTGACGAGTACGTTGATGAGGCAATCTCCAAGGTTGATGCAGAGGCAATCAGGAACGCCAATTTAAAGGTTGTTGTTGATTGCGGATCAGGTGCGGGATGCTACACTGCCCCATATCTCATTCAAAAGCTCGGCTGTGATGTCACCACATTAAACGCACAGGCTGACGGATTCTTCCCTGGACGTGATCCAGAACCTATTGAGGAAAACCTTCAGGAACTAATCAGCGTGGTAAAAGAGCTCAATGCCGATATCGGCCTTGCCCATGACGGTGACGCCGACAGAACAATCTGCATTGACGAGAATGGAAACTTTGTTTTAGGTGACAAGACATTCACACTTGTCGAAAAGCAAATGCTTAAGGAAAATAATGGTGGAACCATCGTTACTACCGTTGCAACTTCACAGGCAATTTATGATGTGGCAGATGAATACAACGGTAAAGTCATAGCCACTGCTGTTGGAGACCTTCTTGTTGCACGTAAGCTCAAGGATGAAAATGGTCTTTTCGGTGGAGAGGAAAACGGAGGATTGATTTTCCCTGATTTCGTCTACGGAAGGGATGCAGTGATGACCGTTGCAAAAATCCTCGAGATTGTCGCCAAGGAAGCCAAACCTTTATCCGAACTTGTGGCTGAACTTCCAGTCTATTACGCAAGCAAGATGAAAATCGAATGTCCTGATGATGAGAAGGAATTTGTCATGTCAAGCATTGCTGAGGAGATTAAAACCACAACCGATTTCGAATTGGACTTGACAGATGGTGTTAAAATCCTGAAAGAGGACGGTTGGGTAATCATCAGACCTTCAGGTACCGAACCTATTTTCAGATGCTTCGCAGAGTCAGACTCACAGGAAAAGGCTGATGAGATGACTGACTGGGGAATCGGCTTAATCGAAAAATACAAAAAATAATTACATGAATTTAATGAAAAATAGCTTCAACCAAATAGCTATTTTTCAACCAAACCATTACTTTAACAACTACTTTTTTTATAATTATCAAAGCAATATTAAAAATAGATAAAATTGAATATGACAATCTACATGAGTTTAGAAATATTCTAGACATTCCTCTTTTAGGAAGAATGCATCCTCATTGTCAGGGTTTCTCAAAAGCACCTTGTTGAAACTGTCAACAGCCTCTTCAAACTTGCCCAATTCCATCAGCACAACACCCTTATTCAATAAAAAGTCAATATTATTCTTTTCAAGTGAAATGGCCTTGTTGAAACATTCCAAAGCGTCATCAAGCTTTCCCAAATCAATATATGCATTGCCCATACGGTTGATTGCCGCTGCATCCATTTCAGAATCGTCAAGACAGACCTCCACGGCCTTGTCGAATGATTCGATAGCTTCCTCAAGCATGCCCATGTCAGTCAATAGGTTTCCCCTGGAGTTCCACACTTCAGGATTGTCACCGTCAATGACTATGAGCTTATCATATACCTTAAGTGCATCATCGTACCTTCCAAGCATCTCAAGAATGAATCCTCTCCAATACAATACTATCGGACTGCTTGGACGATAGTTATAAGCGATATTGCTCACCTTCAATGCCTCATTGATATTTCCTGAATTCAAAAGGGCGATTGCCTTGTTGTTCAAGATGTAAATGTTGGCCGGCTCTATCTCCAATGCCTTGTCGTAACAATCTATTGCCTCAATGAACTTGCCCAATCTTGAAAGGTTGTCTCCCTGCTTGTTTAAAAGGTAAACGTCATGAGGGTCAAGCCTTAGCGCCGCATCATAGCACATTGTTGACTTGTCGAACTTACCGCTGTCAAAGAGAATGTCCGCCCTTTTGGTAATCATGGCCTTCTCATCTATCTTGTCGCCTTTCCAATCGTCAATGTCAATCTTTTCAAAATAGATTATATGAAACTCTTCATCAGGGTCAATTCTACCGCCGTACATTTTCTTAAATTCTCTAAGCATATCCTTGGAGTCTTTAAATCCTTCTTGACGGGCCAATTCATCATTGTCCTTGATTTGTGAAAATGAAATGGTTTCAACATCAGTTACAAACGCTTCAAAAATCTTCATTTTCTCCTTGGAAACAAGATTCCAGTAGCAATATAACCTGTCACCAACCTTAAGTGGAGTTTTCCATGCCTTACGTATGGTTCTGGTCTTCTTACCAGTGATAACGTCAATATCATTACTTGAAAATGATAAAATTGGTATTGCAAACACTCTCCTTAAATTATCTGCTCTCCAAACTCTCCTGACTTGACCTTGACGACACCGTCAAAGTAAGGCTTGATTTCCTTAGCCAGTTTTGCCAAATCATGAGGATTTGGTACTTCAACTTTTTCTAAAGCTGGATCTAGAACATTTTTGTTTCTGAATTGTTGAATGGTGTATACTTCTGCCTTAATCTCATCGACTAAGTTGATAATGTCTTTTTTTGTATGTAATGTTGGAACGTAAGTGGTTCTTATTTCTAAATGAACTCCAGCGTCATTTATATAATCCATTGACTTTTTAACCTGGAAACCCACATTAGCACCGGTGATCTTTCTGTACTTTGAGAATGTGGTTTTCACATCCAGTGAAACATAGTCAACCAGGCCCAAGTCCAGTATCCTTTTGAGGTTTTCAGGATAGATTCCGCTTGTATCCAATTTGGTCTTGAGACCTATTTCACGAACATATTTGAATATTTCAATTACCGCATCGGTCTGCACCAGCGGTTCGCCTCCGGACACCACAATGGCATCAAGGAAATCTGCTGAAGAGTCTATTTCCTCTTTTACCTCTTCAAAGGATTTTTCAGTATTGTCCTCAAGCAATTCCGCATTGTGACAATACCTGCATGCCAATGGACATTTGGACATGAAAATAACTAATGACATGTTTCCATGAAATTCAACGGAAGATATTACTGTTCCTCCAACGTACATTAGTTTAAAACCTCTTTTAATATTTCAATGAATTTTTCATCTTCCTCCAGGGTACAGATGCTTATTCTTATCCAATACTCATCAAGCCCCTTGAATGAAGTGCAGTCACGGACAATGATTCCTTTCTTCATCAGTTCCAATGCAAGTTCTGATGCTGTAAATCCAGTGTCCTTAACTCTGATTAGCATGAAATTTGATTTTGATGGGAAAACATACAGTCCATCTATTTTTGAGACTTCCTCATACAGGTACTCTCTTGACTCTATTCCCTTTCTGATTGACTCCTCAATATATTCAGTGTCCCTGAACGTATTCAATGCAGCCACAAATGACAATCTTGTAAGTGAAAATACCGGCTTGATTCTGTGCATGTATTCAATTATCTCATCACATGCAAGGCCGTAACCAATTCTCATACCTGCAAGTCCCAATACCTTTGACATTGTACGGATGATGAATATGTTGTCAAATTCATCAATAAGGTCCTTGTTTGTGACTTCTGAGTATTCGAAGTAAGCCTCGTCAATGACAACCAGCACATCTGGGTTTTTGCCTGCAATGTCTCTGAGAACATCCTTGTCAATCAGTGTTCCTGTTGGGTTGTTCGGACTGCACAGGAAAATCATCTTTGTTTTTGGAGTTATAGCATCGAATATTGATTGCACGTCCAGTTCATTTGCCTCCAGGTCCCATCTTGCATAAACAGGCTTTGCGCCGTATTGCTTTAACAGGTATTCATAGTACATGTATGAAGGCAATGGCACGATGAACTCGTCTCCAACATCAATGAATGTCTTTGCAAGCACATCTATGACCTCATCGGCACCGTCCCCTCCAATAATCACCTGGGAGGATTTTACTCCGGAATATTTTGCCATCTCGTCAACCAGTTCATGGAGTTGTGATTCAGGGTACCTGTTTATTGATTTTATCTCATTTTCAATGGCTTTCATTGCCTTTGGTGAAGGCCCCCATGGGTTTTCGTTTGAACCCAATTTGATGATGTCCTCCTTTTTCAGGTTGAAGTCGCTTGCAATCTCATCCTGAGATTTTCCAGGAACATAAGAATCCATTTCTTCTACGATTTGTCTTGCTTTCATGATTTAATCTTCCTTGTATTGTTTGGAAAGTTTAACGTAATTATCAGCGTTATTCTGAATCATCTCGACTTGTTCGGGTGAAAGCTCCTTGATAAGTTTTGCAGGAACTCCTAAAATCAGACTGTTTTCGGGAAATTCCTTTCCCTCGCTTACAACAGCACCGGCACCCACAATTGAATTTTTGCCTATGTGTGCTCCGTTTAGGACTGTTGCGTTCATTCCTATCAAAACATTGTCGTCAAGTTTGCATCCGTGAACGACTGCACCATGTCCGACAGACACGTTATCCCCTATTTCAACGGGAAAACCTTTAGTGCAGTGGACTACACAATTGTCTTGGACGTTTGAATTGTTTCCTATGGTTATTGAATCGGTATCTCCTCTTAAAACGGCTCCGTGCCAGATTGATACGTTTTCACCTAATTCAACATCTCCAATTACTTGTGCGCCTGGGCATATTACAATAGAGTCTTTTTTATTTTCCATAATATCGCCTATTTCTTCTTGTTCTTGTCTTGAATGATATGATTTTGTTTTACCAATACGCGAGTATCGGAGGGTACATCATCATACAACAAAACCCCTGAACCGATGGTGGAATTGTGTCCCACCTTAACGCCCGGTGAAAAGCTTGAATTGATTCCTGTCTTTACGGAATCCCCAATAATGGAACCGAACTTACGCCTTCCGCTGTCAATCATCTGATTCTTGATTTTGGTCTTGACTGACCTGTTGTCGAAACGAAGGTTTGCAATGTTTGTTCCTGCTGCAATATTACAGTTGGACCCTATTACTGAATCCCCCACGTAACTCAAGTGGCTGACGTTAGTGTTTTCCATGATGATTGAGTTTTTGATTTCAACGGCATTTCCAACATGGACATTGTCACCGAAGTAGGAATTGCCACGAATGTATGAGTTAGGGCCTATGTCACAGTTCTTTCCTATGTACACGTTTCCTTCAATGTAGACCCCTGCACGGATGATGCTTCCCTCATCGAGGAAGACTTCACCGTGAATGTGGGCTCCATCCTCAACATGACCCTTGATATCAGTTTTAAGCTGACCGATTAATTCCTCATTGACTTCAATAAGCTCCCAAGGCCTACCAACATCAATCCAATCCTTGTTTGTCTTGTGTCCTATGACCTTTTTGCCGTCTGCTATCTGCAAGGACACTGAGTCTGTGATTTCATATTCTCCACGTTCTGAAATCTCAGTCTTTTCAATCTTGTCGAAAATGTCCTTGTTGAACACATATATTCCGGCATTGACAAGATTACTTGGAGCCTCTTCCTTTTTAGGCTTTTCAACAATGCTTTTGATGTTTCCATCATCTATTTCAACTACACCAAATGCGGACGGATCTTCCACTTCTGTCAAGAGCATTAATGTGTCAGGCTTCATGTAATTGTATTTCTTGATGATTTCATTGATGATTTCATTATCCAGAATGATGTCTCCGTTCAAGACGATTAAACTGTCTTTAATAAAGTCTTTTCCATAGCTTATGGCATTAGCTGTACCTAAAAAGTCCTTTTGTGTTTTATAGGTAATGTTAACACCAAAATCATGGCCATCTCCAAAGTAATCACGAACCATTTCCTCTTTATACCTGACAATGAGCAATATATCCTTAATGCCATTGTCTCTTAATGATTCTATATTATATTGAATGATTGGCTTTCCAGCAACCGGCAACATGGTTTTAGGCTTTGTCAGTGTTAACGGCCTCATTCTTGAACCTTCACCGGCACTTAAAATAATCGCTTTCACTTTTATTATCCCCTATAAATATCTAATAATATTATATGTTTAACTCCTTACTTATTAATTAACTTAACTAATCAAATAACTACTTTTAAATAATAGTTTGAATAAACTCAAATTATATTAGCTATGCTAATGGCAAAAATTTTAAGGAGATAATGAAATGACTATATATGTTTGTTTACACTGCGAATACAGATTTGACACAGAAAAAGGTGACCCTGCTTACAACATTCCTGCTGGTGCAACTCCTGCAGACATGCCAGAAGATTGGGTTTGCCCAGAATGCGCTGCTTTAGGTATTGATGCATTCATCGCTGAAGAAGAATAGAAAATCTTCTTCAATTTTTTTATTTTTAATCACTACTTTTTTTCCATTAAATTTTATAATTCTTAAAAATATTTATATAATTTAATTTAAAAAACTAATATTGTAATTTTATTTATGAACATACTTTTAAAAATAAGCGTGGGAAAATAAAATGAACAGAAGAAAAAAACTAATCATAGCTATTCTTTTAGTTATCCTTGTGGGACTATTGGCTTCAATTTATGGCGCATTAAATACAGGTCCTGACCTTTCACAGGAAGATAAGGACATATTATTATTAACTGCGGATAAATACGAACAGTCCAACGGTGGAGTCGACATGGCTTTCATGATCCACTTAGAAAATGGAAGCTTCTCCAATTATACTCCAATTTACCCTGGAGGAATGACACATCCAACACAACCTGCGTCCAGCGCAATTGGAGGTGGAAAGATGTTCCTTCACGATTCACTGTACGATGGAATTGAAGACGGTATGCAATACGCTAAGGAGATTGTAGAGTATAACACAAATATGACTCCTGATGCAGTAGTTCTTGTTTATGACGAAGGAGTAGACAACATTATTGATTCAATACGCCCATTAAAAGTAGACGGTGTTGAAACAAATCTTAGTGCGACAGACATTATCCGTGAAAACGACGCATATAACGGTTATGCCGGTAACGATGCAGTTACTGGAACAATGTCCAGGTCAGATGCAGTAATGGTATTGGTTAAAGCATTAGCTCAGGCCGCTGCAGATCCTGACAAGAAAGCCACAATGGTTCAAGCCGCATTGCAAGAATACTCTAAAGGAAATATCGTAATGCAACCAGAAGGTTCCTTCACTAAGCTATTGGCTACAAAGGGAATTGAATCGCTAGG
>Ga0307902_100006_pt1 | contig 15295 bp, 28 predicted proteins | sample Goafecreptomycin_16_FD_203705 | JGI IMG/M metagenome (GOLD analysis project Ga0307902, IMG submission 203705) | Metatranscriptome of enriched fungal communities from goat fecal pellet, Isla Vista, California, United States - Bagasse, Gen2, Rep 3... ...
CTTGCGATGAAATGCGAGGTTGCTGACACACCAACAGGCGTTGTTATCCATGAAGGGTGAGTCAGGGAATTCGCACCGAGCAAATGCCAAGAAGCCTGAAAAATACGTTAAGGAGGAAAATTCATGGCGAAAGAAAAAGCGATCCGCGTTCGCTTGATGGCTTATGACCACAAGATCCTCGACCTGAGCGTCGAAAAGATCCTCGAAGTCGTTAAGAAAACCGGAGCTGGCGTGAAGGGACCCATCCCTCTGCCGACCGAAAAGCAGGTCTACACGATTCTCCGCGCTACGTTCAAGTACAAGGACAGCCGCGAGCAATTCGAGATCCGCACCCACAAGAGGCTCATCTACATCACGAAGCCTTCCAAGGAAACGATGGACCAACTTCGCAGGCTCGACCTGCCTAGCGGCGTCGACATCGACATCAAACTATAAGGAGGACCTAAATCATGAAATCCATCGTCGGAAGAAAAGTGGGCATGACCGAGGTCTTCGCCCCCGACGGAACCATGTATCCGGTCACCGTCATCGAGGTGCTCCCCAATGTCGTCATTGGTAAGAGGACCATCGAGAAGAATGGATACGAAGCGCTCATCGTCGGCTACGAAGAAAAAGCCGAGAAGCGTTGCAACAAAGCCGAGAAAGGCATCTTCGCCAAAGCCGGCGTCTCGCCCAAGCAGCTCATCATCGAGCTCAAAGGCGATGAAATTTACGGAAAGAACATTGGTGAGACCATCACCGCCGACATCTTCAAGGCCGGTGACGTCGTCGACGTGGTCGGCGAGCACAAGGGCCACGGTTACGTCGGCACCATCAAGAGGTATCACCACACGATCGGCCCCAAGGGCCATGGCTCCGGTTACCACCGCGGCATCGGCTCTCTAGCCAACAACGGCCGTGACAACAACCGCGTCATCCCCGGCAAGAAGATGTCCGGTCAATGGAGGCCGGCTTCCGCCACCGTCCAGAACGTCACCGTCATCGAATCGAACCTTGAGAAGAATTACATCCTCGTCAAGGGTGGCGTCCCCGGACCCAAGAAGGCCTACGTCGTGCTCCGTTCGCCCGTCAAAACCCAGTTCAAGAAGCCCGTCGTCAAGCCGCTCGTCGACCTGACCCCCAAAGCTCCTGAACAGCCCGCTGAGAAAGGAGAATAACCATGGCCAGCAAGAAAATCAGCCTTCCCGTCGTCACCCTCGATGGTGCCGAAGCGGGAAACGTCGAAGTCAGCGCCGCTGTCTTCGGTGTCAAGGACGTGAATCCGCAGGTCGTCAAAGACGCGGTCACCGTCTACCTCGCCAACTGCCGCCAGGCCACGGCGAAAACCAAGAAGCGTCATGAAGTCTCCGGCACCGGCAAGAAGCCCTGGAGACAAAAAGGAACCGGGCGCGCTCGCTCGGGTGACGCGCAATCCCCAGTCTGGGTCGGAGGCGGCAACGTCTTCGGACCGGATGGCACCCAGAACTACAAACTCTCTCAGAACAAGAAGGCCCACAACCTCGCCCTCAAGTCCGTTCTGAGCGAGAAGGTCGGCAAAGGCCTAATCGTCGTCGACAGCTACAAGCTCGCCAAGATCTCCACCAAGGAGTTCGCCAGCAAGCTCAAAGCCCTCGGCTGCGAAGGAAAGAAGAACCTGATCGTCGTCGATGGCGATGACGAGAAGCTCATCCTCTCCGCCCGCGGCATCAAGAACGCCGGCCTCGTCGAAACCGACAACATCGCCGTCTACGACGTCCTCTACTTCGATAACGTCATCGTGAGCAAAGAGGGCATCAAGAAAATTGAGGAGGCCTTGCAATAATGGCAGACGAAGAAAAGAAGGTCGAAGCGGTCGAAGAAGCCGCTCCGAAGAAGAAAGCCCCCGCCAAAAAGAAGGCGCCGGCCAAGAAGAAGGAAGAAGCCAAAGCCGAACCGGCCAAGAAGGAATTCGCCAAGCCGACCGAGCATGACTTCGCCGTCATCGTCGCTCCCCACATCACCGAAAAGACCATGGCCCTCATGCAAAACGCCAACAAGGTCACCGTGAAGGTGAGCGCCAAAGCCAACAAGATCGAGATCAAGGAAGCCTTCCAGAGGATCTTCCAGGTCCCCGTCGTCGCTGTCAAAGTCAGCAACGTCGCTTCTAAGGAAACGACCCGCGGCGGCCGCTATCGCGGAACGATCTCCGGCTTCAAGAAAGCGGTCGTCACCGTTGCCGAAGGCAGCGCCATCGACCTCTTCAAAGAGTAAGGAAACACCGTTCTATATATAAATAGGTATATAGATAAAGCATCCACTATAGGAGATAAACAATGGCAATCAAAACTTATCGTCCTTACACGCCGTCCCGTCGCAAAATGACGCAGTCGACGTTTGAGGAAATCACCAAGTCCACTCCTGAAAAATCGCTCCTCGCCCCGATGAAGAAGACGGGCGGACGCAACAATCAGGGACACATCACCTGCCGTCACATCGGCGGTGGCAACAAAAGGCGCTATCGCATCATCGACTTCAAGCGTCGCAAGGATGGCATCCCCGCGACCGTCAAGGCGATCGAATACGATCCCAACCGCAACGCCAACATCGCCCTCATCTGCTACGCAGACGGCGTGAAGGCCTACATCATCGAGCCCAAGGGTCTCTCCGTTGGCGACGTCATCGTCTCCGGTCCGGCCACCGACATCAAAGTCGGCAACTGCCTTGAGCTCCAGAACATCCCCGATGGTACCTTCGTGCACAACCTAGAGCTCCAGCCCGGCAAAGGCGCTCAGCTCTGCCGTGCCGCCGGCACCTCAGCCCAGGTCCTCGGCTCCGAAGGCAAATACGTCACCGTGCGTCTTGCCTCCGGCGAAGTCCGTAAGCTCCTCAAAGTCTGCCGCGCCACGATCGGCGTCGTCGGCAATGAAGATTGGAACCTCGTCAACCTCGGCAAAGCCGGTAAGACCCGTTGGAACGGCACCCGTCCCACGGTCCGTGGCTCTGCCATGAACCCCTGCGACCACCCTCACGGTGGTGGTGAGGGCAAATGCCCCGTCGGCCGCGACGCTCCCCGTTCTCCGTGGGGCAAGCGCACCCAGGGCGTCAAGACCCGTAGGGTCAAGAAGAACTCCACCCGCCTCATCGTCAGGCGCAAAGGACAAAAGTAAGGAAAGGATAGAAAGACATGTCTCGTTCACTCAAAAAGGGACCGTTCGTAGACGAATACCTTCTCAAGAAGGTCGAAGCTCTACAGAAGTCCGGCAAAAAAGAGATCATCAAGACCTGGTCTCGCCGTTCGACGATCTATCCTGCCTTCGTCGAACACACCTTCGCGGTCTATAACGGCCACGAGCACATCACCGTGTACGTCACCGAGGACATGGTCGGCCACAAACTTGGCGAATTCGCCCCGACCCGCAACTTCCCCGGGCACCACGGCAACAACCTCGGCGACCAAGCCGGCAAGAAATAAGGAGCACTGAACCATGGCTGAAGAAAAGAAAACCGTGAAGAAAGCCCCCAAGGCCGAAACCGTCGAAGAGAAGAAGGCCCCCAAGGCCAAAGCCCCCGCCAAGAAGGCTGCCAAAGCCGAAGTGGTGGAGGAACCCAAAGAAGCGAAAAAGGAAGCCAAGAAGGCCTCCAAGAAGGCGCCTGTCGAGGAGAAACCCTCCCGCCACGAAGCCTCCGCCTTCGCCCGCGACGTCAGGATCACCCCGCGCAAAGTCAGGCTCGTCGCCGACCTCGTTAGGGGCAAGTCGCTCAAGGATGCCCTCGGTATCCTCGCCGGCTGCAACCGCGTCGCCAAAACCCCGGTGGAGAAGGTCATCCGCTCCGCCGCGGCCAACGCCATCAACAACTTCGGCATGAAAGAGGAAAACCTCTACATCGCCGAGATCCAAGTCGGGGACGGTCTCAAGATCAAGCGCTTCATCCCCCGCGCCAAAGGCTCTGCCTCCGGCATCATCAAGCGCAACGCTCACATCAGCGTCACTGTCAAGGAAAGGAACTAAAGGAACATGGGACACAAAGTTAACCCGGTCGGCATGCGTGTCGGCATCAACCGTGACTGGAATTCCAAATGGTTCGCCTCCAAAGAGGACTACGGTGACTATCTGATCGAGGACATCAAGATCCGCCGCTACCTCAACAAGGAGCTAAAGAACGCGATGCTCTCCCACATCGAGATCGGCCGCGTGAAAACCGATAAGGGTCACGACGTCCGCGTCGCGATCTACGTCGCCCGTCCGGGTGACGTCATCGGCCAGGAAGGCGAGAACGTCAAGCGCCTCCGCACCGAACTCGGCAAAATCATCACCTCCGGGAGCCTCCGCCTCGACGTCGTCGAGGTGAAGAACCCCGACCTCGACGCCACCCTCGTCGCCAAATGGATCGCCAGCGAGCTAGAAAACCGCGCTGCCTTCCGTTCCACGATGAAGAAAGCCATCCAAAGGATGCGCAGGGCCGGCGCCAAAGGCTGCAGGACCCTCTGCTCCGGCCGTCTCGCCGGTGCCGAAATCGCCCGCGCCGAAGGTTACAAAGAGGGCGTCGTCCCCCTTCACACCATCCGCGCTGACATCGACTTCGCTTCCGTCCACGCCGCGACCACCTATGGCAACATCGGCGTCAAGGTCTGGATCTGCCGCGACCTCAACAAGGTCGGCACCGAAGCCGTCAACGAGCCCGCTCCCCGCGATCCGCGCGACGATCGTCGCGACCGTGGACCCCGCAGGGCTCCGAAAGGAGATATGAACAATGCTTCAACCAAAGCGCGTTAAGTATCGCCGTCCGCATAGCCTCAAGTACGAAGGCCATGCCAAAGGCGGCACCACCGTCGAATTCGGTGACTACGGTCTAGTCGCCCTCGAAGGCAACTACATCACCGACCATCAGATCGAATCCGCCCGTATCGTCCTCTCCCGTTATACGGATAGGGCCGGCAAGGTGTGGATCCGCATCTTCCCCCACATGGCCAAGACGAAGAAACCGGCCGAAGTTCGTATGGGCTCCGGCAAAGGTTCTCCCGAAGGCTGGGTCGCCGTCGTCAAAGAAGGCGCCGTCATGTTCGAGATCGGCGGTATCGCCCCCGAAATCGCCAAAGAAGCCCTCCGCCTCGCTGCCTATAAGCTTCCCGTGAAGTGCAAGGTCGTTGCCAGGGCTGAGAAAGGAGACAACTAATGCAAGTCAAAGAACTCCGCGAGTTGACCCCGCAAGAGCTCGACGCCAAGATCTACGAGCTCAAAGAAAGCCTCTTCGAGCTTCGCCGCAAGAAAGCGGTGGGGCAGCTAGAGCATGGCGAACAGGTCCGCGCCCTCCGCAAGGACCTCGCCAAAGCCGAAACCGTCAAGCGCCAAAGGCAGCTTGGCATTGAGAAATAAGGAGATTAGCAATGGAAAGAAATCATCGCACCTCGATCCAGGGCACCGTCACTTCCGTGAAGATGGCCAAGACGATCGTCGTCACCGTTTCGACCGAACGCAACGATCCCCTTTATCAGAAGCGTGTCGGCTATTCGAAGAAATACTACGCCCACGATGAGAAGGGCATCGCCGAAGTCGGCGATATCGTCACCATCATGGCGTGCCGTCCTATGTCCAAGCTCAAGAGGTTCCGCCTCGTGAGCGTCGACAAGAAGCCCATCACCGCCGAGAAGGCCGTCGAAATCGAGAAGGAACTCGAGGCCGCTGAGGGCTCCAAAGAGGAAATCGCCCCCGTCGCCGACGAGGTCAAGGAGGAAGAATAATGATCCAGACCGAGACCAATCTAATCGTCGCCGACAACTCCGGCGCGAAATCCGTGCGTGCCTTCCGCCTCTATGGCGGATCCCACCGCAAATCCTCGTCGCTAGGCGACGTCATCCTCTGCTCCGTCAAGGATGCCATCCCTAACGGCAAGGTCAAAAAAGGCGACGTCGTGAGATGCGTCATCGTCCGCACCAAGCACCCCGTGCTTCGCAAAGACGGTTCCACCATCTCCTTCGACGACAACGCCGTCGTCATCATCGACAACGAAGGCAACCCCACCGGCACCCGTGTGTTCGGCCCCGTTGCCCGTGAGCTCCGCGACAAGGGATACATGAAAATCGTCTCCCTTGCCATCGAGGTCCTATAAGGGAAAGGAGAAACGAGTATGAACATCAAAAAAGGTGACAAGGTCATCGTGATCGCCGGCGCCGACAAGGGCAAAACCGGCATCGTCCAGCGCGTCTATCCCAAGCTCAACAAAGTGGTCGTCGAGGGCGTCAACGTCCATAAGCGCCACAAGAAACCGACCCAAGCCGTTCCCGAAGGCTCCGTGCTTGACGTCTACGTTCCCTTTGATGCGAGCAACGTCGCCCTCATCGATCCCAAAACCAAAAAGCCGACCCGCGTCCACTATGGCACGGTCAAAGGCAAGAAGGTCCGCCTCGCCAAGTCCGGCGAGAGCCTCGACTAAAGGAGGTATGCATCATGGCAGAAACTAAAAAGACCGCTGTGAAGGCAGCGGAAAAGAAGGCCGCCGCTAAGCCGGCCAAGAAGGCCGAAGGGTACACCCCCCGCCTTCAGCAAAAGTACAAAGACACCGTCGTGGCCGAACTCGTCAAGGAATTCGGCTACACCACCCCGATGATGGCTCCTCGCCTCGAGAAGATCGTCATCAACATGGGCGTTGGAGACGCCACTCAGAACTCCAAGGCCCTCGACGACGCGGTCAACGACCTGACGATCCTCGCCGGTCAGAAGCCCGTCATCACCAAAGCCAAAAAGTCCATCGCGACCTTCAAGCTCCGCGAAGGACAGGCGATCGGCTGCAAGGTCACCCTCCGCGGCACCCGCATGTACGAGTTCCTCGATAAGCTCGTCTCCATCGCGCTTCCCCGCGTCCGTGACTTCCGCGGTATCAGCAAAAACGCCTTCGACGGCCACGGCAACTACACCCTCGGCGTCAAAGAGCAACTGATCTTCCCCGAAATCGATTACGACAAAGTCGGGAAGGTCCGCGGTATGGACATCGTCATCGTCACGACCGCCCGTTCCGACAAAGAGGCCTATGCCTTGCTCGATAAGCTCGGCATGCCCTTCAGGAAATAAGGAGAGGAACCATGGCTAAGAAAAGCATGATCGCCAAGCAGCAGGCCAAGAAGAAGTTCACGGTCCGTGAATACACCCGCTGCAAACGCTGTGGACGTCCCCACGGCGTCATCCGCCGCTTCGGCCTTTGCCGCATTTGCCTCCGCGAGCTCGCCTACAAGGGCGAAATCCCCGGCATGAAGAAGGCCTCTTGGTAATAAGGAAAGGAGATTACAACAATGCACGCAGATCCCATCGCAGATATGCTCACCCGCATCCGTAACGCGAACAAACTCCGTTACGAGGAAGTCTCCATGCCTTCCTCCAAGATCAAAGAGGGCATCGCGAAGATCCTCGAGAACGAGGGCTTCGTCTCTGGCTACAAGGTCGAAACCGAAAACGGCAAGAAGACCTTGACCATCAACCTCAAATACTCCGCCTCCGGCGAACGCGTCATCACCGACTTGAAGCGCATCTCCAAGCCCGGCCTCCGCGTCTATGCCGAGTCGGACAAGATCCCGAGCGTCCTCAAGGGCCTCGGCATCGCCATCGTGAGCACCCCGAACGGCTTGCTCACCGACAAACAAGCCAGAAAGCAAAACGTCGGCGGAGAAATCCTCTGCTACGTCTGGTAAGAAAGGAAGAAAAGAACCATGTCACGTATCGGATTGAAACCCGTCTCTCTTCCTAGTGGCGTCACCCTTGACATCAAGGAAGGCGTCATCGCCGTCAAAGGACCCAAAGGCGAATTAAGTGTGTCCTTCCCCAAGGACATCATCAGCGTCGAGGTGAAAGACGGCTCCGCGCATGTCTCCCGCGTCAACAACGATCCCCGCTCCGTCACCAACCACGGCACGGTCAGGGCCAATCTCCACAACGCCGTCGTCGGCGTCTCCGAGGGCTTCAAGAAAGAACTCGAGATCTCCGGCATCGGCTACCGTTGCGCCATGAGGGGCACCGCGATCGTCCTCAATGTCGGATTCTCCCACGAAGTGGTCATCGAACCGGTCGAAGGCGTCAAGATCGCCTGCCCGTCCGAAACCAAGATCGAAGTCACCGGCATCGACAAGCAGAAAGTCGGCCAGACCGCCGCGCTCATCCACGACACCAAGCGTCCTGAGCCCTACGGTGGCAAAGGCATCAAGTACGTCGGCGAATACGTCATCCGCAAGGAAGGCAAGCGCGCCGCTGCCACGGGCAAGAAGTAATAGGAGGGCAGAAACACTATGATCGAAAAAGTCTCTAGGAACGCCAACCGCGTTCGCAAGCACATCCGTGTTCGCGAAAAGGTCTCCGGCACCGACGAGAAGCCGCGTCTATGCGTCTTCCGCTCCAACAAAAACATCGAAGCCCAGATCATCGATGACGTCAAAGGCGTCACCCTGGTCTCATCCTCTTCCACCCAACTCAAGCTCGAGAACGGTGGCAACTGCGAGGCCGCCGTCAAAGTCGGCAAGGACCTCGCGGAGAAAGCCAAGGCCAAAGGCATCGAAAAAGTCGTCTTTGACCGCGGTGGCTATCTCTATCACGGCCGTATCGAGGCCCTAGCCAACGCCGCCAGGGAAGGCGGCCTCAAGTTCTAAGGAGAAAGGCAATGGAAGAAGAAAAGAAAATCGTCGAAGCCCCCGCCGCCGAAGCGGAGGCCAAACCCGCCCCTCGCGGTGGCTACGAGCCCCATGGTTCCGCCGCTGCGCCCCGTCCGGGCGACCGCAAGGCCGGTGACCACAAGGGCCGTCCCTCCGAAAGAAGGGGTGGTCGCGGTGGTTTCCATCGTGAAGGCGATGACCTCAATGAGAGGGTCGTCTCCATCAACCGCATCTCCAAGACCGTCCAAGGCGGTAAGCACATGCGTTTCTCCGCCCTCGCCGTCGTCGGCGATGGCAAGGGCCGCTATGGCTTCGCCATGGCCAAGTCCGGTGAAGTCCCCGATGCCATCAAGAAAGCCCTCGAAAAGGGCCGCAAGAGCATGAGGGGCATCCAAATCGTCAAAGGCGACACGATCGCCCATGACGTAGAAGGCGTCTACGGCTCCACCAAGGTCGTCCTCAAACCCGCCCGTCCCGGCACCGGTATCGTCGCCGGCGGCCCGGTCCGCGCCATCCTTGAGCTCGCCGGCGTCAAGAACGTCGTCTCCAAGGTCTATGGCTCCCGTGCCCCGATCAACGTCATCCGCGCCACCGACGCGGGCCTCCAGTCGCTGAAGCACTATGACAAGATCATGGTCCTCCGCGGCAAGAAGACCGAAGAGGAGATCCGTGCCCGCAAGGCCGCTCCCAAGGCCGAAGTGAAAGGAGATAAGTAATCATGTCCTCACTCTCTGAACTTCATAACGTCGAAGGCGCCCGCGTCGACTCCTTCCGCAAAGGTCGCGGTAGGGGATCCGGCAACGGCAAGACCGCTGGCAAAGGCCAGAAGGGTCAAGGCGCCCACGCCCACACCAAGAAAAACGGCTTCGAAGGTGGCCAAACCCCCATCGCCCGCCGTCTTCCTAAGTTCGGCGTCCGCAAGACCCACAAGAACCGCAAGACCGTTTACGCCGCCGTCAACCTATTTAGGTTGGAGAGCTCCTTCAAGGATGGCGAGACCGTCAATGCGGCCACCCTCATCGAAAAAGGCATCATCAAAAACGAATTTGATGGTGTTAAAATCCTCGCTAAGGGCGAGCTGACCAAGAAGCTCACCGTCGAGGCCAAGGCCTTCTCTGGCAAAGCCAAAGAGGCCATTGAGTCCGTCGGCGGCACCGCCAAGGTAATCGAATAATGCGTAAATTCGTCTCGATCTTCAAAAACAAGGAAATCGTCGGTCGTATCTTCTTTACGATCATGATTCTCTTTGTCGTGCGAATCGGGGCGGCCATCACGGTTCCTCTAGTTGTTCCATCAGAGCAACTGAAGAACGCAATGAACTCGGGCAACGCCATCGCCATGATGGACTTGCTCGGGGGCGGCGCATTGTCCAACTTCTCCGTCTTCGCCTTAGGTGTATCGCCATACATTACGGCGCAAATCATCGTCGAATTGCTCTCCAAGGACGTCCTTCCGGCCTTAACGGAACTCTCCAAGCAAGGGCAGTTCGGCCGCAAGAAGATCGAAATGTCGACCAGGTACCTAACCCTGCTGCTCGGCGCGGTCCAAGCCTACGGCATCATCAAGACGATGGAGAACTCCCAATACATCTCCTACGTCGATGGACTCACCCCGACATTCTGGACCTACGCCTACATCGTAACGGTCCTCCTCGCCGGCGCCATGCTTACCATGTGGCTAGGCGACCAGATCACCGATAAGGGCCTAGGAAACGGAATCTCCGTCATCATCTTCGCCGGCTGCGTTCGCAGCCTCCCCATCCAGATCCATACCGCTTGGGACAAGTGGATTAGCCAGAACATCGGGCACGGCAGCAACGCCATCATCCAAGGCGCCTTCCAGTTCGTCCTTTATATCCTGGCTTTCCTCCTCATCATCGCGGGCGTCGTGTTCTTCGAGCTCGCCAGGAGGAAAATCCCCGTCCAACACGCGGGTAAATCGGGTCAGACGGCCTCCATGGCCCGCGCCTCGTTCCTGCCTATCAAGGTAAACAGCGCCGGCGTCATCCCCGTCATCTTCGCCTCCTCCATCATGCTGGCTCCCTCCGTCATCGCGAGCTTCATCTCCTCTGACGCGGGCAATGCCCAGTGGCTCAAGATCTTCTCGTACTCGGAAATGTATCCGATGCCCGAGATCAACGGCCACGCGTGGTCCATGCCCTGGGGCCTGCTCATCTACATTACCCTGATCATCGTATTTGCCTTCTTCTATTCGCAGATGCAAATGGATCCGGAGCAACTCGCGGACAACTTCCAAAAGAACGGCTCCTACATCCCCGGGATCCGTCCTGGCAAAGAAACCGAACGTTACGTCGGCAAGGTCCTCAACCGCGTGACCTGCATCGGCGCGTTGGCCCTCGCGACCATCGCCCTGATTCCCGTCGCGTTGACTTTGTCTGGCATCTTCGGCAACGACACGAGCCTAGCGATCGGCGGCACCGGCCTCATCATCGTCGTCGGCGTCTGCATCGAGATCAACTCGCAGATCGACGGCTTGCTCGCCGGCAAATCCTTCGAAGAAGTGCAGCAAGGAGGTAACTAAGCATGCTCAACATCATCCTCATGGGCCCCCCGGGCGCCGGCAAAGGCACCCAGGCCACCCGCATCATCGACGAATTTGGCATCCCGCATATCTCGACCGGCGACATCTTCCGCGAGAACATCGCCAAAGGCACTCCGCTCGGACTGCAGGCCAAAGCCATCATCGAACGCGGCGACCTCGTCCCGGACGATCTTACGATCGGCCTGGTCAAGGATCGTCTATGCAAGGACGACTGCGCGAAAGGCTATCTCCTCGATGGCTTCCCCCGCACGATCGCCCAAGCCGAGGCCCTCAAGAAGATGGGCCCCGAAATCGGGCGTCCCGTCACCCTCGTCGTCGACATCACCGTCCCCGACGAAGTGCTCGTGGAGCGTATCGCCGGCAGGAGGGTCTGCCCCAAGTGCGGCGCTTCCTACAACGTGAACTCCATGAAGCCGAAGGTGGAGGGCATCTGCGACCGTTGCGGCGCGGAGCTCATCCAACGCAAAGACGATAATCCCGAATCCTTCAAGGTCAGGCTGGAAAACTACTATGCCCAAACCCAGCCCCTCGTTGATTTTTACAAGGAAGAAGGCATCTACCATCATTTCGATGGCATGGTCGGCTTCCAAAAGGTCTCGGAAGGCATCAGCAGCCTCCTGCAGGCCAACAAGTGATCAACATCAAATCCCCCCGCGAGATCGCCCTCATTAAGGAGGCGTCTCGCGTGGTGGCGGTCGTCCTAGACGAAATGCGCGCCTATATCGAGCCCGGTGTTTCCACCGCGTTCCTCGATGCCAAGGTGCGTGAAATAACAGCGCGCGAGGGCGCGACTCCCGCCGAGCTTGGCTACTACGGCTATCCCGGCGCGGTGTGCGCTTCCGTCAACGAGTGCATCCTCCATGGCATCCCCTCGGAGAAGAAGGTGCTCCGCGACGGCGACATCATCACCCTCGACTACGTCGCTAGGAAAAACGGCTATTGCGGCGACGGGGCCAGGACCTATCCGGTCGGCATCGTCACCGAAAGGGCGAAAAGAATGATTTCCATCGCCGAGGAATCCTTCTATAATGCTGTGTCCCTGGTTAAACCAGGGGTGCATGTCGGCGACATCTCCCACGCGATCGAAGAGACCGCGAAAAAGTACGGTTGCTCCGTTCCCCGCGAATACACGGGACATGGCATCGGAAGGGAAATGCACGAGGATCCCGCGATCCCTTGCTATGGGAATCCGGGGCAAGGTCCGGTGCTAAGAGAAGGTATGACCATCTGCATCGAGCCGATGATCCTCGAAGGAAAACCAGCCGTCAGGGTTCTCAAAGACGGATGGACGGTCCTCGCCAAAGACGGGGGCCTCACCAGCCATTATGAGAACACGGTCGTAGTCACCAAGGATGGCTACGAGATATTGACCAAACAGGACTAAGGAAAGGAGGAAGCGTTCTGAGCAAGAAAGACTTTATCGAAGTCGAGGCGACGGTGTTAGAGTGTCTACCTAACGCCAACTTCAAGGTGAAGCTCGCCAATGGATTAGTGGTCCAAGCCTGCGTTTCGGGCAAAATCCGTATGAACTACATCCGGATTCTCCCCGGTGATAGGGTCACCGTCCAATTCTCACCTTACGATTTAACACGTGGGCGAATCATATTCCGCTACCGCAACTGATGCGTACAACGTTGCAACCAACACTTAGGAGTAAGAAACATGAAAGTCAGACCGTCTGTAAAGCCGATCTGTGACAAGTGCAGGGTCATCCGCCGTCACGGAAAGCTAATGGTTATCTGCTCCAACCCCAAGCACAAGCAGCGCCAGGGTTGAGCAAAGAAAGGAACTATCGAAAATGGCACGTATCGCCGGGGTCGACATCCCCAATGAGAAGCGTATCGTCGTATCCCTCACCTACATCTATGGGATCGGCGACACCACCGCGAAGAAGATCTGCGCGGCCGTCAATGTCAGCGAAGACATTCGCACCAAGAACCTCACCGATGAGCAATTGACCGCTCTCCGTAACGAGGTTTCCAAATATCAAACCGAAGGTGACCTCCGCCGTGAGACCGCCCTCAACATCAAGCGCCTTATGGAAATCGGCTGCTATCGTGGCCTCCGCCATAAGAGAGGACTTCCCGTCCGTGGCCAAAGGACCCGCACCAATGCCCGTACCCGTAAAGGTAAGAGGAAGACCATCGCCAACAAGAAAGAAGCGGGTCGATAAGAGGTAAGGAACAATGGCTAACGCAAAGAAATCCACGACCGCCCGTAAGAAGAAGATCAAACGCTCCTTTACCAAAGGCGTCGCCCATATCCACAGCACCTTCAACAACACCATCGTCACCATCACCGACGTCCAAGGCAACGTCATTGCCTGGTCCTCCGCCGGTGCCCTTGGTTACAAAGGCGCCAAGAAATCCACCCCCTTCGCCGCTCAGCTCGCCGCTGAAGCCGCCGCCAAGACCGCGTTCGATCAGGGCCTCCGCACCGTCGACGTCGAGGTCAAAGGCCCCGGTGCCGGCCGCGAATCCGCGGTTAGGGCCCTCACCGTCGCCGGACTCCAGGTCACTTCCATCGAAGACACGACCCCGATCCCGCACAACGGCTGCCGTCCCCCCAAGCGTCCCCGTGGTTAGTCTCTAATCACCTTTCGCTAAAACTAACCATACAGGAGGAAAAAGAAACATGGCTAACACCAAAGCCGAAAGCAAAGTCGAGGAGATCAAACTCCCCAATCCGTTCGAGCCCGTCACCATCAACATCGAAGTCAACGACGAATCCGAGCACTATGCCAAGATCGTCGTCCGTCCTCTCGAGAGGGGATTCGGCATCACCCTCGGGAACGCCCTCCGTCGCGTCCTTCTCTCCGCCCTTCCTGGCGCGAGCGTCGTCGCCGTCCAAATCGAAGGGGCCAGGCATGAGTTCACCGCTCTGCCCGGCGTCCTCGAGGACGTTACCGCTATCATCCTTAACCTCAAGGACCTCGTCTTGAAGATCGACGACAAGTCGAGCGATCTCAAGCGCATCGAAGTCGACGCCAAGGGTCCCTGCACCCTCAAGGCCGGCGACCTCGACCTCCCCGCCCTCGTGAGCGTCTGCAACCCCGAACTCGAGATTGCCCACATCAACGACGGCGCCGAGCTCAAGATGACCATCTTCGCCGGCAACGGCAGGGGATACGTCACTGCCGAGGCCAACAAGGCCGAGCGCCGCATTGACACCGTCGGCGTCATCGCGACCGATTCCAACTATTCCCCGGTCGTCAAAGTCGCCTATAACGTCGAACCGACCCGTGTTCTCCACGATTCCAAGTTCGATGAGTTGACCCTCGAGGTCTCCACCAACGGCTCCGTGAGCCCGCATGAAGCGGTGGCTCTGGCCGCCCAGCTCCTCATCTCCCACTTCCAGCAGTTCGTCTCGCTCGAAGAGAAAGTCAAGGACATCCGCCTCGTCAAGGAGGAGTTCAAGGTTGAGGACAACAAATACCAGAACATGCTGATCGAAGAACTCGACCTCAGCGTCCGTTCCAATAACTGCCTAAAGCGCGCTGGCATCACCACCGTCATGGAACTCACCCAAAAGAGCGAGGACGAGATGATGAAGGTCCGCAATCTGGGCAAGAAATCACTCAAGGAAGTCAAGGAGAAACTCGCCGCCAACGGCCTCCACTTCCGCGATTACGTAGGAGAATAAACTAATGGCAGCACAAGGAAGAAAGAACGTCCACGGCAAGACCGGCGTTCGCTTCAAGACGGGCTACACCGCCTCGAAGAACAAGTCCATGCTCCGCAACGTCGTGACCGACCTCATCGTCAACGAGGAAGTCAAGGTCACCTCGGGCGTCACCAAGGACCTCAAGAAGCTTGCCGACCACCTCGTCACCCTCGCCAAGAGGAACGACCTCCACGCCAGGAGGCTCGCCGCGGAGACCGTCCGCTCCGAGGAGGCCCTCAAGAAGCTCTTCGCCGAAATCGGACCCCGCATGGCCTCCCGTAAGGGCGGCTATACCAAGTCCTATAAGCTCGGTGAGCGCCGTGGCGATTCCGCGGAAGTGACCCTCGTTCGTTGGTCCGACCGCTAATTAACCACAAGCGACATAAGCCATCCTTCGGGGTGGCTTTTGCTTTGCAAAAGGAAAAAGGGCCCGTTTCCAGGCCCTGATAGAGGGAGGGAGGACACCCGCCTCTTCGGAAC
>Ga0307902_100009_pt1 | contig 14629 bp, 10 predicted proteins | sample Goafecreptomycin_16_FD_203705 | JGI IMG/M metagenome (GOLD analysis project Ga0307902, IMG submission 203705) | Metatranscriptome of enriched fungal communities from goat fecal pellet, Isla Vista, California, United States - Bagasse, Gen2, Rep 3... ...
GACTTGGACCTGCCTTGAGGATAGTTGCAACATCAGCAAGGTCCCTTGCATTATCACTTAAAAAACCTATCATTGGAGTCAATCACTGCATTGGCCATGTAGAGGTTGGAAAACTAGATACAGGTGCTGTAAATCCTGTGTCACTTTATGTGAGTGGAGGCAACAGTCAGGTGATTGCCTATGAAAGCGGAAGGTACCGCATTTTCGGTGAGACATTGGACATTGCCGTTGGAAACTGTCTTGATCATTTCGGACGTGAAACAGGACTGGGACATCCAGGCGGACCGGTCATTGAAAAACTTGCGAAAAAAGGTTCATATGTCGACTTGCCTTATGTCGTCAAGGGAATGGACTTCTCATTTTCAGGATTGCTGTCCGCTGCATTAAGGGAGGTTCAGAGAGGAGCACCGATTGAGGATGTGTGCTTCTCACTTCAGGAAACCGCATTTTCAATGCTTGTTGAGGTTACAGAACGTGCACTTTCACACACCCAGAAGGATGAGGTAATGCTCTGCGGTGGAGTTTCAGCCAATTCAAGGCTTCGTGAAATGCTAAAGACAATGTCAGAAGAGCATGGTGCAAAGTTCTACATGCCTGAAATGAAGCTCTGCGGTGACAATGGTGTCATGATTGCATGGCTGGGACTTCTGATGTGCAGGGAGTTCGGACCGATGGAGCTGTCCGAAACAGGCATCATCCAGAAATTCAGGACAGATGAGGTTGACATTCCATGGATTGACAATACCAAGACCTATCTTAAGTTGCCTGATGAGTTCATTGCGAAAGGTGCCGAGTCAAATATTGTGAGAAGCGAATACCTGGGTGAAAAAGCGGCGGTCAAGGACCGCATCCCTAAGGGATACAGGATTTGCGAAATCGACGATAAGATCAGAAAGGCAAGAACCAAGGAAGAGGCAAAATTATTGTCCGATGCTAAAAGAGCGGGAGTCAGGACTCCGGTGCTCTATGACATCGATTTGGAATCCAAAGCCATTGTGATGGAGGAGATTGACGGTGTGATGGTCAAGGATATCATCGATGAGGACTTGGCATTCAGGATAGGCGAGGAAATCTCAAAGCTCCATTCAGCGGACATCATTCATGGTGACATCACAACTTCAAATATCATGCTTAGTGACGATAAGCTGGTTTTCATAGACTTCGGTCTTGGAAGATACTCACAGCTTAAAGAGGATAAGGCAGTTGATTTATTAGTTTTAAAGAAATCCTTGCAAAGCATTGACTATAACCTGGCAGTGAAATACTTCGACCGTGTCCTTGAAGGTTACGGGGACAAGTCAATAACAAATGCAATAAAAGACATCGAATCCCGTGGAAGATACACCCACTAGTTCACCAACACATATAATAAAAATCATCACTAAAACTTAAAAATATGATAACATTTATAACTGGTAACGAACATAAAGTAAAAGAAGCAGAGAATATTTTCAAAGATTACGGCATTGAACTTGAGCATATTGATTTAGGTTACGAGGAACCCCAAGGAACTCTCGAGGAAGTGGCCTTATCAGGCGCAAAATATGCTAGTCGTAAGCTTGACAAACCTGTGATTGTAGAAGATGCTGGTTTATTCATTAGAGCTTTAAACGGTTTTCCAGGAACCTATTCACATTATGTTCAGGATACTATTGGAAACCAAGGAATTTTAAAGCTATTAACCGATACTGATGACCGTTATGCCGAATTCAGGTCAGTTATTGGGTACTGTGCCCCCAATTCTGAGCCCAAGACTTTTTTAGGCAAGGTCGAAGGTGAAATCGCAGTTGAAGAAAGAGGAGATTTAGGATTTGCTTTTGATCCGCTCTTTTACGTTCCAAGTCTGGACAAGACTTTCGGAGAACTTACAACTGAAGAGAAAAACCAGTTTTCACATAGAAAAAATTCATTAAAGAAATTTATCGAATGGTATTCTAGTCAAGAGTAACATTATTTTCTGTTTAATTGGGCTTATTTAAGATTTAATAAATTTAAAGAGGTTTATATTATGGCAAGACCAGAATGGGTAACTTATAGTGACGAAGAAATTGAAGAAATGATTTTAAAATTTAACAGAGAAGGTAAAAGTACTTCCGAAATCGGTATCATCTTAAGAGACCAATACGGAATCCCTTCAGTTAAAGACGTAACCGGTGAAAGAATCACCCAAATCTTAAAAAGAAACGGTCAAGCTGGTGAATACCCAGAAGATTTAATGAACTTAATCAGAAGAGCAGTAAACATCAGAGACCACTTAGAAGAAAACCCTAAAGACTTACACTCTAAAAGAGGTTTAACCATTATCGAAGCAAGAATCAGAAGATTAGCATCTTACTACGTAAGTGAAGGTGCATTACCAGAAGGATGGAGATATAATCCAAGAGAAGCAGCACTCCTTGTTAAATAGGGCTAGCGAAGCCACAAATATGCTTAAGGAGCATATTGAAAAGGATAGTGTTATAAGATTAATTTCTCATAACGATGCTGATGGAATATCAGCAGCAGCAGTTATAGCGAATGCTTTAAAAGAGGAAGACGTTCAATTCCACACAACAATCATTCCACGTCTAAAGGAGGATATTGTAAATCAGCTCAGAAGCGAAAAGTATGATCTGTTTATATTCTCCGACATGGGAAGTCCGTTCATCAAGGAATTCAACACCTACAAGCATGACGTTATAGTTGCTGACCACCACCAAATCGACGATACCGAATCTGAGAGTAATGTGGTTCACATTAACCCTCACATATTCGGCGTTGACGGCAGTAAGGATTTATGCGGTGCGGGTTCAGCTTACCTTGCCATTCGTGACTTGGACAAGAAACACCTTGCACACTATGCACTCATAGGTGCATTCGGTGATATGCAAGGCCAGAACGGCTTTACAGGTGTCAACCGTCTGATTTTAGAGGATGCACTTGAAAGCGGTGTTGTGGAAATTCACGAAGGCTTGAAGATTGTGTCAAAGGCATCTGAACCTATCTATAAGTCACTCGCATACACTTTTTCACCGCCTTTACCTGGAATAAGCGGGGACTTTGAAGGCGCTCAGGAATTTCTTGAACGCATGAACCTGTCCTATGGAATCAAGTTCACAGACCTTGAGGATGAGGAAAAAGACCTTTTGAAAGAGGCGCTTGTAACAATCAATCCGGACATTTTCGGAGATTGCTATACAGTTCCGAAAGAAGTGCCTTTGCTTCGTGACCTTGAGGAGTACTCATACATTCTTGATGCCTGCGGAAAGAACAAGAAGCAGGGTCTCGGTTTGAGCATTGCTCTTGGAGAAAAGGAACAGGCATTGGATGCGGCCTTAAGGCTTCAACGCCAATACCGTGACCAAATCGTCAAGGGACTTGAATGGATCAAACGTGAAGGAGCACAGCAATTGAATGCAGTTCAATACCTGTACTCTGAAGATAAGGTATTGAAATCCGTAATGGGAACAATTGCAAGTATCGGATTGTCAGTTCAGATATTGGACAATTCAAAACCTGTCATTGGAATGTCAAGACTTCACAAGGACATAAAGATTTCAGGAAGAACCACCCGTGAAATGGTTGCACGTGGCGTGAACTTGGGAAAGGCATTGCAGGATTCCTCAAACAACTTCAACGGTACCGGTGGAGGACACGACATTGCTGCTGGAGCTATGATTCCATATGAGGCAAAGGATAATTTCCTACACTTGGTGGATGAAATGGTTGAATATCAATTAAGTAATGATTAAAATGTTTTTAACAAAAAAAGAACAAGAAATGTGTGATGGGGAGTACGGTGAAACCATCAGGAAAAGCATGGACATTCTTGTTGCATTAGGCGACATCTACGGTGCTTCCAAACTGGTTGACATCACCTCAGCACAGGTATCTGGTGTTTCCTACAAGACTATTGGAGATGCCGGTTTAGAATATCTTGAAGACTTGGCTCAGGATGATTCCGGAAAGGCAACAATCAACGCTTCCTTAAACCCTCCTGGAACCGATTTGGACAATTGGGAGGAATTGGGTTTTCCGGAGTATTTTGCAATCAAGCAGAACAAGATTGTGGATGCATATGCAAATCTTGGAATTTCAAAAACCTGTACATGCACTCCTTATTTAGTTGGTAACGTTCCAAGATTCCGAGATCATGTTTCATGGTCCGAATCATCTGCTGTGGCTTATGTCAACTCCGTGATTGGTGCAAGAACCAATCGTGAAGGAGGACCTGCAGCACTTGCAGCGGCCATTGTCGGAAAGACTCCGTTATACGGATTCCATCTTGATGAAAACAGGAAAGCCAACCTTGTTGTTAATGTTAACACTGAGTTGAAAGGTGCTGATTTTGGAGCTTTAGGCTACATTATCGGTAAGGTAGTGGGCAGCGGAGTTCCTTACTTCAAGCTGCAGAACACTCCAAACAACAATGACATGAAAACCTTAGGGGCAGCTCTTGCATCATCAGGTTCAGTTGCACTATATCACATGGAAAACGTGACTCCTGAGTTTGACATTGCCGGAGAGGCTGAGGTTGAAGACATCATGTTCATTGGTGAAAAGGAGATTGCCGAAACCCGTGAAAAATTGACAACAACCGATAGGGAACCTGATCTGATTTGTCTTGGATGTCCTCATGCATCACTTGAGGAGATTAAGCAAGTGGCATCTATTGTTCAAGGAAAAACAATTAAAAACAAACTGTGGATTTGCACTTCAGTCAGCGTTAAGGCAACAGCCGACAGAATGGGCTACACTCAAATAATCGAGGCTGCAGGCGGAAACGTCGTTTGCGACACTTGTATGGTTGTGGCTCCTATTGAGGAAATGGGCTTTGAAGTGATTGGTGTGAATTCAGCAAAGGCAGCAAATTACGTGCCGTCAATGTGCGGACTTGATGTTGTCTATAATGATGTGGAAAACCTTATTCAATTCGAATAAGTTTTCTCAAATTCTTTTTTTTTAAAAAATTTAAACTTTAAATTTAATGAAAACCATAAATATATAATTAATAGAACTTGTTAGGAGACTTTTTATGAATTATTTAGTTGTTGGTGCTGGAAATGCTAGTAGGCCTGTTGCAAGATTGCTCAATTATTTAGGCCATGATGTGGTAATTACTGATTTAAAGGATATTTCAGAATTTAAAATAGAATTCCAACGAAGCCTAATTGAAATGGAAAAGGAAGGCGTTAAACTGGACATGGCAAATAAGGACCCTTCCGTGGAAGGCTTTGAAGCGGTTTACATGCCACCTACATTGCCGGAATCCGCTCCGATAGCTCAAAAAATCAAGGATTCAGACTTGAAAATCCTCACCAATGAGGAATTCTCAAGGATAGTCAACGACCTGATTCCTGTTGACATTATCGGAATCACCGGAACAATGGGCAAGACCACAACAACATTCATAACCACAAGTCTATTTAAACAGGCAGGATATAACGTATGGTCCTGCTCTTCATTAGTGAATAATCTAGTTTCTGAAGCCATTATCGATGGAATCGTTAAGGGAAAAGCTGAAGAATGTGACATTGCAATTTTCGAGCTTCCACACGGTACCATAGGTCTTTTGGACAGGCTCGACATCAAGATTGGTCTTTTAACCAACATTGCAGAGGACCATCTCTCAGAGTTCGGCGGTTCACTTGAACTCTACCAGGAGCGTAAGATGGTATTGGAGGCAATGAGCGAAACATTCATCGCAAACCACTCCTGCTATGACATCATAAGTCCTAAAAGGGTTGATGCAATATATTACGCATTGGACGAGGATGTTGACTTTAAGGGAACTGTCGGTGACGAATCACTAACAATTGAATATAATAACGAATCTTTCACAACACCATTCCATATGATGAGCTACTTTTTTGAAAATTCAGTGGCTGCAAGTGCGGTGGCACTGACATATGGAGTTAAAAAAGAGGATATAATTGATGCATTGACTGAGTTCAAGGGATTGCCTGCACACATGGAGGATGTCGGCAACTACAATGGAAGAAAAGTTATATTGGACTCAGCATTCCTGTATGATGGAATGAAAATAACATTGGACTACTTCAAGGATGAAAGCGTAGTCCTGTTCCTCGATCATTTTGACACATTATCCGTAAGGGACAAGGCAGAGGTTGGAGAGCTTGTAAGCAACTACAACATCAAGACAGTCATTGCCAGCGGATTCAATGAAGTAACCCAGGAAGTGGAAATGGAAGCCGCTCAAGAGATACTTGACGCAATAACCAATCCTGACATCGAGAAGGTTGCAGTTGAAAACATTGAGATTGCAGCTTGTGAAACCTTCAGGTATTCCGAACCTGGCGACATCATACTTCACATGGGACCGCTCATAGCATATGACAGGCTCACCACTGTCGAGAAAATCATGAAAGGACTTGAAGAAGGGAGTAAGAAATATGAATAAGAACGATACCTTTGGAGTTATAGGAGTTTGCGGTGCAAACGGTAATTTAATCGCAAGAATATTAAAGCAAAGAGGATACAATGTCATTGGAACAGACCTGTCCTTCAAAAAGGATTGCCGATTCGCAAAAGCTCTTGAAGGATACGACATTGAAGTGTTCTACGGAAAGACTCCAGAAGCATTCTTCAAAAAGTCAGACTACATTATCCCACCGGCAAGCCTTTCAAAAGATGCGGAAGTGCTTAAAAACTGTGACAAACCTATTTTAGAATTATGTGATGTAATAGACCTGATTAAACCTGAAAAGCCGGTGTTCGGAATAACAGGTACCAACGGAAAGACAACATCAACAACACTGCTCAAGAAAATCGCATATGACAATGGAATAAAACCGTCAGAGCATGAGCTTGAAGGAATGCAGGGTAATGCGGAATTCATTCCTATATTGCAGTCAAGACTCAACGGTGATGTTGGAATATTGGAGGTCGGAACATTCGGAGTTCCCGGAACCGTTGGAAGAATAGTCAAGAACACTTCCATGGAAGGCGGAATAATCACAAACATCACACCTGATCATTTGAATGACCTTGGAAGCTTTATGGATTATGCAAACGTTAAGGCTGAATTCATTAAGGAATTGAATGGCGGCACACTTATAGTCAACGGCCAGGACCCTACAATCATGGGACTGCTTCGTGAACTTGACTTCAAGGGTGAGGTAATCACATTCGGTGTGGATGAGATGCCTGACTCCATAGGAATGAAGGAATGTGTCTGCGGCAAGGAAATCGCAGTTAAGGAGATAATCTCCGGTTGCGGATACTATTTCTGTCAATGCGGAATCACAACCCCTCAAGTTGACTATATAGCAACAAATGTGGACCTGGCAAACAGGACCTTTGACCTTCACACTCCAGAAGAGAAACTGACAGTCAAGATGGGAGTGGACGGACTTCACAATGTCTACAATCTGACCGGTGTAATCATTGCGGCCCATAAGTTCCTTGGATTGCCTTATGATAAGATATTGCCTTCAATTGCAAGCTTCACAGGTGTAAGCGGAAGAATGGAGGAGGTTGCAAAGGTGAAGGGCAAGGACATTTTCGTTGATTATGCCCACAATCCTGCAGGTGTTGAAACAGTCTTAAAGGAATTCAAGAAACTGTTCGGTGACTTCACAACAGTCATAACCGTCTCATCAGAATCAGGATATCGTGGAGATGTCGACATATTCAACAGCGTTCTGAAATTCTCCAAGTTCATCGTGCCTGCATCAGTTGCATCCCATAAGATTGCGCTTGAAAAATTACATGACAATCCTAAATTGAATGACAGGATATTCCTAAACCATGTGGCCGAATTCAAGAAGACCGGAACACTTGGAGCATCAAAAGAAGAAGTCCGTGACGGTCTTAGAAAGGCATTAAACCTGGATTGTGAAATGGTGATAGCTATTGGGGAAGCCGCAACAAAATATAAATCATTAGTATTTGATTTATAATTCTTTTTTTTATTATTAGTGTTCATTTGCTCTCTCAATATATTAATAATACTTGAAATTAAATTATAATATAAAAGTTTTAAGGGTTTATAATATGGCAAGCTACATTAATCATCCGTTATTGAAAAAGGATGCTATTGAATCAAGATTATATCAGCAGATTCTCGCAGGAGACGTATTGAAGAAAGGGAACACAATGGTTGTTGCGCCTACAGCGTTAGGTAAGACAATAGTGGCCATTCTTGTAGCTGCCGACCGATTGCATAAGGTTAAAAACTCAAAAGTTCTTGTTCTTGCACCGTCAAAGCCATTGGCAATACAGCATGAGGACAGTTTCAAGGAATTTCTAACACTTCCATGCTCCTCAATAACAGGTGCCGTTAAAACCGATGAGCGTGTAAAAAGATGGGAAGAGTCAAGAATCATTTCCGCAACACCACAGACCGTCGAATCCGATTTGTTGAATCACCGTTATGATTTAAGCAACGTGTCATTGATTGTTTTCGATGAGTGCCATCATGGTGTCGGATCATACTCATATGTGTACCTGGCATCCCGTTATGTCCAGGAATCACAGTTCAATCTCATTTTAGGACTCACCGCTTCACCAGGTTCAGACAAGTACAAGATTAAGGAAGTTTGTGAAAACCTATACATTCAAAACATTGTTGTAAAGACTGAGGATGACGTTGACGTGAAGCCATACTTCAATCCGGTTGAAATCGAATGGGTCAAGGTGAAAATGAGCAGTGAACTTGCCAAAATCAAGGAATATATTGACAAGGCATTGAAAATAAGGCTCAAGGCCCTGAAGAATATGGGAATCATCAAGACCGTATCGGTAGGTAAGGTTGATATCCTGAAAGCGAGAGGCCGTGTCCAGGGTGAGATTGCCCGTTCAGCAAATCCGGATAAGGACCTGTTTCAGGCAATTTCCATTTTAAGTGCAGTTATCAATATTCAGCACGCACAGGAGCTTATTGAAACCCAAGGGGTTCAGACATTCAACAAGTACATATCAAGATTGCGCAAGAAGAAAACAAAGGCCGCAAAATCATTGATGTGGGATGATAACTTCGCTCGTGCCATCAAGATGGCAAGGGATGCTGAAAAGCATGGATGGGAACATCCGAAATTAAGGGAAATCACAAAAATCCTTAAGCAGGAGTTGGGAGACAATGGCCAGACCAAGCTCACAACATCCAGATTCGATGATAAGAGTGACGAGTCCGCATCAAAGGTGATTGTCTTTACACAATACCGTGATACACTTGAAATGATTCACCAGAAACTTGAAAAGGAAGGAATCAAATCCGCAAAATTCTTTGGCCAGGCATCAAAGGATGGTGAAAAGGGACTGACTCAAAAGCAGCAAAAAGCCATTATCAAGTCATTCAGGATGGGAGAATATGATGTATTATTGTCAACAAGTGTGGCTGAAGAGGGTATTGACATTCCCGCAGTGGACCTTGTCGTATTGTATGAGCCGGTTCCATCTGAAGTGCGTATGATTCAGCGCCGTGGAAGGACAGGCCGTAAAAGAACCGGACGCGTAAAGGTATTGCTCACTGAAGGAACCCGTGACGAGGCATATTACTGGTCAAGCATCAGAAAAGAGGACCGCATGAAAAACCAACTTATTGACCCTGACGTATTGGAGGAGTTGAATGCCTCAGCCATTGAAAGAATGGAAAATGAAAAGAAGGTCAAGGTGATTGAAAGGCCTAAGGAAGAGAATGATTTTCCTGTAGTCTATGCAGATTCACGTGAAGGAAACTCAAAGGTAATCAGGCACCTGACTGAAATGGAAATTGACGTTAAGGTCCATTCAATGGCCGTTGCAGACTACCAGGTAAGTGATGAGGTGGCCATTGAGAGAAAAACCGCAAAGGACTTTGTCGATTCAATAATTGATAAGAGGCTATTCAAGCAGGCCAAGGAATTGTCCGAGGAATTCAAGCATCCTATTCTGATTTTAGAAGGTGATGATTTATACACTGGAATGATCAATCCAAATGCAATCAGGGGATCCATGGCATCCATTGCAATTGATTTCGGTATAAGCATAATCCCTACAAGGAATGCGCAGGATACCGCTGCAATGATTAAAAGAATTGCGGTTCGTGAACAGAATGGTGAAAGGACTCCTATTCAAATCAGGACAGATAAAAAGCCTGTAAGCCTGATGGAGCAACAGCTGTTCATAGTAGAGTCATTACCTAACATCGGACCGGTAAACGCTAAGAACCTGCTGATGCATTTCGGTACAGTGTCCAATATTTTGAATGCAAGTGAAAGTGACCTGCAGGAAGTTGAAGGTATCGGTAAAAAAACAGCCAAGGATATCAGAAAAGTCCTTGATTCAAAATATCTTTATTTTAAAAAAGAGATTAAAGAGAAAAAACTTCTCTAGAAGTTTTTCTTCATATATTCATAACTTTTTTTGATGGAATCGTAATCATTTACTTCGAGTATGTAGATGCCATCATAATTTTTGCTTTCTAGATTGTTGACTACACGTTTTAAATCAATTGAGCCTTCACCTAATGGCAGGTGTGCATCATCATCACCAAAATTATCATGGATATGTACGTGTTTAATGCAATCAAAAATCATCTCGTCTGCGGAGTATCCTGAATGGTTCGCATGGCCGACATCCAATGTCATGTATAAATCATTGCCTGTGAGAAACTCATTCAATTCAACCATGTTCTCATAAATCATGCTTTCAAATGAGGGCATGTTCTCGAATGTGGTTAGAATTCCCAAGTCTTTTCCGTATGCTCCAAGTTCAATCATTGATTCCTTTGCATAGTCAAAAACTTCATTTCTGAAATATTTATTTGGCAAGTATCCAATCAAACCCGGATGTACTACAACCGCTTCGGCGTTAATGTCATTTGCAAGATCAATAGATGATTTTATCTGATTAATGGAATTCAAGCGGCTTTTGTCCTGAAGGCTTGCAATGTTGACGTCCATGAAAGGGGCATGAATTGAATATTTCAAATCATAGCTTTCCAACATGTCGGGGGTGATATTTTCTGATGGGTATTGGTGAACCAGTTCAGCATAATCAATCCCCAAGCTTTCAATGAATTCCAATGCATTTTCCAAGCTGTCGTCGATTCCAGCTAATGTTGATGCTCCAATTTTCATGATAATCACATTTTCTGTATTGCAGTAATTTCCAATCCCATTTCAAGGGCTTCAATGATGAAATCAGATAATTCTATTCCTCTCTTGATTTTGATTTCTCCCTTTTTGGAGGTGGTTGCTGTCAACAAGTATTCGCCGCCGATTTTTATGTCGAAGTTTTTCCTTCCATTGTCCCTTCCAAGCTGCAGGATCAGTTGCTTTTTGGTATGGAGAATGTCAACTTCAAACGGAGCGTTTCTTATAGGTTTAGATTCTATGACCTCCACGCCTAAGCTTATTCCAATCTGCTCCTCGATTTCAGCTATTCTTTTACCGTTCTTTCCGATGATTTTCGGAACAAACTCTTCGGGTATGTAAATGTTGGCCCTTTCAGGGGAAATCACTTCAACATCCACTTTCGCCTTTTTAGGAACAAGCTTCTTGACCTTTCTTAAAATCTCCCTTTCGGCAATCCTGTCAACTGAGGACTTGTAGTTCGCCTCTTCGCCGGAGCCGTTTACAAGGTCAATGTCCATCACAATGGTCTGCTCACCGTAAGTGTAAATCTCATTTTTAAGCTCGCCGGTTTCAAAGTCCCTTACCTCAATAACCGGTCTTGCGAGATCCGCCTCTTTCATACCTGTAGGTACCTTAACGGTCATTTTTGTCTCATAAACGCTTCTCACTTCACCGTCCTCAATGTAAATGCTTGTATCCACAATTGAAGGTATCACTCCAAGCTCCACCCTGGAAGCTATCCTTTGAATTGCATCTATCGGGCGGGTTGCATGAACGACACCAATCATTCCAACACCAGCAAGCCTCATGTCGGCGAATATGTTGAAGTCAGTGTTCTTACGCAATTCATCATATATGGTATAATCAGGCCTTACAAGCAACAGCACGTCAGCAGTGTTTTCCATGCTTCCTTCAAGGGGAGCGTACTGTGTTATCTCATCAGGCAACTGCAAATCACGCGGTGATTCCATGGTCTTCACAATCTTGTTTAGCTTGGTTGAATAATACTTTGCAATGGCCTGTACGAATGTTGACTTACCTGCTCCAGGTGAACCTGAAATCAAAATTCCCTCAGCGTTTGTTCTTATTCGCTCAAGCAGTTTTTCGGATAAGTGGTACTCATTGAGGTCAATATTGGCCACTGGCCTTACGATTGTGATTTCCAAACCCTCTGAAAATGGAGGATAAGCTATTGAAATACGGTATTCCCTTGACTGAACCACGTATGAGCCTTCCTTATCTGACTCCAAATAGGTTTTCGGATCACTTTTGGCCTTGTCAAGTATCTCATCTGCAATGACTTTGAGCTCATTGTAGCTTTGAGGCTTTTCATTTAATACATCAAACTGAATATGTCCTGGTGTTCCCTTTTTAGCCATTGGAACAACATTTTCCTTCAAGTGAATGGACATGGTACTGTCATCAAAGTACTTCTCGATTGACAACGGTTTCAATTCATATTCCTGCTTATAATAGTAAACTGGTATTCCCTGTGCCTTAGCGGTTTCAGCCTGAACCTTGTCGTTGGTTAGAAGTGTTCCCATTTCACTTCTTGCAACATCACGGATGATGCTGTCTATCTCACCGCTTTTTGCATACTTGATATCATAATTGGTTGGGCGTTTTCCAGCAAAACTGACTGCCAATTCCCCTTCATCCTGCATTTCCTGCAGTTTTTGAAGCTCCTTCAATCCTTTATGGCCTTCTGACCTGTTGGCATTTGCCTGGTGTTCAAGTTCACACACCACAGCTTCAGGAACAATGATTTCAGGATAATCAATATCGCTTTGCTCCACAATCTTGCTTACCGCACCTATGATTACAGCACTGGTGTCCGGTATTATACATTTCATCTTAATACACATCTTCTGGATTAACTAATCTTTCTAAAACGACTTCCAAATCTTCTTCTTTCAAGTCATCAATATCTATTTCATTTTCAGTGTTAAGTTTTCTAAAGAAGCATGAACGGTATCCCTCATGGCATGCAGCGCCGGTCTGGTTGATTTTCAATATGATTGCATCCATGTCACAGTCAACGTAAATGTCCTTGACTTCCTGGAAATGGCCTGAGGATTCTCCTTTAAGCCATAATTGGTTTCTTGATGTGCTCCAGTAATGGGCTTTTCCTGTTTCTATTGTCTTTATCAATGATTCCCTGTTCATGTTTGCCAGCATCAGTATCTCATTTGTTTCAGCGTCCTGTGCAATGGCGGTTATTACTGGTATTCCGTTGATTTCGTGTCTGAAATTGATATTCATGTTTTATTCCTCTTTTACAAATTCAACAATTTTTTCAATGTCAACCAATTCCTGTTCTCCACTGACCATGTCCTTGACGGTCACCTTGCCCTCTTCAAGGTCTTTAGCGCCGATGATTATTATTTTAGGAACCTTAATCTTGTCTGCGTAATTCATGAGCTTCTTGAATTTCTTACCGTTGAGGTCAACATCGGTCTTGATTCCGTTTTGCCTTAAGGTCTGTGTAATCTCAAATGCCTTGGTTCTAACATCCTTTGAGATTGGAGCCACATAAACATCCAGGTGTGAAGGCAACTCCTCAGTTTCTGTCAGCTCTTCAATTGCATTCATCAGCCTGTCAAATCCAAGTGCAAAACCGGTTGATTCAACTTCCTGGCCTCCGAACACTTTAACAAGTGAGTATGATCCTCCACCACAGATTTGCTTTTGTGCGCCGAGTTCAGGAACATAAATCTCAAACACGATTCCGGTATAGTAGTCAAGTCCCCTTGCAACTCCAAGGTTTAGGGTGTAATTTTCAACCTGGAAGGATTCCAATAATGAGATTAACTCTTTAAGCTCTTCCAAAGCCTCTTTAGGCTCATCATAAGGAGCAATCAGCTCTTCAATTTCACTGATAATGGTCTTGTCGCCTATAAGGTCAATGAGTTTCAGCAATATTTGATTTAGCTCATCATTGTCAATTACAGGTTCGTCTCCGCTTAATGATTCGATTAAAAGGTCCTTGTCGCCCTTGTCGATTACCACCATGATTTCCCTTTGGGTTTCGGTGGAGATGTTGAAGTGTCTGAAAAGTCCCCTGATGATTCCCAGGTGGTTTATGTTTACATCAGCGGTTGTGATTCCAAGTGACTGGATGGCATCGGAGCATAATGCAATAACTTCAGCTTCCCCTTGAGGGGTTTTAGCACCGATTAGTTCACATCCGAATTGCCAGAACTGTCTGAACCTTCCTTTCTGTGGTCTTTCATACCTGAAACAGCTGCCGTAGTAGTAAAGCTTGATAGGTTTGGTTGCTGTCTTTTCAAGCTCGTTCAGGTATAATCTTGCAACTGGAGCGGTAATTTCAGGTCTTAAAGTCAAATCTCTGTCGGACTTGTCCTTGAAATTGTATAGCTGGTCGACAATTTCCTCTCCTGATTTGGTTGTAAATAATTTTAATTCTTCAAATAAGGGTGTTTTGATTTCTTGATAACCGTAACTTTCGAATACTTTTCTTAAGGTACTTTCTGCTTGTTTTCTTTGTCTCATTTCTTCAAATAAGAAATCTCTAGTACCTCTTGGTCTTGTAAATTCCATTTTTATTCTCC
>Ga0307902_100012_pt1 | contig 12666 bp, 1 predicted proteins | sample Goafecreptomycin_16_FD_203705 | JGI IMG/M metagenome (GOLD analysis project Ga0307902, IMG submission 203705) | Metatranscriptome of enriched fungal communities from goat fecal pellet, Isla Vista, California, United States - Bagasse, Gen2, Rep 3... ...
ATTCATTTAATTTTTTTTTTTTTTTTTTATTTATTTAAATATATTTAAATTATTTATTTTGACTTATTTATTTATATATATATTATAATATATGTAATGTTTATTTATTTACATAATATCATAATATCTATGCATTTATTTATTTAATTTATTTATATATATTCTTTGTATACATTATTAATATATTATTTAAAAATAATATTTAATATATATATATATATATATACTTTTTTTATTTAAAGTTTCAGTTGATAATGGAGTAAAATTATTTGAATCCAATAAATTAATTAGTCCTTCAGGTATTTCTTCTCCTTCTGAGTTATCTCTTTATATTTGCGATAAAGACGGTTTTTGTTTGAAAGCTGAAGGTTATGCAAATAACAATAACGCTTATTATGAAATACCATCAGAGAATCCTACACTAAATAGTTTTGGTTCCACTTGTAATTCAGCAACAGGCAAAATAATAGAAATTGATAGCAGTAAAAAACTTTGTATTGATAGTGTTAATAGTGTAGAATTTCCATCAACTTCATCAAATCAAAGTAATTATATTATCAAGGAAGATGATGATACATATAAATTGACAAAATTAATTCCAAATATAATTGCCAAAATAAAATTAGAGGATGATAAACTATCAGATTTCAATTTAGTAGATAGTATAAAAATAAAAGTTATAAAAATTCCCGACGATATAAAAGCTTTTAAATTAAAGGCTATAATTGGTAATTTGATATTATTTAGATGTAATTCCGAATTAACTGTTTGTAAACAAACGTATGGTTATTTAGCAGCATCCAGTGACAGTGATAGTTCAAAAAAGTATTATTCTTTTGATATTAAAAATAATGGAAAAGGTCAATTATTAGAAGTTTTAAATGCTAAATGTTCAATAGATAATGATGATATAGGTAAATTACTTGAAAATGGAAATCTTTGTATTAAGAGTGGTAATGAACATCCAATGAGTAGTAATGGCGACATTTATTCTCTCTCTACCAACAGCGATAGTGTATTTTTCAAGAAAGATAATAATAGTAATGATAATAATAGTAATGATAATGATAGTAATAATGATGAAAGCATTATTGTAAGATCGACAGCGAATGCATTTTATTTAGATAATTATTATCGAGAAAAGGGGGTAAATCTTTTTATTTCATTGAAGAGGACTGAAGATACCTCCCAAGTGAATAGCAATATTAATAATACACAACTTTGTTATTGTACAGAAGAAGGCCATTGTACAGCCCGTGAGGGCTACATCAAAAGTGGTAATAATAATAATTATTACGCGATTAGTACAACAATGACAAATAATAAAATATCATCTACTAGTGATTTTGTGAATACATGCACCAGTAATAACGGTTGGAAATTACTTTCCTATGGAAAACTTTGTTTGGGAAAGGAAAGCATTCCATTTTTAACGGCAGGATCGAGTTATTATATTGGGTATGAAAGTAGCAGCAACAGCTTTTTCTTCATCCGGGCCATTACCAATATATTTATGAAGGAGACCTTGAATGGATCTAGAATTATTGCGGATGGTGCCAATTTAGTGAATGTTGAAACGGCAACGCTTATGGATACAGCACAAACAAGTTTAGACATTTCTCTTATATTAAATAATTTAGCGTACTTTAATTGTAAAACCGGAACCAGTGCCAATATTTGTAAACAAACAGTGGGTTATTTAAAATCGGAGGATACCCCAACAGTCTATTACTCTATTGACAATCCAGCTAGTACTTCTAATACAGTAGTTTCACCTACAAATTCAGCATGTTCAAACACTGAAGGTAATGGACAATTAATTTCTTCTGGACAATTCTGTTCAAATGGAGTGTCAAACGATTGGACTACGGATTCGTCAGCTACGAATATTATTATTCCATCACCAGTTAGTGGTTCAGTATTTAAAGCCTATAGCAGTAAGGCCATTGTAGCGAGTATAAGTAGTAATAGTATCATTCTAAATAATCTCTATGATGAAAAAGCAGGACCCAATCTCATCGATAAAAATTCAATGAAAGAATATACATCTTTACAATTTGCTACGAAATTTATAGATTTGAAGCTTTTCAATTGTGATAGTAATGGTATTTGTGTCTCTAATACAGGATATATTACTGATGGTAGCGATTATTATGAAATTCAAAGTTTCAGTAATAATAGTAATGGAAAAGTTGAACCGTTATCAACAGGGGATTGTTCCTCTAATGTTGGTAGAATTATTAAAATTGAAGATGAAAGTAATGGTAAAATTGAATTTTGCATTAATTCCAAGGAAAGCATACCATTCGTTGAAAGTAGTGAAGAAAAAGTCGACTATATAATTGATAAGAATAATAAAAAAATGCTAGTTCGAGCCATTCATAATATTTTCTCTGTCGGGGATATTACAGGAACGACACTTGATAGTGGATTATATGGAGTTATTCGAGATAATGGCAAGGCATTTTCATTACCAGCGAACACCACCGTAATAGAAGAAGGATTAAGTAGTTTGGGATTGTATGATTGTGATAGTAGTAAGGGGTGTAAACAAACGTATGGTTATTTAAAATCTACGGATAGTAACCCTGTAAGCGGTTATTATTCAGTGAGTATTGCTACGACGGCGACGAATGAAAGAATTGTACCAACGGATACTTCATGCAGTACAGTTGGAGCTCTTTTAAATGGTGATAATCTTTGTATAAATATAAATGACTCAAAGAATGGAGGAATGATTAATGGTAAAGAATATATCATTGATGCATCAAGCGGAAGTATATTTAACGGCAGTCACCAAGATTCGTATGTAGTAGTGAAAGCTACCACGAATTCATTTACGTTGAAAACCATGGAAGATGGCTATCAAGTCAATTATAAAGATGGAGGAAATGTTGTAAGACCAGCATCAACTACTGATTTTAATAATGAAAGTTCGCGTGAAGGTGTTGGTATCTACCAATGTGAAGGGAAGACAAATACATGTCAGTTGGTCGCTGGTTATGCACTCACAGGATCATCTATTTATACTTTTACTAACGACCGATCTGGAGCGAGTCCATATGTAGCTAAAGAAGATTCAAAATTAAAATGTGAAGATAAAAGCGGAGAAATTCTCAAGAAATCGGGAAAGAATTATCTTTGTTTAAAAAAGGAACTCAGTGTTGAACTTTCTCAAGACAACGCGGGAAATTATGTAGCAGTTGGTACTAAAGGGAAAAACTCACCATTAACAATTGAAAAAATGATTAAATATTATTCTTCAAGTACGGCGAATACGATCAGTTATATTGTGAATGATGAATATTTCAAAGGAAAAGACCAAAAGAATTATGTCATTAAAGTGGGAAATGAATATTATCTCTATGAATTCCAAGAAGATGGCGAAGTTTATAAGTGGAAGAATGATCCATCGGATGAAATAAGCGCGTACAAGCAATTGGAAGAAGATTATGATAATGTGTATGAAGATATTTCACCCAAATTATCAGCGGGCGATCGTATTTATCTCTTTTATTGTGAATCTGGAGAGTGTATAGAAAGTGATGGATATATGGTTATTGAAGATACTAGCGATATCATCCATAAATATACTAAATCTAAAAATTGGAGCAAAGAATCATCAACGAATGATTGTACAGCAGCACTTCTAAGCACTATTAAAATTGATGAGAGTCAAACGCCTAATAAATTAAATATTTGTTTAAGAAATAATGATCAAGGAGTGGAACGTCAATTAATTGACAAATCGGATAATTATATGGTTCAAATCAAGGAAACAGTTGAATATCAAAAATTTGTTGGTAATACGGAACAAACGATTATAGGAAAGCCAGATGAAAAGGATGGATATTATCTGGTTAAAGGGAGTAGTGTAGTTATCAAGGAGGTAAATACAGAACCCACGGATGTCATTGTACACTGTGTAAATGCGTACTGTACTGGTAAAAGAGCAGACAGTAATGATACAGGATATTATCCAGATGGTAATGAAAAAGGTATTGTACATTGTGAAGAAAAGGACGATGGGAGCGTTGAATGTAAATTGGAAGAAGTCAGTGAAACATCGGCGTATATTGATGGAGGGGATCCGAGTAAATTAATATATTGTTCAGTGAGTGATGAAGATGGAAGCGTTAAATGTACGTCTATTGAAAGTCATCCTGAAGAAGGCAAACCAGAGTACTTTGTAGGAGGTAATGGAGAATTGATTACCTGTACGAAAAGTGAAGGTAAGACGGAGTGTTCGATAAAGGATAGTGATCTCAACGGATACTTTATAAATACCTCGAACGACGCGAACGAAGATGAAAAACGTATAATTAAATGTGAAAATAAGAAATGTGAAGAGTTAAGCGAAGACGACCTCAAACCAAGTCAAAATAAAAAAATTGGAGATCTTATTGTTGATGAAGATGGCAATATCAAATTACAAATTAAAGATAGTGACACAATGGATATTAAACCGGAAGAAGGTAATAAATATCAAGCACTTCCGATTAGAGATAATGAATTTCCAGGAGTTCAAAGCGAAGATTCAGAAAAAAATGTATCAATAAAAATTGGAACGGATGGTAGTATTATTTATCTTGAAGATAATTTACTTTCAAATTGCAATGAGGATAGCGCCTGCGCTAATGATTATTATTGCATCAATAGCGATAAAATCCAAGTAGGAATTGAAGGAATATGTACAGATATTAATGGAAGTGAGCATGCCGATCTTGGGAATGCAGGAAAGGCGATACTTTACTTTGATAACAAAGGCAATAAGTATAAAGAAGTAAATGGGGAAGCAGTCTCTGAAACGGAAGAAAATACGTATGATCAACAGAAAGGGGATTCCAATATTATGGCATATCAATGTACCTTCAATGCAGGCGATATGCTTCCTCAAGAGAAATGTGTGCTTGTTAAGGGCTACTTAATATCGGATGGTAAGGGTAGTCAGGGTAGTCAAGAAGAAATTGTTAATCGGTGTAATGGATGGAAGAAAGAAGGATGTGTTGTCGTTGAAGAGGAAGATAGAGGGCCCTGCGCTGATGGGGATGAGGGAAGGTTAGGAGAAGAAGAAGATGGTAAAAAAGTATGTTTCGGTAAGGGACTAGGAGTTCCAGTTCCGACGGAAGAGGAAGAAGTAAGGTATATAGCGTTCCGAGCTAATGAAGTCAATGAAATTTATGGTAAAAATAAAGGAGAAATTGTTTTCCTAGCGTTAACCAACAAGTCAGTATTAGTAGCGGAAGAATCGGAAGCAGTGAACCAAGGGGTGTATTTGAATTGGAGTGCTAAGGAAGGATTCAAAGATGGTATAATCTATTGTGGGACGGAAAATGACATTGAACAATGTAAAATCATGAAAGGATCAGGATATTATCTTGATGCCAGCTCATTGTTTAAAGAAAAGGGACAAACGAAGAAAAGAAAAAGAGCGGAAGAGACAGGAATTTATAATTGGTTAATTTATTGTGGCGACAGGAAATGTCAAATGATTGCACCAGATAAGGGTTATTATGTTAATGCAGATACGTTAGATAAAGGAAGTCTATTATTAGATCATGCGTTAATTCGATGCCCAGACAATACCTACTGTATTCCAGTTGATGGAGAAGAGAATCAAACGTTTATAAACCATCATAATGATACGATAATTCAATGTGATAGTACAAGTTGTTCTGGAGAAAACAGGAACATATTAGGAAGTAAGAAAATTCCGACATACTTTATAAATTATGACGAGGATCATGATGATTCTACGATTTTGATTAAATGTAGTGGCTATACTAATCAACAAGGTACGTGTATAGCAACATCAGTACCCGCTAGAGATAATAATAATAATAATAATATTTTTCTTAATGGTAATCTTGAAGATGAAACGAAGAACGAAAAGGGGGAAAAAGATAGGCCATTAATTATCTGTTATGAAATTGATGAAGCGTATCAGCCAACGCTTAATGCGACTCAAGAATGTGAAACTTCAGAAGCAAAAGCGGAAGCTGTAGGAATTAAAAGTTATTATATTAATTCGGGAGATTACATCGAAGGAAATAAAAAATTACCACTTATTGAATGTGAATCCAGTACTAAATGTATAGGAAAAGGAGCCACTATTTCAGGGACAGAAGTCTTTTATATAAATAGTAATTATGGTAATGAAGAAAAGCAGGATACCAAAAATTATTTGATTAAATGTACGTCAGAGGAAGAATGTGCCTACTACTACTATAATGATATAGATGAAGGTGACAATCAAGATATCAGGAATAATATCGAGCCAGAGTATTATGTCCATGGAGGAGCTTCTGGTCTAAGCAATGCCATAATTGAATGTGAAGATGAAGTGAATGGCTTTAAGGAATGTAAATTAATTGATGATGCAATAGAGGGTAATGTATATATCAATAGTTATAATCAAGAGCAAATCATTGTTTGTTATGATGAGAGCAAAGGATGTGTTTCAGAAAAGAATAAATCGAATGACCGAACGAATGAATATTATATAAATACAGATCCAGACAGTTTGGGTACGTCACTCATTGAATGTTCATTGAAAAATGGATGTCGAACGGTTTCACGAGAAGAAATTATAAATAATTATGAAAACGGCGATGAAGTTTTTATCAATTCGAATTATAATAAAGCTGATAAGACATATCAACTCATTAATTGTGTCGAAGGTGAATGTGAATTAGCAGAAAGTCAAGCGACATCGGATAAACCGGAATATTACTTTAATTCAGGAGATGTAGATAATAGTAACGTCTATCGTGGAGATGTCATTGAATGTACGAATAGCAAAAGTAAAATAGAATGTAAATCGATTACTTCAAATGAAGGAGATGTTTATCTAAATGCTAAATATGGTAAAGACGGCAACCAAAATCAACTTATAATCTGTGAAGATGGGGTATGTAAAGAAACGGCAGTTGTGTATGATGAAAAAGATGAATATAATTATGTTAATGCAGGAAAAGAAACGGGGGGTAAATTAATTAGATGTAATGAAAATGAATCAAATGGCGCGTGTACTATTAAAGGAACGAAAGATGGCGATGTCTTTGTTGATGATAACACCGGACAATTAATTGTTTGTGATGAAAATGGATGTAATTCCAAATCCACTGGGGCGTCAACGGATAACAATGAATACTATTTGAGTGGAGATGATTTAATTAAATGTGAAGTGAAGGATGGCGAAAAAGTGTGTAAGAAAGTAGAACCTACACCAGGAGCGGATGATGGGGTGTTCATTGATTCGTCTAACCCAAGTCAAGTAATCTATTGTGATGGAACGAGCTGTGAAACTAAGAAATCCACAGCAGAAACGAACAAGCCACAATACTTTGTTAATGGGGATCCAGATGGAGAATTGATAGAATGTAGCAAGAAAGGAAATAAGGTGACGTGTAAAGCCGTTAGTGGTAATGATGGAGATGTCTATATTAATGGAAATTATGATAAGGGTACGGATGAAAATGGTAAAGCGTTGGGCGATCCTACTAATCAAATCATTAAATGTAATGATGGAAAATGTGAAGCGGTTACCATTGATGGTAAGGATGGATCAAGTACAAATGGTTCAGGAGGAGGAGGAGGAGGAGGAGAAGGAGAAGGAAGTTTGTATGAAATTCCTCAGTATTATGTTAATTCTGGAAATGAAAATCCAAATAAATTAAAAGATGCCATCATTGTATGTAAAAAGTCAGGGGAAGCGTGTGAGCTACAAAATGGTAAAATAAATGACGTCTACCTTAACAGTGATGAAGAGACGAATGATGATAAGCCGTTAATTAAATGTGAAAAATTGGGATGTAGTATCAGTAGTAGTGGAGCCACGACAGATAGTGATGAACATTATTTAAATGCAGGAGAGAGTGGAAGCAGCAGTACCAATCCACCTTCATCCAATCCACCTTCATCCAACACGTCATCTAAAACTGGTATTATTGAATGTTCGACCAATTCAAGTAACGATCAAGTTGTATGTAAGGTGAAGAATCCAGACAATACAAAAGAAGGGATCTACATCAATTCAAATTACTCTGAGAACGGTGATATTCATCCGTTGATTACATGTAATAAAGAGGATGGATGTAAAGGAATGACTGTTGACTCCAATGAAACAGAATACTATGTGAATGGGGAAAGCAATGACCTAGAGAATGCCATTATTGCTTGTACTAAAAAGAAATGTGAAAAGCAAACTCCAATGGAGGTCCCCACGTACTATGTAGGTAAAGATGAAAATGGAACCAATGGATTAATTGAATGTGTGGAGACTACAGGGTCTAATGGATCGAATGGGTCGAATAGAAAGAGAATGTTCACAAGAGGTCTTGTACAACGATGTACATTTAAGGCAGCGTTTACCTCTGAAGGGTATTACTTGAATAATGGTTACAATCGATATACCTATCCATTGATTCTATGTGATGCCATGGGTGGATGTAGTACAGTCAAGGCAGAACTTGGATACTATGTTAATGCGGGTAATCCGCAGAAACAGATCATTGTATGTGAGAAAGAAAATGATGTATGTTATGAAAAAAGTTCACCTACCTGTCCAGAGGCAACGAGCGCTACACCAGGAGATTATTGTTATGCCAATAAACAGCTGACGTTCTATAATTCAAAGAAGGCCTTCACAGCCTCTAAAAATCAAGATGTTTTTGTGTTGGCGTCGATTCCAAAGAACGGATTCCCGGGTATTAATAGTCCGAGCGATGCGTTATTTAGAGTCTCGTATTACTACATTAATCGTTACTACAAAAATGGTACGATTATTGTCGACAATAACGGTAAAGTGGTCAACTCCTTGGATGGAGATCAAACGGATAACACGATCATAACTTGTAATGAAGTTAGCAAAGTTTGTACAGAAAGTAAAGAATGTAAACCCAATACGTATCTCTATGATTCGGAAAATAAGAGGGCTATTCGTTGTAATGAAGACGGAAAGATGGAATACGTTGATCAAGATGGCTTTATAGTAGTAGATAATGATAGTGACGGTAAAGGTAAAACGAAGACGCCGATAATTATTTATTGTGAAGAGAATGGTGAAAACTGTTACATTGTTAATCCCGGTGGTAATAGAGATGGTAATGGCAATAACGGATCAAAAACAATATACTATACCAATGGTAGTAGTTTAATAAAATGTATCAATAATGTCTGTGAAAAAGTGGTAAATAAGCCAGGAAATTATATTGGTTACGGTGAGGATGGAAAGCTTGGTATTATTCATTGTAACAGCAATAATGAATGTACCTTTATGGAAGTCCACCCAGGAGTCAAATATTTGAATGACGGAGCGGATCGAAACATTTATCCACTCATTGAATGTAACCTAATTGATGGGTGTTTTGTAACGCAAGGGGAACCAGGATATTATCTCACGTACTCGAGTAGCGTTTTAATCTTTTGTAGAAGTTCCACGACCTGTTTTGAAGTTAGACCGTCTGAGCACTACTACTTCAATGCGGAATGCACGGAAGATAATAATACCATTATTAACTGTGTGGAAGCCAGCAATGTGATTTCCTGTTCACTCGAAGATGCGCTCAGCGGTTTTTACTTGACGGATGAACCGGACCTATTAATTCACTGTCGTTTGAACAGGAGATGTAAACCCATCCGAGTTCATAATGGAGTCTTCCGAGGCGCGCTAAAAGGACTAGTTTCACCGAATAGATTGTATGATCGTAGAGATAAAGAGGTTGAATCTCTCTTCCAAAACAAGCTTGGTATGAATAAAAAGTATTCAGAGAATCCAGAGGAATTATTCCTAGAAAAGGAGGAAGAATCTGAAAAGACGATGTCTAGCGATGAAATTAATACGCTAGAAGAGGAAGAGGAAGAAAAAGAGAAAGAGAAAGAGAAAAAGGAAGAAGATGACTATGAAATAATAATGGCTAGCAGCAAGGAAACAACTTCATTAGAAGCGGAAGATGAAGAATATTCAGAAATTAGAATGGCTAGCAGTAAGGAAACGGCTTCATTAGAAGCGGAAGATGAAGAATATTCAGAAATTAGAATGGCTAGCAGCAGAGAAATGACTTCATTAGAAGCAGAAGACGAAGAATATTCTGAAATTACAATGGAAGGAATTGAAGAAGATGAGTATTCAGAAATTACCATGGCTAGTGATGAAAGTGGAAGAGAAGGAGAAGGAGAAGGAGAAGGAGAAGAAGGAAAGATCTTCAATATAAGAGAAGCTGAAGATGTCTTTGGCATTATTCGATGTGTAGATGGTCAATGTAGAGCGCTAACGGTAAAAGAATTAGCAGCGGTTCCCATCTGTGAATTTAAACATGATCAATGCTACATCACACAGGAATATGCCATGATGAAATCGGCCACGACGTCGATTGGAGCTGGGGATTTCTGTACGAATAGTGATCATTCCATGCTCTATTTTGCCACGGACACCATCATAGTGTTACCGAAAGTTATTGCCGGAAAGACGGCCACTTTTGTGCAAACGACCACCACGACCAATTGTCTTGAAGCGGATGATGCGTATCATGACCGGTACTATGCGGAACAATCGAGTATCTATACCCTCGGTACTGACTATATCATTCAAATCTATGAAACGGCGTATATCTTTGTCAATAATGAAGAGAAGCGTATTATTCGTGATAATGATATTAACGAATACAACGATGACAATGTGGAATTATACCGCTGTAAGGGAAGTGATTGTCGTGCGGTTGAGCCATTCAAGAGTGTGACCTATGTAGCAGATATTAATAAGAGGATTTTGAAGTATGATCCCCATCATGAAAAGTATTTCTTTGCGTATGATCGGGGTCGGGATATCAGATGTATCTTTGAGGATAACAAGTGTACACCGAATGGGGATATGAAGAAGCATGAATTCTGTGTCACGTACAAGGGAGAACTCATCCTCGCTCCTACCGGACTTAAGAATCGTGAAACGGGAGAATGTTACCGTGCAGAGAGCATCAATACGTATATCTATGGCTTCTCTCGACACCTCTACTATATGAATCAATTTGCGGCCCAATTGGTAGACCAAACCGGGTACTACATGGTGAATTTGTACACGAATAGTACGGTGGAGAGTGAAACGTATCTCTCGAGGAACAGTGAAATGGTGATGTACGGCTGTCTCGGATCGTCGTGTCAACTCTATGAACCCGACGAAGATACGTATTATTACGATGGGTATGCGAAAACAATTTCAAAATATAAGGATGGAAAATGGAGTCAACCGACGATTTCAGGGTATGCGTATGTCTCTGTCGATCCTTCCCGAAGCTACATCTATAAGTTTATGCGAAATAAGAAGGGAGAAATTAAAATCCAAGGCAAGGGAAACTATGGATATCACTACACGATCGATCAAGCGATGTATTACTGTGATCCACCGAAAGATAAGCATAGAAGGAAAACTATCAATAACTCTAAAGATAAGTATAAGAATAGTGATAGTGATAATAGTAGTGATAATAGTAGTGATAATAGTAGTGATAATGGTAGTAATAGTGGTAGTGATAGAGGTAGAAATAGTGATAAAGATAAAGACAGCGACTGTTATCCTATTGATGAAACTGGTTACTACCTTACGAATGCCGGAGAGATATACTACTGTGTTCATGATTCTGAAGAGTTAGAAGCAACGGAATGTACCAAGCAACTGTGTACGGCAGGACAATATTACTACATGGATGAGACGTATTATCGCTGTGATAGTCGATCCAAGTTTGTACGGGTGATTTCACAATACTGTTCGTACGATGAAATTGTGGTCATTAACTTCCCACTGGCGCTGAATGAAGAGTTACCAGGCAATGTTAAGCGAGCGATCCGGAATATTCATCGAAATAACAATGGATCTGCGGTGACGCGTCGTCGCGGACGGAATTATATGGAGTCGGTGAGCGGTATCTTTACGAACTGTACGTATAATGTGGAAGAAACGAGCAGCGCGTTTGACCTTGTGTGTATGAATAACTATGTAGTGATGGATCGTGAGACGGATGAAGTAAAGATATGTTCCGTGGAACAATATGGCTATGTAGAATGTATAGAAAATGAAGATAATCCCAAAAAATGTAATATAAGTAGTTCGGCCAAATATTTGATTCGACCATCACTCACTTTGGTCCTAAGTTTCATATTGTTACTTTTCCTTTATTTATAAATTTAATATATATATAATATTCTATTAAAAAGTAATAAAAAAAAATAAAAAAAAAAAATGATGAAAATATAAAATCTTTTAAATCTATATATATATATATATATTGAAATATTTTTCATTCTTACATATTAAAATAGTTATATAATTGAACACACACACACAAAAAAAAAAAAAAAAAAAAAAAAAAAAAAAAAAAAAAGAAAAAAAAAAAAAATTAAAAGATTATTAAAAATTAATAGTCAAATTATTTAAAATTTATAAAAAAAAAATTGAAAGAGAGTAAGAAAAAGTAAATATGAAAGTAAATGAGTAAATGAAAAAAAAAAATAATTATGAGAGAAGGGAATAATCTTCATAAAATAACAAAAAAAATGAAATAGAAAGGGAAAAACGAATAGCTATGAAAGGAATGATAACAAAACAAAAAACTCAAAAGCTTAAAATTAATACTACCATTACCATCATACTTCAAAAAAATTTTTTTTATTTTA
>Ga0307902_100022_pt1 | contig 10014 bp, 1 predicted proteins | sample Goafecreptomycin_16_FD_203705 | JGI IMG/M metagenome (GOLD analysis project Ga0307902, IMG submission 203705) | Metatranscriptome of enriched fungal communities from goat fecal pellet, Isla Vista, California, United States - Bagasse, Gen2, Rep 3... ...
AAAAAATATATATTATTAAAGTAATATTAAATCCACTATACAATAAATAAACATAAAAAACTAAATATCTTATTCAAAAAATAAGTAATATAAATATAGGCAAAGAAAAAAGCAAAATCATAAAATAATAGTTACAAGAAGCAAACAAATAATAATAATAAAAAAAAAAAAAAAAAATAAAAAAAGCAAAAACAAAAACAAAAACAAAAAACAAAAATAATTAAAAAAAAATTAAAAAAACTAAAAAACAAAAAAGCAGAATTAGACAACAACACACCCATACTACCTCTAAAAAATTAAATAAAATAAAATTTTAAAATTAAAAAATAATTTAAGAAGAAAAATATATATACAATAAATAAAATTTTGTTTTTATTTTTATAAAAATTCCAAGCAAAAAATAAAAGATAAGAAGGGAAATAAAATCTAAATAAATAAATAAATAAATAAATAAATAAATAAATAAATAAATAGATATTTATTTAATAAATTTGAATATAATAATTTTAATTTTTAGATTAATATCAAAAATTATAGTAAGTAGTTTAATATTTTTATGTTTGGAATATAAAAATTAAAAATAAATGTCTTGGTTATTAAAGCGAGTTGTTTCACATAAAAAGAATGATAAACGTCGTTTTTCTAATGGAGAATCCAGTGAATTAAGAGTAAAAAACTTAAAATCAGATCATTTACAAGCGCAAAAGAAAACATTTACAAGATGGTGTAATGCACAGTTAGCAAATATAGAGGAGGTCGAAGGGGAAGATAAAAATAAATATTTAATTGATGATTTACAAATTGATTTACAAGATGGTATTAGACTATTAAAATTATTGGAAGTTCTTTCAGGTGAAGAACTTCCGAAACCAGAAAAATCTGGGAGAATAATTATAAGAATTCATAGAATATTGAATGTTGGTAAAGCATTAACTTTTCTGCAATCGAAACTGAATGAACCGCTGCCTAATATTGGTAGTGAAGATATTGTAGATGGAAATTTAAAATTAACTATGGGTTTAATATGGGTTATTATTCTTAGGTTTAAAATTGGTATTATAGCAGAGAAAGAAAAGAATATTCAAGATGATACTGAATTGGAAGTCGAAATTTATCCAAATCAAGAAGAAAATATTCCTTTAGTTGATAATAATGTTATAAGTCCAACTGAAGTGAAAGAAAAAAGAAAATCAGGAAAGAAGCAAAAAGAACATACAAACAGTACTTCTTGGGATGATGATAATGAAGATGAACCACAAATAATTGATATTTCGAAAAAGAGAAATAAAAAAAGAAGATCTACTTTTAGAAGGTCAATGTTTAGACGTTCATCATATGGAGACGAACAGGCAGCAGCACCTATGCCAAAGAGACAATCTATAAGAAAAGCAGTTCTTATAAAAAATACAGCGGCAAATGCAAAAACTTCATTATTAAATTGGTGTAGATCTGTATTGAAACCATATGTTGAATTGGGAATTATAAATGAAATTCAGGATTTTTCAAAATCATGGCAAAATGGAGTGGCTTTTTTAGCATTAGTACACAAAATGCAACCATCGATAATGCCAGAAATTGAAGAATTAATTCAAGCTAAAGATGCTGGCCAACCATTTTCAATCCCATCATTATATACTTCTTATGATCAAGAAGATTGGTTCCAAAACTTATATACAGCATTCCAAATTGCAGAAAAATGCTTTGGAATTGCACAATTAATTGATGCAAATGATATTTGTAGAGTTAGTGCACCAGATGAACGTATTGTAATGACTTATATTAGTGAATTTTATTTTGCTTTTGAACGTAATTACAATAACATTAAGAATAATGAAAAAAGAGGAGATATTTCTCCAACTAATATTGTTACTAAGAATGAGGAAAAAGAAAGTACCAAAGCTAGTAATAATGTAGGTAAGGAATTAGAAAATGAAAAAAATAATACTCTATTGGATGAAGAAGTTGATGAAAATAAAACTTCTTATCATGATGAAAGAACTGAAGAAGATTTTAGATTAGATAAGGAATATGAAATTCGTGCTATGGAGTTAAGCAATAAACCTGTTGATTCTTTAGTTAATGAATTGGATAATATTATTCATAATTATCTTGATAAAGCAAATAACTTTTCAGGATGGGTTAAGGAAACACAACAAGTACAATATCAATTGTTATGGTTTTTATATTCACCACCACAAGAACAAGATCAACAACAAGTAATTACTCCACAACCTTCAGTAGTTTCGAAAATATATGAACCATTATATAATTCAAATGCTTCTGTTGATATTTTAGAATCAGTAATAAATGAATGTATGACATCATTAAGGGCTGAATTAGAAAATATTAATTATGCTAATACAAAAGGTGGTATTATGAAACGGGAGTTAGATAGAGAATTTTTGTTAGTTACTGAAGCAGCTAGAGCTATAGAGAAAAAACAAAATAAAGATACTTCTGAGGTATCAAGTATTGCTACTATTTACGCTACACAATCTTCTATTCTTCAACATTTGGATCGATTAATTACTCATACATATGTTTCAGCATCAAATGTTTTACAAAATTTTGTATTATGGGTTAAAGAATGGGAGGTTGTATTAGATTGTGTTGAAGAAGATTTATTAAATGAAGATAAGAAGGATGATGGCAGACCTGAAAGTTTAAAATCTGAAGTTAATAAATGGATGCAAAATGTAAATTCATTAGTAGAAACTATTGGTAGCTTATTGGTGAAGCGTGAAAAATTTTTACAAAGAAGAAAAACTGATTTAGAGTACCTCACCAAAAATAGTGAAAATAGAACTATTGAGAAAATTAGAAAGAGATGGATGACATTACATGGTATTGTTAGAAATGTTTTAGGTGATGATTTTGTTCCTGATATTTCATCTTTTATTATCCCTACTTCTGTTAAAATTCCTGAAGGAAATTATTTTGTTGAATTAGAAATGGAATTAACTAACTTATCTAGAACATTAAATAATGAGTACCCATCAAAACTTGATAATCTTCATCAACGTGTTGAAAGTTTAGTATCTTTTGTTAATGCCGAATTTACTAGAAGACCATTACTTTCTAGAAGGGCATTCCCAGATTTACCATTAGGTGGTATTGCTCAATTAGCTAGAATTCCAACATTATCTTCTGTTCCTCCACCAAATCTTCAATTTAGTAATTTCCCAGCGTTTGTTTTAATTCATGCCGACAGATTAATAAAAAGTGGTCAAAACGATGTTTTAAAACCATTGGAATTAAATGTTATTGATACTATAAATAAACAAAAAGAAACTGTTAATACATTATTAGAAAATGTTCATACTCATAGAAAAGAGTCAGATGAAGTAAGAGATATATTAAATCAAGAGGAACAAAATGAACAAGAAAAAATCCAGGTTATACAAAATATTTCAAATGATTATTGCAGAATGGTTAAACGACTTGATGATTGGATTAATGGTACTACTAAAGATTTTAATAGAATTAAAGAACAAATTCCAGGTGTATTGAGTAGATTACAAGATCGTGATGGTAACTTTAGAGAAGCAGATCATACCTGGATTAAGGGAACTGAAGATTGGTGCTCATCTATTCTTGTTGATATTGATTTATTAACTTCTAACCAAAATAATAACGATAATGCCATTGTTCCATCGAAGAATCATATAGAAAAATCATGGAATAAATTAATGGATATCATTTTTTACACTAAATCTGATTCAAAGAGAATCATGGATAGAAAAGAAATTCAGCAATATTATAATCTTACCCCATTTCATAACAAAGTATTTAATAAGATGAGTGAATTGAAATCATCACTTGATGCCTTTGTAAATTCATTCTTATCTCCATCTAAGCGTTCATTAGATGATCAAATGGATTTAAAATTCCAAGATTCAGTTGAACAATGGAAATCTCAAAGTAAGGATATGCAAGCCTTTATTGAAACTAACACAAATATTCGTTGCAGTGCGGAACCTGATGAAGAAAATGATAAGGCTGTATTTAAAGAGTTAGAACAAGTTCTTAATTCTTGGAGTATTGAAAATAATAATTATGATATTTTTGATAGCAATTTAAATAATTTACTTTCCAGTGAAGAAGATTTACATAGAAAATTAACTAGCTTGCAACAACGTTTAACACAAGTTTCTGGTGTCAATTCTGAATCTTCATTATCACCGTTATCTTTAAAGATAGGAAAGTTCAAAAAGTATACTTTTACTAAGTATCATACATTAAGTAATGAAATTATTAAAAATTTACCTGCCGAAGGTAATAAATATGGAGTTTCTCGTCAGCTTGTACGTTCAAGATTAGAAACGTTAAATAGTCAATTAAATAAATTAATTGAATTAGATGCTGAATATTTAAGTAGTCATTCTCAAACCGTTAATCATGAAAATAAAGATACTGAAGCAAAGAATGTTGAATTGGAATCCTTTATTAATATTATTGCTTTAAATATTGAATGGATTAAAAAACTTTCTAAAATATCTGATGAATTAGATAGTGAAAATAGTCTTGTAAAAAATTTAAAACGTATAAATAGTACTTCTAAATCATCTGTTCAATTATTAATGTCAGATGATGAAGAAATTACCAATGAAGATTCTGAATACTTATCATTAGCTAAGCCAATTTTAACAGATTGTCAACAAAGACTGAAAGAAACATTATATTCTGATATTAAAAAATTAGATGAATATCAAGTTCAAAGAAATGAGATAAATTCTGTAGTTAAAAATAATGAAAGTAAATCATTTATTTCGGAATTTCTTATTAATCAATATATTAATATTCATATGAATAGTTTAAATCAATATGATGATAAAGTTCGTATAAATTATATGAATGCACAAAAACTTGTTTCATGTTCTACTCATTGGTATAATATTTATCGTCAAATGTTTGATTGGATGATCTATATTGATCGTACTAGAGCAGATACTGAAGAACGCATTCGTCGTTATTCACAAGGTGGATCAAGAGCTGTTCCAAACGGTTTAGATGATAATATAACAGAAGAATTAATTATTCAATGTGAAAAAGATCAAAAGCACTTAGAAGACAGAACAAAAGAATGGAAAGAAAATCCAAGATTTAAAAAAGTTAAAAAATTAAGTACTAAAATATTAGAACTTGTTTCAAATGTATCTGAAGAAAATGATATAATGACTAAAGAAGAACATCAAAAGATTGAATCTTATATTAAGAATAAGGTTGAAAGATTTAATGAAGTATTTAACCAATTCTGCCAAACTATTCGTAAGAGAAAGCATGACGTTATACGTTTACGTAAAGTATTTACTGAAGTAGCTCAACCTTGTAAACAATTATTGAAAGAGATTAGTGAAATTGAAGAAGAGTTAGTTGGTGTAAATACTATTATTAAAAATAAGAAATACACTGAGGAAAGTGTATCTCATGTTATTAAATCATTAAATGATCGTACTGTTGAAGTTTCTAATAAATGTAATGATTTAGATAGTGTAATAAAGAATATGTCTGAATCTTATCCAGAAAGTCCTAGAGTTTCATCATATAAACATGTTAGTATGCTTTTAAGACCAGTGATTGATTCTAGAGTATACGATTTAGTTAGTGATGTTAATCAAAAAGGTCATGCTCTTAAAAAGAAAATGGAAAAGACTGTTTCTGAAATTACAAAGTTAGCTATTAATAATTGGGAAAATGAAATTATTATTGAATTACAAAATTGGATTGAACGTACTCAAGCAGATATTGAAAGACCAATGGATAGTGATGAGGAAATAGCAGTTATTTTAGAATCTTATCTTGAGAAATATAAGAAGTATCAAGAAGAAGCTAATTCAAAAAGAGATTTACTTACTCAAGCTGAGAATAAGACTGAAAATTTAGTTAAAACTTTACGATCTTGGGCAATTTCTAATAATAGTTCATATAATAAAACTTTAAGTGTTAATAGACCAAAGAGCAATCGTATTTCAAATAGAATTTCGATACGTGAATCTTTCATTCGTTCTTCTAGTTCATCTTTCTTAGGAAAACGCGAATCTTACAGTCTTCCAAAAAGAATTTCTAATATATCTGACTTACCATCTCAACCAGATTTGTTACACATTCGTTTTACTGAACTTTCAAAAGCGTTTAATGGTTTATATAACCATATTGAACAAGAAACTAAATTTTACAGTTATTCACTTGAAGTTTATAAAGAAATTATTTCTACAACAAAAGAAGTTAATAAATTTAAGCAGTCTACTGAAGATATAATGCAAGGATCTTTATCATCAAAGGAAAGAGAATTGAATACAGAAGAATTAGAAAAGCAATTAAAGAGTTTAGAAGAAAAGAAAATGAATAATGGAATAATTGGTTATCTTGATCATCTTTCTACTCTTCAATCCACAACTCCAACTAAAACTGATGTTAAGATCATGAATATTTTAAAGAAATATCAGTTAGAACTTTCAAATACATTTGAGAATATTCATAAGGAATTAATGGGATTAAAACGTTCAAAGAAGATTGTTGAAGGATATATTAAACAAAGCCAAGAAGTTCGTCAATGGATTCAAAGTAAAATTGTTACGCTTAATGAAGTTAATGAAAATATAGTTGAACAAACTAAGCGTTTTGAGGGACTTAAAGATAAATATGATATTAATGATGGTGAAGAAGAAATAAAGATTGTTTTTAAGACTGAAGAATCTGTGTTCGAAAATGTTATGGAAAAATTAAATGAAACTGAAGCAAATCTTAAACGTTATACATTGTCTTATCAGCATTTAAAGAGTCATGCCGAAAAAATTATTAATGATTCAGAAAATTCACACACTTCTCTTTCTAAGGAAAGTTTTGAAATTATTAAGACTCATCAACGTGGAATCGATTCTATTTGGAATAATTTATGTTCTGAATTAGAACGTTTAAAGAATATATCTACTATTCGTATGGATATAATGTCTTGGATTAAAAAGTCTGAAGAATTCGAACAACGTCTTTGGGCATTGGAAGAACAATTTGAACAAGGAGAAGGAATGGTTCTTAACAATCTTCCTGAAGATAGTGAAAATAATGAATTAATTGATTTGTTCGCTGAATTTAGTCAAGTAGTTGATGAAACTATAAGAAGTTGGGATTATGATATAAGCCGTTTAGAAGAAGAACATGGTGATTTAGTTGAAAATATTCAAGGAATTGAACTTAATGCTTTAAAATTAGAATGTCCAGAAGAAATCAATGTTCTTAATCAACAATGGTATTTAAATAATATTAATGAATCTCTTGCATCTTTACAAGATACTTTTGATACCAGAAAAGATGAAATTTTCGGTCTTTCAGAAAAATTCGATAATTGGGAATTAGATTATAATAATTTAGAAGAATGGATAAATGTTACTATAGCATCATTAAATGAAAGATTGAATGACACAAATTCTGGTTATGCTGTAATTACTGGTGATATTGACTTTGATAAGATTAATTTGAATAATTGGAATAAGAGTCAAATTATTTTGGAAAGTCAAATTGATGGTGATATATTAAAGCAATATGAAGATGTTACATCTGATTGTGCAAATTTGATTTCTTCATGTAATGATCTGTTACCCGAGGAAACTGCTGAATTATTTAACAAATACACCAGTGAAAAAAGAACTAATCTTTATGATATATGGAATGAGCTTTCTAATTTAAAGGAAACCGAAAAGAAATCATTAGATGTTGCAAAGCAATATCTTGACTGGCATCAAAGTGCTTATGCTATTGAGAAAAATATAGTAGAAAAAATAGATCATTTAAGTTCACGTGAAAATTTAAGTAGTAATGAATACTCAGATTTAAGCGATAATATTGATTATAGTGATAAAATTCTAAATGAAGCAAATACTAAATTAAGAGAGGCTAAGAACAGTAAACCAAAATACGTTTTTGAAAGAATTAATAATGATATTTATAAGTCAAGACAAAACCAAATTAGTCAAAAAATTTCGGAAGCACGTAGAATGATTCAAGATACTAAAGATGCAGCTAGTAGAAAACACTCATTACAGGAAATAAATAAAAATATTGATACATTTGAAAAGTGGTGTGATAGTATTCTTTATGAATTACCAATGCTTACTGCATCCCTTGAATATATGGTTCATCAAAATTCAGTACAAGTTAATAATGAAAAGATTGTTATTGATATTGAAACTAAAATGAATGGTTATATAGTAGAATTAGATAATATTGAAAATAATTTTGTTGATGGATCTATTGAATCACTATTCCAAAATCATCGTAGAAGGTATAAAAATATTGAAACAGAACTTGCCAATACAAATAAAGAATTAGAATCTTTCAAAGAAAAATACCAACGCTTCTTCCGTTCTCATACTTATTCTATTCAAGTAAGATATGAAAATTTAATTCAAAGATTTAAACGTATTGAGAAGGCATTAAGTATTGGCTATAATAAAACAGATATTATAAAAAAGATATACGCACATGCAAGAATATCTTCAGAAATGAAAATTTGGATTCAAAATAAAAAAGAAGATATTATTGGAATGATATACAATAAATCTATTTCTTTATCTAGTAAGATACTAGATATACAAAATCAATTAAATCTTTTTGAAAATTCTATTGATGAATATAATCGTATTACAGATAAATTATATTCATATTTAATACAAATTGAGGAACCTTCACTCGAAATTCAAATTTGTACTCGTCTTGTTTCTGGAAGAAAAAAATCAATTAATTCTGAATGGGAGCTTTTATTAGGATTTATGAATACTATTGCAAGTAATTCTAGTTATCTTGATAAAGAAATTGAATTGAATAAATCAATTATTAAAATTTCAAGATTTTTAGAAGATATTAAATGTAGAATATTGGAAGTAAATATTACTAATAGTAATGAGACAAGTCAAAGTAATTTAGAATCAATTTTTGGTAGACTAGAAGGTGAACTTGTTGCAGGTGTATTACCAAATATCCAAATACTAGAAAGTAATATTAAAAAATATCTTTATGAAATGCCATCTTATACTGTTTTCTATAAAATATGTTTAAGTTTAAGAGAAGAGTTTGAAAATTTGAGTGATGTCTTAAAAATGCGTAAGAATAATTTAAGTTTACATAATAAGGTTAAATCTCATAATAGTTTGTTGAGTAATATTCAACAACAAATTTCCGAGTTATCAAGAACTATTGATGAACAATCAATACCTAGAGGAAGAAATGAAGTTGAAACATATATTGCTATTATTGATAGTAAATTAATGTTCTTTAATACAAGTATATCTAAATTAGTAAATGATTCTAATGATATAATGAAGAATATATTAGTTGAAGATATTTCTGATGAATGGAACTCTTGCGAAAAACAACAAAATGTTGAAAAGAGATGGGAAGATGTTAAACAAAATATAAAAGATCGTAGAGAAAACATTGATAATAAGATAACAATGAAAAATAATAGCCATTCAGAAAGACCTGTAAGTCAAAGGATGTCAGCATATCTTCCTAAATATCATTCTATTAGACCAAGCTCATCAATTTCAACTAGAAGTGGAAAGACTAGCCCAAGAAGCATTTATTCTAGAAATAGTCATAGAAGAACATCATCTAATTCGTCACCTATTAATAGTTCAAGGTCGTGGAAACATTCATCAATAACAGAATAATAGAATAAATTTGATATTTATTAATATTTTATTCTTAAATCTGATTACTCAAGTTACTATTATAAGAAATCGTTTAGTTTAGTAATTATAAACATAAAAATTATATTTAACATTTATAAAAGTTAAAAAAGAAAAAAAAAAAAGTAAAATAATTAATAATAAAAATTAGTTTTTAATAGCAAAATAAAACAAACATATAAATAAACAATAAAAACAAACAACCAAAATACAAAATACAAAAAACAAAACAAAAAACAAAAAACAAAAAACAAAAAACAAAAAACAAAAAAGAATTAAAAGAAAATAGTTATAATTTAATAATTTATAAAAATTATATATTTAAAATATA
>Ga0307902_100027_pt1 | contig 9342 bp, 6 predicted proteins | sample Goafecreptomycin_16_FD_203705 | JGI IMG/M metagenome (GOLD analysis project Ga0307902, IMG submission 203705) | Metatranscriptome of enriched fungal communities from goat fecal pellet, Isla Vista, California, United States - Bagasse, Gen2, Rep 3... ...
ACATGATTGTTTTGTGCTAATAACGTGGCTATTGACAAGCCAACATATCCCGCACCGGCTACCGCTATTCTCATAAGCTATTTCCTATCCTTATAATTCTTCTCTAACCATTCTTGATTCTGCTTCATACATTCATCAAGCCATTTAGAGCCTTTATCTGATTGATACCATTCAATAGTCTTTTTGATGCCTACTTCATATGTTGTGATTGGATCCCATCCTAATTCTACATTAGCCTTATGTGGGTCAATCGCATATCTTTGGTCATGTCCATGTCTATCTGCAACATGTTCTATTAAAGATTCTGGTTTACCGAGTTCAGAAAGAATTCTTTTAACGATATATAAGTTATTTCTTTCGTTATGACCACCTAGGTTATATACTTCACCAACTTTACCTTTTTCGATCACTGCTAGTATTCCTCTACAGTGATCTTCAACATATAACCAGTCTCTGACATTAAGACCTTCACCATATACTGGTAGTTTCTCATCATGAGATGCTTTATATATCATTAATGGAATTAGTTTCTCTGGAAATTGATATGGACCATAGTTGTTAGAGCATCTAGATACTGTTACTGGTAATCCATATGTACGGTAATACGCTAAAACGAGTAAGTCTGCAGACGCTTTAGAAGTAGAATATGGAGATGATGTATGTAATGGAGTATCTTCATGGAAGAATAAGTCTGGTCTATCAAGTGGTAATTCACCATATACTTCATCAGTAGATACTTGATGATATCTGTCTATACCATATTTTCTACAAGCATCCATCAATACTTCTGTACCAATGATATTAGTTGTTAAGAATGATTCAGGATCTAATATAGACCTATCAACATGAGATTCCGCGGCAAAGTTCACAACAATATTTGGTTTTTCTACTTCAAATATCTTGTATATTGCTTCTCTATCTCTGATATCAGTTTTATAGAACTTATAATTCTTATTCTTTAATTCTTCATCAATAGTGTGTGGATTAGCAGCATATGTGCATAAATCCACATTGATGACCTTATATTCAGGTCTTTCATTTAATAATAATTTACAGAAACAGTTTCCAATGAAACCTGTTCCACCTGTGACTAAAATTGTTTTCATAAATCGAACACCACCTTTGACTCATTTAACGAAGAATGCTTTTTATCTTTTTCACTAAGTAATATTTCCCCAACATCTGGCCATTCAACACCAACATTCGGATCATTCCACATGATACCACCCTCATCTTCAGGATGATATAGTTCATCACATTTATAGCAGAACGTTGCAGTTTCAGATAAAACCACAAAACCATGTGCGAATCCTCTAGGTATCATAAATTGATTCCCTTTTTCAGCAGATAACACTACTCCTACCCATTTACCATAAGTAGGACTATCTTTACGTAGGTCTACTGCAACATCAAATACTTCACCTTCAATACATCTAACTAGTTTTGCTTGAGGATATGTTTTTTGAAAATGTAAACCTCTCAATACGCCTTTCTTAGATTTAGATTGGTTATCTTGAATGAATTTATAATTGAGGCCTGCTTCATTAAAATCAGATTCTTTATACGTTTCCATAAAGTAACCACGATTATCACCATACTTCTTTGGTTCAATTATCACTACCCCTTTTATAAAAGTCTCCTTAAATGTAAAATTGCCAATAATTTTTTCCATTATTATTCCTTTCTAGTTAAACGATATAACTTTTTCTGAACATCCAATATTAAATAAATAATACTCATCAATTAACTGCGATCTAAATGGTTGGTTGTTGACATATGCTTCATCCCCAAACCAATCAGGGACAAAGAGCCTAGCTTTGGTGTTTGCTGGTATATTAACTTTAACTGTTTTTTTATCAGTGTTAAAAGAAACATAAATCGAGCCCTTAATTGTTGGGATTGTGATTGATGCGGTTTCAAGATTGCATGGACAAAGAACAACATCAAATGTACTATACCCTCCAGAGGTTGGTTTAATTCCAAAAATGCCCTTAACAATTGCATTTATCGGTGCTGATGACCAGGGGTGAGAAAAAGTCATGTTGTCTTTATAAGACTCGCCCCAGGCTTCAGGACAAATAGTTGCATCTAGGCCATTAACAATGTAATCAAAAGTCCTGCTTTCTTTATTATTTGAAGGCTTTGTTAATAATTTATAAGCGATATCGTTATAACCGCTATTAATTAAGCCTTCTAATAAGAAGAATGAACCATATACCGACATTTTAATTTCTGTTCCAATGTGTTTTACCATCTGTTCAGTCATCTCTTTATTCGTAAATACATCAGAGTATAAAGCATACGCTGTCGCGTGTTGAGAACAATGCTGTGATTTTGTTCCATCAAGTCTCAAACCATCAGAGAAAGCGCCTTTTTCTTCATTATAAAGCTTGCCAATTATAGATTCTTTCAATAGTTCGGCCCTATTTTGATAATAAGCAACGTCCTCTTTTCTATTTAATAAATGCGCTATCTCAGTTAATTCAAGATATGTTTTATGGTGTAGACAATTAAAAACAGTGTTGTAATCAACTGATTCATCATAACCATCTCTTTCATTTTCTGGCCAATCGATAAGATATCGCTCAAACGGAGTTTCTTCAATTTTAATTAAATGAACGACGTTATCAAAATAAGCATCATAATTCTTTGTTTTAATCAATTCATAATATTGAGTTATAAATGATAAATCTCCAGTATTATAGTAATCATCTAAAACCATTTTTGGAAAAAGCAATTTGTACTCAGCTGGCCATGTTGGTCTTCCTAAAAGCCATTCTATTGTAAATCGCGATGTATAATAGTTGCTTTGCGTGTACTTTAAAAGAATTTGGTTGATATAAGCATCACCTTCATAGGGCGCTCTTTCTCTAGAATAAGAATCAACAAATAAATCCTGTGTTGTCGCTTTTGATGTATAACTTGCTTGTTCATATAATTGATTGAGCAAAACATTATTCGAAGAAAAAAATGAGGAGCTATCATCCCACGCTGTGTGGTACTCTATTCCCTTTAAGCTATTAACAGTTGAACCTTCAGGAAGATTCAAAATTTCAACATATCTATATGCCATCATTGAGATATTTGAAATTGTTTGTTCTCCTTTTTTTAATTTCCACGTTTCTTTATACATGTTGCTAGTTATCATATTATATTTAACTCGGCCGTTTTCCAATTGTTCTCCATATCGCATCTCTACTTCGCATTCAATAGGAGTATTAAATGAGATACAAACACCACCTATTATTTCTTTGGTCAAATCGAATTGCAGGAAATCAGAATCATTTTTAGGCGATATGTTTTTTGTATATTGGAGATTAACATTCGCCCCACAATAAGGCTTTAATATACAATCCTTATCCATATAATCAATCAAAGAACATTCGTTCCAAGAATTGGCGTCATACGTTGGTGAACTGAAATCAAAAGGATATCGCGTTGCATCAATATTGTTAGCACTAGCGACATAATAACCTGTTCCAATAGAATTATCTTTTCTAAAAATTTCATCACCAAGAAGCGATTTAAAAGAATTGATGCCACTAGAAGAATCAATCACTTTTAAAACAGTTCCATCTTTGTAATATAAAGAAAGTGACAAATAAATAGCTTTATATTCTGTTGTATAAGCAATAATTCCGACGGCGTTATTTCGTTCCTTCAATAAGTCTGCTATTTCATATTCGTTCCAATAAAGAACGTTATTGTTATTTGAGTCTTTGCCAAGTCTTGATGGTCCAAGACCTACAAAACTACCGTTGACATATGCCTGATACACAAACTGTCTAGTTGGTTCAGGTGATAATCCTGTCATAAATAAAAAGGCTTTATCGATGTTTAATAAATCTTTGGCATCGAAATCGCATCTAAAGAAACAAAAATCATCTTCAGCTTTACCATCATTATCCGATCCCCAAAAGCCTCTGACATTTTTAACTTCTTTATAATCTGTTTTAAAATAGCTTGCTTTTGAGGAGTTATATATTTTGTTATTACTATTTTTAATAGATACAGTCCAATAATAGATGTGATTGTAATCTAAATAGTTATTTAGTGAATCAATAACAACGTTGGTATTTGAACTTTCATTAACCCAATCTGTGTTATAAATGGAAATGTTTTGTTCTAAGTCGTTTTTTGATTGATATATCTTAATGTTGTACGCTGTTTGGATATCGTCATTAATGGAGCTTTCAATCTCCCAACTAAATGTGACGTTTGTTTTGTCAACATTGTGATTTTCAGAAACCAAATTGTTTCTTAAGTTCTTAATTGTTACTTGATTTTGCGATTGGCCTTCGTCATTATTACAACCAATCAACCCAAAAAGAACAAGTAAAGTTGAAGCAACTATGAATGTTTTTTTCATCAACTATTCTTGATAATGTCTAAATATCTTTTAACAGCATCTCGCCAATCAGGAAGTGGCTCAAAACCATTATCCAGCAATTTATTTTTATTTAATCTTGAATTAAATGGTCTTTTAGCAACACTTTTTCCATATTCAGATGTTGTAACTGGTATCACTTTTGTATCTATTCCGGCAATTTTATATATTTCGCATGTTAGATCATACCAACTAATAAAACCACCTTCGTTTGTGGCATGATAATAGCCATACTTATCGCTTAATATCATATCCACTACTAATCTTGCTAAATCATATGTATAAGTAGGTGTACCTATTTGATCATTGATTACGCGTACAATATCGTATTTTTGCGAAGCCTTATACATTGTTTTTATAAAATTGTTTCCATTTTTGCCAAATGCCCAAGCAATGCGAACAATAAAATATTTTTGAAGTAACGAAGAAACAATATTTTCGCCATCTAATTTAGTTTGTCCATAATAGTTTAATGGTTCAAATGCTTTATCATCAGGATCCCAAGGTTTATTGCCTTGTCCATTAAACACATAGTCAGTTGAGATATATAAGAATTTGGCATCTTGTGATTTTGCCCAGGAAACTAGGTTATTTGTGCCATCTACATTAATTGCTTTTACAATTGGTTGATTGTTTTTATCCTCAGCACCATCAACATTTGTCCAAGCAGCGCAATGAATAATTGCAGTAGGTTTATATTTATCTAAAACTTTTTTAACCATGACTGGGTCAACAATATTTAGACTCACATATTCGTTCCAGTTTGCTTTATCAATTATTTCATCTTCATTCTTAATATCGCTACCAATAGCAAAAATGCCCCTACGATTAAGTTCGTTAATAACATCATATCCAAGTTGACCACATACACCAGTAACAAAAACTCTCGCTTTTAAAACTTCTTTAACTTGATTTAACTTATTGATATCTCCATAAATGCAAGGGGAATCGTAAGGTCTATCTGGATATTTGCCATAGGCGAGTTTAATAGGCAGATTGTTTTGACTAATATACCACTCAATTTGTTCACCCAGTGATACCGGTTTTCCACTACAACAATTGATAATCCCTAAAACGCTATTTTGAATAACGCAATCGGAAATCATTTCGGCTAATGTGTCGATATGAATAAAATCATATTTATTTTTCCCGCTTGTAAATGGGAATTCTGTTTGGCCGTTTTCCACTGCTTTTCTTATCTTACAGAAAATGGAATTGCCAAAAGAATCATCGCCATAAATATAAAAGCCCCTTAACCATTGAAACAAACAGCCATTCTTTATAGCGTAAAGCTCTAACGATTGTCTTAGTGCATTTTTAGCAACACCATATTGTGATAGAGGTTTGCATGGGGTGTTTTCATCAATAACACCTTCCCAATAACCAACTTCATGCATCGATCCCATTGAAACCACTTTTTTAAGACCGTTATCAATAAGATTTTTAAGGAAGTCATAATGTGATGACAAATCTTCCATATGCTTATCTGAATCATGGATAAAACCATCTCTCCATACGAGATGGAGACAAACATCTGGGTAGTTAAATACTTCCATCCAGTTGTCTTTTCTTTCAAACACATTGCTTTTCACAAACTTTGCTCGTGAATCAACATGAGCACTATCGATATCAGCAGCAATCACCTCTATATTACGATCACAGAGATTCTTGACTACTTTCGAGCCGATGTATCCGTTAGCACCAGTAACCAATATTTTCATATAAATCTATCCCTACAACCAGTTAATATTTTATCTTTCCATATGCAACATTTAACAAATGTTTTCCATATTGATTTTTCTTCATCAACTCGCCTTGCTCAATAAGAGATTCTTTGCTAATCCAGCCATTCTTAAAGGCAATTTCCTCAGGACAACATATCTTAAGTCCTTGGTGCTCTTCGATGATTTTAATGTAATCTGAGGCTTCTACTAATGATTCATGTGTTCCCGCGTCAAGCCAAGAATATCCTCTACCTAATGTAGTAACATGGAGTCTTTTTTGTTCCAAATAAAAATTATTTAGGGTTGTTATTTCTAATTCACCTCTAGCGGATGGCTTAACTTTTCGTGCCATTTGAGAAACACCTTTTGGATAAAAATATAAGCCCGTTACGCAGTAATTAGATTTTGGATTAACAGGTTTTTCTTCGATAGATATAGCATTCCCTGCCTCATCAATTTCCACTATTCCATATCTTTCTGGATCATTAACATGATAACCGTAAATAGTAGCCATATTTTCTTCATCAGCCCTATGGACAGAATTTGATAGATGCTTAATCAAACCCGCGCCAAAGAAAATATTATCACCAAGTATCATTGCGCATGAATCATCGCCAATGAATTCTTCTCCCAAAATAAAAGCTTGGGCTAAGCCATCTGGTGAAGGTTGAACTTTATAAGATAATTTGATTCCAAATCTAGACCCATCTCCCAATAATTGTTCCATTCTTGGCAAATCTGTAGGGGTAGAAATAATCATAATCTCTTTGATACCCGCCATCATTAACACCGTAAGCGGGTAATATATCATAGGCTTATCATATACTGGTAATAATTGTTTAGATGTAACAATCGTAAGTGGATATAACCTTGTGCCAGAACCCCCAGCTAAAACTATTCCTTTCATGCCGTTTTCCTCCTAATAAGTTTGTCATAAAAGATAAAGACTAAATATATTAAAACTATTCCTGATAATATTCCAAAAGCCAACAACCCATTTAAGTATTTAAACAATACAATAAAGACGGCTGATATAACAATTTCAGATATCATTAATAAATAATTTTTTGATTTTAAACATTTATTAACCGATATCTCTAATAATGTTGAATTCACAACAACACCAAGCAAAATTGATAAAAGGGCCAAAGATACATCTTTAACAACAACGGCAAAAATAACGGTTAATCCCGCGCTTACAATAATAGAAATAATTGCAATAACAAGCATTTCTTTTTCTTTTCTAAACAGCTTTAAGTAGTTGCACAAAAGCAACCCTGACTTAGACGAGAAAATAATAAGTGGCATTATGTAGATTAAATAAACGAGAGATTCCTCATATTGTGGGAGCCACAGTTTGAGAATAAGTATTCCAGGATAATAAAAAACCAAGCATGCAACCAAAATACCAGATGAGTATCTCCTAGTTTTCTTATAAAACGATGGAAGCTTGTCTTCCTCCATTCTGTTTAACGAAGGGAACAAAACTACACTAATAGCGGTTATAAAAGTAAGGAATAAACTAGTTGCCGAAAAAGCTAGCGACACTTGTCCAAAAATAATTTCGTCAAAAGTTTGCTGAATAATTATTTTTGATCCACCAGTAATAAATGACGATGTCCAGTTGGTTAACATCAAAATGATGCCGCACGCAACATTGGCTTTTAGTTCAACCCATGTCTCTTTAATAGATATTATTTTCCCAAAATATAATTCTTTGTTAAAAGCGATTGAAATTAGAAACGCAAATACATCGCCTGCTATTTCGGCTATACAGAGATAAACAAAGTTATCAATTTTAAAAACCAAAAGTATAACAACAATTAAGCCATAAACAACACGTTGTGAAATAACTATAATTGCGTATTTATTAATTCTATTAGTTATCTGAAACGAGTAAGAAACAAAAGAGAATAAGTTCTTTGTAAGAACGGCAATGGAGACAAGAATAATAATATATTTTGTAACAGTATCGCCAATAAAGAACGAGGTAATAATACCACCTATTCCTATAATACTTGTAATGACTAATACAGAAAGTAGTTGAGATCTAACTTTGGCTTTATCTATTTCATCATAATCATATTTTGAATATCGGAGCATCAATCCATCAAGGATACCAAAATGCAAAATGCCAACATAACCAATATAAAGAACAAACACTTGCCAACGAGAGTAGTTAATTTCGCTCACAAATCTCGGAACAATCATATATAAAACGAAACCCACTAACAGCGAGATGATTTGAGCGGCCAACGAGAGACCAACGTTTTTAGCTATTTTTTTATTGGTAATATATTCAGACATATCTTGTAACCCGTGATTTCATAATAGACTTTTTGTTTTTAATAACTTTTCTTCTAAAGAACAAAAGGAAAACAATAAACATAATAACAAACATAAGTATTTCAATCGTGTAAATCCATGGAGAGATAATAAAGGAGTAAAGAATGAAATAGTACGATATAGCTAGAGCAACTAATGCAATTGTGGATGGTCTATTTCGTTTAATTGCTTTTAAAGAAACGCCAGAAATAAAACCAACAATAAATTCAAATACAAGTGTTCCGACAAAACTATAATCTTCTATTAAACCTCTATAAGCTGTAAACACATTTGTCTCTGTCCCTTCCATAATGGTGTATACGCCAGCCACTTTCGATTCTCCGCTAAACAAATTATAAATACTCATAAATGTATTTTTACCAAACCCTAAAGATGTGAGGTCATATTGACGATTCTCAAGAAAAACGGAAAATGCTTGGATTTCGCTAAAAGCATACAATCTAAATTTACCATGAACCAAATTGATTGTTTCCGAATCAAAAGCGCCAATTCTAACACACATTGCACTAATGAAAACAACGTATAAGAAAAGTGCAATTATGCCTAGGAAAATAAATTCTTGAATACGAAGCCTTCGGAAGCATTTCCTTTTTTGGTAAAAAGCCACAATGTAGCCAACCACAAAAAGAATAACCCCAATAATGATTCCTATCTTACCAGTTGTAATAAGTGAGATTAATAAAATCGGCAAAATGCCAATCAACCCTAGAATCTTATAACGTTTTCTCTTTGATGAAAAAAATAAATAACCACCAAAAAATGGAGTAATATATGCAATACAGTTCAATAACTGTACAAAGACGCCAGATTCAGTTTCATTTTTACTTGAGCCAAAAGAATTAGTCATGCTCAAAAACTTTCTAATATCTAAAAAATCTGCAATGG
>Ga0307902_100029_pt1 | contig 9073 bp, 6 predicted proteins | sample Goafecreptomycin_16_FD_203705 | JGI IMG/M metagenome (GOLD analysis project Ga0307902, IMG submission 203705) | Metatranscriptome of enriched fungal communities from goat fecal pellet, Isla Vista, California, United States - Bagasse, Gen2, Rep 3... ...
AAAACTTTTAAATACTATTATTTACCATAAATATTACTATTATAGAAATCTTATTTTTTAGGAATTTTATTTCTTGAAAAGATTGGCTTCTATAATATTTTTAACTTAATGTATGATTTTATTAACTAGAAAAAAACTTTAAAATAGGAGAATTTTTCATGGAAGATACTAACAGTACCATATATGCTCTTAAAACCTCAGCAGGTCAAGAAAGAAATGTAGCTAGGCTTTTAGCTCGTAAGGCTAGAACCATTGATGGCGTAGGTATTTCTTCAATTCTTGTTCCTGAGTCTTTAAAGGGATATATTTTAGTTGAATCTTCAACCAAAATAGATCTTAGGAATCCTGATTTAAAAGTACAGCACTTAAGAGGTGTTGTAGAAGGTAGTGTTGGTATTACCTTTGAAGAAGTTAAAAGATTCTTAAAGCCAGAACCTATTATTTCCTCTATTCAAAAAGGAAGTATTGTGGAACTTATTTCTGGTCCTTTCAAAGGAGAAAGAGCAAAAGTGGTTCGTATTGATGAATCACGTGAAGAAGTCGTTCTTGAGTTAATAGAAGCTGCAGTACCGATTCCGGTTACTGTTAAAGCTGATCAAATTAGAATAATTCAAAAGGAGGCTGACTGATGGCTAAAGATACAGTCGAAGTTCTTATCGAAGGTGGAACCGCTACTCCTGGACCACCATTAGGCCCTGCTTTAGGACCTCTCGGTATTAACATGATGCAAGTAGTAGAAGAAATTAATAAAAAAAGCGCTGACTTTGCAGGAATGAAAGTGCCTGTTATCATTAGCGTAGACAGAGATACTAAAGATTTCGAAATTGAAATCGGTACTCCGCCAACTACTGCACTTATCATGGAAGAATTAGGCATCGACAAAGCTTCTCATGAACCAGGTTTAGACATTATCAATGACGTACCTTTTGAAACCGCTTTAAAGATCGCTAGAATGAAATTCGATTCATTACTCGCTAACGATTACAAAGCAGGTGTCAAAGAAGTCATGGGAACCTGTGTAAGTATGGGATTATCCGTTGACGGTAAAGACCCAAGAGAAGCACAAAAAGACGTTGATGCTGGAGTATATGACGATATCTTAAACGAATAGATATTGTAATTAAAATTTAAATTAAGTTAATAGCGACAGTGTATATGATGTTATAATTATATTATAATTGATATACTGTTTTTAATTCATGCAATCGTTGAAGAATTTTTTTCTTGTAATCGATACTCATGAAACCAAAAAAAGTCCAGTGAACATTTAAATGTTCATGGGGGTTGAATAATGACACAAGATGTAATTAACGCGGTGAAGGAGGCAAAAGAACAATCTAAGCCGAGAAACTTCACTGAGTCCGTAGATATTATTATTAATATCCGTGACTTAGATGTCAAAAAACCAGAAAACAGGTTTAATGAGGAAGTTACTCTTCCTAACGGCCGTGGCAAAGAGGTTAAAATCGGAGTCATAGCTGATGGGGAACTCATTGTTCAAGCTAAAGATGCTGGTCTTGACACTGTAATCAACAAACAGGATTTAGAAGAGTTCGGAAAAGACAGAAAATCCGCTAAAAAAATGGCTAACTCTGTTGATTTCTTAGTAGCTCAAGCTGATATGATGCCACTCGTTGGTAGATTCCTTGGTCCAGTTCTTGGTCCACGTGGAAAAATGCCAAAACCAGTGCCTGCAAGTATCAAATTAGATCCTCTTTTAGAAAGATTACAAAGTACTGTCAAAGTTGGTGTAAAACAACAACCTTCTATTCAAATTGTTGTTGGAAGCCAAGACATGTCAGACGAGGATATAGCTGAAAATGTGGAAACTGTTCTTACAGTCTTAGACCGCAATTTAGAAAAAGGAAGAAGTCAAATCAAGTCCATGTTTATTAAAACAACTATGGGACCAGTAGTGAGGGTGATCTAATGGCTCATGTTGCTGAATGGAAAAAGGAAGAAGTTAAAGAGCTAAAAGGTATCATTGACGAATACGATGTTATCGGAATCGTCGACTTAATGAACATTCCTGCAAAACAGCTCCAAGAAATGAGAAAATCTCTCAAAGGAAAAGCTGTAATCAGAATGTCCAAGAAAAACCTTATCGATTTAGCTTTCGAAGATTGTAATGCTGATAAAACCAACATTGTTGATTTATCCGAACATATGGATGGTCAAGTTGCACTTATCGCAACCGAAATGAATCCTTTCAAATTGTACAAAATATTAGAAGACAGCAAAACCGCAGCTCCTGCAAAACCAGGTGCTATTGCTGAAGAAGATATTATTGTACCTGAAGGGGACACCGGATTTGAACCAGGTCCATTTTTAGGAGAATTACAACAAGTAGGTATTCCTGCAAAAATTGATAAAGGAAAAATCTGCGTACAAAAAGAAACAGTCGTAGTAGCAGCTGGTGAAGAAGTATCTAAACAAGTTGCAGCAACCTTATCAAGAATGGATATCAATCCAATGGAAGTAGGAATGGACTTAAAAGCAGTATACGAAGAAGGATCAGTTTATACTTCTGATGTACTTGCAATCGATGAAGAACAAACATTAGCTGACGTACAAAATGCATTTAGAAGTGCATTCAACTTATCTGTGAACGCAGCTATCCCTACTGACGAAACTATTTCCACTATTATTACTCTTGCATACACCAGAGCAATTAATGTCGGTGTAGAAGCAGCAATTATGACTTCTGAAACATCAGAACCAATTATTGGTTTAGCACAAGCTAAAATGTTAGCATTAGCATCCGAAGTTGCAGACGCACCTGGTGCTATTGACGACGAATTAGCTGAAAAACTTTCCAGTGTTGCTGTAGCAGCAGCTCCAGCAGTTGAAGAGGAAGTTGTTGAAGAAGAGGAAGAAGAGGAAGAGGAAGAAGATAGTGAAGAAACAGCAGCAGCTGGGTTAGGAGCTCTGTTTGGTTAAATTAATTTAAAATTTTTATTATTATAAAAAACTAACACTTTGAAATAAATTAATGGTGATAACATGGAATATATATATGCGGCAATGATTTTGCACAGTGCAGAAAAAGATATTAACGAAGAAAATGTTAAAAGTATTATTGAAGCAGCAGGAATTGAAGCTGACGATGCTAGAATCAAAGCTTTAATCGCAGCTTTAGAAGATGTTGACATCGATGAAGCTATGGAAACTACTGCTATGGCAGCAGCAGCACCTGCAGCAGCTCCTGCAGCAGCTGAAGCTGTTGAAGAAGAAGAGGAAGAAGAAGAGGAAGAAGAAGAAGCTTCAGAAGAAGCAGCAGCAGCTGGATTAGGTGCTCTCTTCGGATAGATTTTTTAAATCTATCACTTTCTTTTTTTATTTCTTTTTTTTTGATTTATTTTGTTCTTTTTTTAATGTAATAGCTATTTTTTCTGATTTTAAGATTTTTTTTAAATAAAATAAGTGTATGATCCTGTAAATTTTATATATCCTATTTAAACATATCTAATTGAATAGACAGATATATAAATTTAGTTTTATAGATTTTTAATTAAGTGAATATTTTAAACAGAAAAGCAACGTTCAACATTTTTGTTTAGAATAAAACAATATTTATCACAAAAACAGGAGACCGCTAATATGAAGTACAAAAAAAGCATAATCCTAATAATGCTCACTATTTTTCTATTCGCAATTGCGGCCGCAAGCGCAAGTGATGTGAATGAAACGGTGATGGCAAATGAAGACACGGGACAGATGGAATTGTCCACAAATGATGAAACTATAAGCTCCGAAACCGGTTCGGAAATATTGACTGCTGGCCAATACACTTACTCTGATTTAAGGTATCAAATCGGCTCCGGCGGAAATATTACATTAACTGAAGGCACTTACACTTATAATAATGATGGGGACACCATTGAAATTACGGATTCGGGTGTGATTGATGGTAATGGTGCAGTCATTGACATGGCAGGATCAAATATCCAGGCATTCAATGTAGTTGCTTCCGATGTAACAATTAAAAATCTATGCATTAAAAATGCTAACTTTGATGGCTATGGAGGAGCAATTCACTTCGATCGAACTGGTAGTGTGACAAATTGTAATTTCACTAACAACACTGCTTCCAGGGAGGGTGGTGCAGTTTTCTTCCGTCTAGCTTCTAATGTGACAAATTGTAATTTTGTTGACAACACTGCAGGTCGATACGGTGGTGCAATCAACTTTGATGATATGAGTAAAGGGTCTAATGTGACAAATTGTAATTTTGCAGGTAACACTGCTTATGAGGAGGGTGGTGCACTTTTCTTCAGTGGAACGGGCATTGTGACAAATTGTAATTTTGATGAAAACTCTGCCAGTGAAGGTGGTGCAATCTATTTTTATGATTATGCTAATAAGGGACCTTCTATTGTAGCAAATTGTAATTTCACTAGCAATAATGTTTCCAATAGGGAGGGTGCTGTTTACTTCTATCGAAGCGGTAATGTGACAAATTGTAATTTTGTTAACAACACTGCAGATGGAAACGGCGGTGCAATCTATTTCTATAATCTTGATAGTGAAGGGACTGCTGTGACAAATTGTAATTTCACTGATAACAAAGCAGGGTACGGTGGTGCACTTGGCTTCCGTCAAACCGGCAGTGTGGCAAATTGTAATTTCATTAACAACACCGCAACCGGGGGTAGTGGCGGTGCAATCTACTTTTATGATGAAAATAATAGAGGATCTGCCGCTGTGACAAATTGTAATTTCACCGATAACAATGCATTCAGCTCTTATAGTTATGGCGGTGCAGTTTACTTCTATCGAAATGGTACTGTGACAAATTGTAATTTTGCAAACAGCACTGCTTATAATGGTGATGGGGGTGCGGTTTACTTCGCTGCAGCGGGTAGTGTGACATGTTGTAATTTTACCGATAACCAGGCAACCGGTTTTAATAGTTGTGGTGGTGCGGTTTACTTCGCTGCAGCGGGTAGTGTGACATGTTGTAATTTTACTGATAACCAGGCAACCGGTTTTAATAGTTGTGGTGGTGCGGTTTACTTCGGTGCAGCCGGCAGTGTGACAATTTGTAATTTTGTCAAGAACTCTGCTTCTCGCGGTTGGGCTATTTTTAGCAATGGTGGAGATACAGTTGCGGATACCTGTATTTTTAAATCAGATAGTGGACATAACGTCAATACTGAAATTCGTCCGCCTACATTAAATGTTGGTAATTTTACAACAGTTTATGGCTCTGGCGAGAAATTAAAATTCAACCTAAAAACAAACAGCGGCATTCGAGTAGCTGATGGAATTATTTCAATAGGAATATATTTTAAAAACAATAATAGTCAGGTTGGCGAGTACAGTTGTTTAAGTGGTGAAGAATGGGCTGTTGATTTACCGGTAGGGTCTTATTATGCAATTTTCAATACTGAATATGAAGGATTTGAAGAGATCAACAGGACAATAACAATAACAATACCTGACATTAAGTATTATGTAAATGTATCTTCAGTCACAACCGATAACAAAACCGTAAATATTACAGCAAAATCCAACATTCCAGAAAAAATTTTTTGGGATGGTAAATTGCTATTTTTAGTTCCAAACGCAGATCCTGTTGCTGCAACTTATGCAGGCAATGGAACATGGTGGGCGTTACATACATTTGGCAATTGCGGCGAATTTGAAGTCAATGCATCATTTGTGGGAGCTATTAATGTAACTGTCAACAATGCAACTATAACTATCAATAAGATGGAAGCACAATTTGTCGCTAATCCTGTAACCTCAACATATAATGTCAACAATTATCTGGTTATCACATTAACTGATGTTTACGGCAATCCGTTAAGTGGTGAGGAAGTGACTGTTGATTTGGGCGGCGTTAAAGCATACACCACTGATAATAACGGCCAAATCAGGATATCCACAAAATCATTGGCCGCCAAATCATATGATGCTAAGATAACATTTAACAGCAATGACTTTTATGTAAATTCATCTAAGGTCGTTAAGGTCACTGTTAACAAGGCCGCAAATCCTTTGAAAGTCAAGGCAAAAACAGTCACAGTCAAGTTTTCCAAACTTAAAAAGAAAGCGCAGAAACTTAAAGTGACTAAAGTGGTCAAGTTCACCAAAAAGGGTCAAGGAACCTTAACCTATAAAAAGGTCAAAGGCAACAAGAAAATCACCATAAACAAAAAGACCGGAAAAGTCACAATCAAAAAAGGACTTAAAAAAGGAACATACAAAGTTAAAATGAAAATCAAGACAAAAGGTAATGCAAACTACAAGGCATCCGCCTTTAAGACAATTACCTTTAAAATTAAAATCAAATAAACTGTCAAAAGGAGTACTTGCTCCTTTTTGACTATCTTTTCTTTTTTTAAAATCACTCAAAACATTGCCATTTTCAAAAATTTATTTATTTAATTAAAAATATAGTATATACTAATAAACATTTTAAACTGATTTATATGGTAGAAATTTTTGATGAACTTGGTTATAAAAAACAAACTTGTAAGACTTGCGGCCAGGAGTTCTACTCACAGGTAACTAGAGACACCTGCGGGGACGCTCCGTGTGACGAGTATGAGTTTATCGCAAACCCTGCAACCGATAAGCCGTACAACTTATATGAAATCCAAAAGGTCTTTAGAGAATTTTTAGAAAGCGAAGGACACACACATGTCCCAAGATATCCCGTTTTGGCTAAAAGATGGAGGGATGACGTATTTTTAGTAGGTGCATCCATTTTCTGTTTCCAGCCATGGATCACTTCAGGACTTGTAAAGCCACCTGCAAACCCTATTGAAATGGCACAGCCTTCAATCAGACTCAACGACGTTGACAATGTAGGAAGAACCGGTCGTCACATGACCTGTTTCACTATGGGTACTCACACTGTTATCAACAAGGAAGATGACTTCATCTACTGGGAAGACAGAACCATTGAGCTATGTCACAAATTCTTTGAACATATTGGTATCAACACTGAAGAGATCACCTTCATCAAATCATGGTGGAGCGGTGGAGGTAACGAAGGACCATGTTACGAAGTGTGCTGCCGTGGAGTGGAACTTGCAACACTTGTTTTCATCCAATATGAAACCCTTGAAAACGGTGACAAGAAGGAAATTCCAATCAAGGTAGTGGACACCGGTTACGGACTTGAAAGAATAGCATGGATTTCACAGGGCACTCCAACAGCATATGACGCATGTTTCGCACCTGTTGTTGACAAGCTAAAAGAATTGACCGGCGTTGAAATCAATGAGGATATCCAAGGAAGGAACGCTCAAATTGCAGGTATGATGGATATCGAGGACATTGGTGACTTGAAGGAACTCAGGCAGCAAGTGGCTGACAGTTTAGGTTTATCCTTAGAAGAGTACTTGAAGGCGGCTGAACCTATGGAGGCAATATACATTATCGCAGACCATACCAGATGTCTTGCTTTCATGATTGCAGATGGCATCATTCCATCCAACGTTAAGGAAGGATACCTTGCAAGGCTGGTTTTAAGAAGAACAATAAGGTTCATGAAGGAATTGGACATGAAGGAATCCCTTGCGGATGTCATGGCGATACAATTGGATTTCCTATCCAAGTTCTATCCTGAAATCCGTGACTCAGAAGAGCACATCATGAACATCATCACTCTTGAAGAGGAAAGGTATGCTGCAACAGTCAAGAAAGGTAAAAGCATTGTTAAAAGAGCAATCAAAAGACTTAAAAAAGAAGGAAAATCAGAAATGCCTCTTGACATGCTGATTGACCTGTATGACGCTCACGGTATGCCTCCTGAAACCGTTGTTGAAATGGCTGGAGATGACTTTACCGTTAACGTGCCGGATAATTTCTTCACACAGGTTGCAGGAGCACACGAAAAGGACACATCAAACAAGAAGTCCTCATTTAAAGTAGACTTCCCTGAAACAGACTTACTGTTCTATAAAGATTTCTACCAACAAGAATTTGAAGCTGAAGTTTTAGGATTAGTCGAAAAGGACGGCAAGCAATCTTTAATCTTTGACAAAACCACATTCTACCCTGAAGGAGGAGGTCAACCTTCCGATATAGGTGAGGTTACCATTGACGGAAATGTCTTTAAAATACCATATGCTGAAAAGGTCAACAATGTTGTATTGCATCATGTGGATGGAGACATCTCAGGAGATGTTGTTGGCAAAAAAGTCACTGGTAAAATCGATTGGGACAGAAGAATAACCCTTGCACGCCACCACACAGGAACACACCTGGTCATTGCAGCTGCAAGAAAAGTGCTCGGTCAGCACATCTGGCAGGCAGGATCACAAAACGAGCTCACTCGTGCACGTATAGACGTTTCACATTATAAGCGTATCACACAAGAGGAACTCAATGAAATCGAGAAACTGGCTAATGAATATGTTATGCAGAACATTGAGCTCGACATCAAGTTCCACACACGTGACGAGGCACAGGAGCTATACGGATTCGTATTGTACCAAGGTGGTATCGTTCCGGGCAAAATGATTCGTGTCGTTAAAATCCCTGGCGTTGACGTTCAGGCATGTGCAGGTACACACGTCCTAAGAACCGGTGTTGTCGGACCTATCAAAATCAACAAGACCGAAAGGGTTCAGGACGGTGTTGAAAGGATTGACTTCTCAGCAGGTCTTGCCGCAATCGATTCAATGCAGCATGATTCAGAATTATTACGTGAAAGTTCAGGAATCTTCAAGGTTGAAAACGATCAGTTACCGAAAACCTGTGACAGATTCTTCAGTGAATGGAAATCACAGAAAAACGAAATTGACCGTTTGAAATCAGAAATTGCCAGTTTGAAAATGAACTCACTTGCGGATGAATATGATGAAATCAACGGATTGAAAGTCGTTCACCAATTGATTGAGGCTGACTTCAAGGAGCTTCAAAAGATGGCTACAGACTTTACCGACAACGGCAAGGCCGATGTCGTCATCATGGGAAACAGCGACGGTAAGATTGTCGGTGCAGCTTCACAGAATGCAATCGACAATGGCGTTAAAATCAACGAGATCATCAAGACCGCAGCAGGAGTGCTTGGCGGTGGCGGTGGTGGCCGTCTGACCTTAGCGCAAGGTGCAGG
>Ga0307902_100038_pt1 | contig 8383 bp, 7 predicted proteins | sample Goafecreptomycin_16_FD_203705 | JGI IMG/M metagenome (GOLD analysis project Ga0307902, IMG submission 203705) | Metatranscriptome of enriched fungal communities from goat fecal pellet, Isla Vista, California, United States - Bagasse, Gen2, Rep 3... ...
AATTAGAAAAATAGGTGTATATAAATGAATGAATACAACAAAGATATTGGAAATAGAATTAGAGAGTTGAGAGAACTATCAGACATTACTATTAAAGAAATTGCAGATGACTTGAACATTACAGAAGAAACTTACATCCAATATGAAAACGCTGAAGTAGACATTCCAGCAAGTTTCTTATATGAACTTGCACACATTTTCAAAGTTGATTTAGGATTATTATTAACCGGTGAAGAAAGCAGAATGAGCATCTTTGACGTAACCCGTGCAGATAAGGGTGTTTCAGTTGACAGAAGAAAAGAATATACTCACCAAAACCTATGTTCTAATTTCATTCACAAAAAGGCTGAAACCTTTATCGTAGTGGTTGATCCGGAAAAGAACCCTGTGCCTTCACTGAATTCACACCCTGGACAGGAATTCAACTATGTCCTGGAAGGTTCCTTAAAAATATATATCCACAATAACGAAATCGTGCTTAACGAAGGAGATTCAATATTCTTTGATTCCGCACATAGACACGCAATGGTTGCGCTAAACGACAAACCCGCTAAATTTTTAGCAGTAATAATATAATATTTATAGGAGATAATTAAATGACCTCAGTTATAGGAGATTTTGTAGAGAGAGTTGACTTTGACTCTTACGAAGACTTTTTTAAAAATTTCAAACTTACTTACGAAGATGACTACAACTTCGGATTTGATGTAGTCGACAAATACGCTGAAATCGACCCGGAAAAGATTGCATTAATCTGGGTGAATGACCACGACGAGGAACACACTTTCACATTTAAGGACATGAAAGAATATTCCAACAGAACAGCAAACCTCTTTAAAAAATTAGGAATTAAGAAGGGAGACTGTGTAATGCTCACCCTTAAAAACAGGTATGAATGGTGGTTCTGTATGGTTGCACTCCACAAGATCGGTGCTATACCAATCCCGGGAACACACATGCTTAAGCTTCATGACCTTGACTTCAGGCTAAAAGAGGCAAATGTGAAAATGGTTGTCTCAATTGAAGAGGACACATTACTGCCAGATTATGAAGAAGCGGAAAAATCTCTGGGCATTGACATACCTAAATTGGTTATCGAAACCGAAAGGGACGGATGGATCAATTTCAACAAGGCAATGATGGAAGAAAGCCCAGTGTTTGAAAGACCTACCGGAGAAGACAAAACCTATGCGGAAGAAATCTTTTTAATCTACTTTACATCCGGAACAAGTGGACTTCCAAAAATGGTATCCCATAAGCATACCTACTCATTAGGACACATTCCAACTGCAAAATATTGGCATAATGTTGTAGAGGACGGAATCCACCATACCGCTGCTGATACCGGTTGGGGAAAAGCTGTTTGGGGAAACCTTTATGGTCAATGGATTGCTGGAACCTCAATATTCATTTACGATTACGACAGATTCAATGGAATAAAATTATTGGAGAATGTTATTAAATACAAGGTGAACACTTTCTGTGCACCGCCAACAGTATACAGATTCCTGATTAAGGAAAATATCCAAGGATATGACTTTTCAAACATGACCTATGTAACCACTGCAGGGGAACCACTTCCTCCAGAGGTTTCAGAAAGATTCTATGACATCTCAGGCTTGAGAATTAAGGAAGGATTCGGTCAGACAGAAACCACATTATCAATTGGAACATTCATATGGTTGGATGCAAAAGTCGGATCCATTGGAAAACCTTCCCCATTATTTGATTTAAGACTGCTTGATGAAAATCATGAAAGAGTAGAAATCGGTGATGAAGGAGAACTTTGTTTCAAATTAGAAGACGGACCTAATCCAGGATTGTTTAAGGATTATGTAAATGATGATGAAAAATACAAAAAGCAAATCCATCACGGATACTACCACTGTGGAGACACCGCATGGATAGATGAAGACGGTTATGTCCACTTTGTTGGAAGAAACGACGACATCATCAAATCCTCAGGTTACCGTATCGGACCGTACGAAGTAGAAAGTGCAGTCCTATCACACGAGGCAGTTTCAAACTGTGCTATTACCGCTTATCCTGATGAAGTTAGAGGCCAAATCGTAAAGGCAACAATCATATTGCAGCCTGGCTTCGAGCCATCAGAACAACTTACAAAAGACATACAAAATCATGTTAAAAGAGTTACAGCTCCTTATAAATACCCAAGAATGATTGAATACACAGATGAAATTCCAGAAACAATCAGTGGTAAAATAAGAAGAGTTGAAATAAGAGAAAACGATAATCAATGAATTTAGATGATATAATGATAGAGGAAATATCTTATCCAGTTATAAATAAGGAAATTTGTAAAGGATGTATGAGATGCATCACAGGATGTCCTCAAAATGCAATATTACTATCAGAAGACATGAACAACGCAGGATATCAATATGCTTATTACAGTGGCAATGGCTGTACAGGATGTAAGGACTGTTACTTTACCTGTCCAGAGCCATTAGCTCTTGAAGTACATCAGATAAAAAATATTGTTAACGATTCAGTTGCTAAAATGATTAAGGCAAAAGTTGCTAACAAGGAGGGAAACTAAATGAGTAATCAAATGGTGAAAGGAAACACAGCAGTTGTCATTGGTGCAATGTATGCCGGATGTGACTGTTTCTTCGGATACCCAATTACTCCTGCAAGTGAAATTTTACATGAAGCTTCAAAATACTTCCCTATGGTTGGAAGAAACTTCGTGCAAGCGGAAAGTGAAGAAGCATCAATAAACATGGTTTATGGTGCATCAGGTACTGGTCACAGGGTTATGACATCATCATCCGGACCGGGAATCAGTCTTATGCAAGAAGGATTTACTTTCCTCGCTGGTGCTGAACTTCCTGCAGTTATTGTGGATATCATGAGAGCAGGACCTGGACTTGGTAATATCGGTCCTGAACAAGGAGATTATAATCAAATTGTTCATGGAGGAGGTCATGGAAACTATAAAAACATAGTGCTTGCCCCTAACAGCGTTCAGGAAATGTGTGACTTGACCATGAAGGCATTTGAACTTGCAGACAAATGGAGAAACCCAGTTGTTGTTTTAGCAGATGGAACATTAGGTCAAATGGCTGAACCATTAGTGTTCCCTGAAAAGGCGATTGAACCTAAAAACGACAAGCCTTGGGCAGTAAAAGGAAATGCTGAAACAATGGACAATCTCATCACATCAATATTTAATGATTTCAATGAGTTAGAGGATTTCAACTACAAACTTCAGGAAAAATACGATAAAATCGATACTGAAGAAGTCATTGTTGATGAATATCAAGTGGAAGATGCAGAAATCATTTTGGTATCATATGGTATAAGCAGCCGTATTGCAAGATCCGCTGTCGATAAAGCTCGTGAAAAAGGCGTTAAAGTTGGACTTTTAAGACCTATAACATTAAACCCATTCCCAGTTGATAGAATTAAGGAATTGTCTGATAAAGGTGTTAGTTTTATCTCAGTTGAGATGAGTAACGGTCAATTGTTAAGGGATGTTCAATATGCTGCACTCAGAAGAGAAAACACCTATCTCGTTAACAGAATGGGTGGAAACCTCATAGAACTTAAACATGTCCTCGCTAAGATTTATGAAATCGCAGGACTCGATGAAGAAATTGACACTTCAAAAAGAAGTGAAGAGAAAGCTAGTCCAAATATTATAGATTAAGGATGTGGAAAAATGAGTGAAAAAATAAATAAAGATTATGAAGAGCAAATACGTAGAAATCCACAATCCCTTTTAGAAGAGTATCCTAGAAAAGGAACCAACATTAAATCTACTCACTACTGTGCTGGTTGTGGACACGGTATCTTACATAAATTAATAGCAGAATGTATGGATGAACTTGGAATACAGGAAAGATGTGTTATGATTTCCCCTGTAGGATGTTCCGTATATGCTTATTTCTACTTTAACTGTGGAAACTTCCAAACTGCTCACGGAAGAGCTCCAGCAGTGGCAACAGGTATTTCAAGAGCTGAAGACAATGCCATTGTAATGAGTTATCAAGGAGATGGAGATTTAGCTTCAATTGGTTTGAATGAAACATTACAGGCTGCAAACAGAGGAGAAAAAATTGCAGTATTCTTCGTAAACAACACCGTTTACGGTATGACCGGTGGACAAATGGCTCCAACCACATTGATTGGTGAAAAAACAGTTACATGTCAAACTGGAAGAGACCCAGACTATGCAGGACACCCTACACATATGTGTGAGTTAATCAACACTCTTAAAGCACCGGTATTTATCGAAAGGGTTTCACTTGCTAATCCTTTAAAAATCAGACTTGCAAAATACGCAATTAAACAGGCATTGACTGTTCAAAAAGAAGGAAAAGGTTATTCATTCGTTGAAGTTCTCTCACCTTGCCCAACCAACTTAAAACAGGATGTTGTAAGTGCACAGAAATTCATTGAAGAACAAATGGAAAAAGAATTCCCTGTTAAAAACTTCAGAAATAATCTATACACTAAACAACCTGTTCAAAGGCCTGCCAGTGATTTTTCAACTGAATCATTGGATAAAATCTTTAATGTGAATAGGGGCGATGATGTAGGATATGTCGATGAGGATATTGAACCTGTAAGCATCAAGGTTTCCGGATTCGGTGGTCAGGGAGTTTTAAGTGCAGGTTTAACAATAGCTCAAGCAGCATGTGCTGAAGGAAAGCATGTTTCATGGTATCCAAGTTACGGGCCTGAACAAAGGGGAGGAAAATCCAACTGTTCAGTAGTTATCTCAAATGAAACCATCGGTACACCTGTTGTTGATGACATTGACATTCTTATCGCTTTAAACAAACCTTCACTTGAACAGTTCTCACAAGATGTCAAGGAAGGAGGAGTTATACTTTACGACGCTAAAATCGGCAATTTTGAAACTGATCGTGACGTTAAGGTTATTGCAATGCCTTGTGTTGATATTGCAGAAGAACATGGAAACGCTAGAACAGCAAACACAGCACTTTTAGGAGCTTTAACTGAATTAGGCGATGTTTTAAAACGTGAATCCTATGAAAATGCTATTCGTGAAATGTTTGCATCCAAACCAAAAGTCATTGATGTAAACATTGACGTATTGAAAGCAGGAGCAGAATGGATTAAAAACAATTCATAGTGTGATTTAATGACATATAAAGAAAATGCTGAAAAATATATAGAAAATTACGGTTTAAGTATAGGAGATACCGTTAAGGTCAATAAGGAAGACATCTCCTATAAGGGTATCCTACTTGACAGGCCGGAAGATGCGGATGACGGATATCTGGTCATCAAGCTCTCAAGCGGATACAACATAGGTGTGGCCATTGAAGGCACTACTGCAGAACTCATTGAAAAGGGTGACAAGCCTAAAATCGGTTATGATGAAACTGAAATTCCTCATGACGAATCCAAACAGAACATTTCCATCATATCCACCGGTGGAACAGTATCCTCTGTTATTGATTATCGTACAGGAGCGGTTCACCCTAAATTTACCGCATCAGATCTTGTTAAAGCCAACCCTGAACTGTTGGATTATGCAAACTACAACGTTAAGGCATTATACAATATCTTAAGTGAAGATATGAAACCTGAATACTGGGTAAAAGCGGCAGAAGAAATAGCTAACGACATTTCCGACGGTGCGGATGGTGTTGTAATAGCTCATGGTACTGATACAATGCACTACACTTCAGCCGCATTGAGCTTCATGTTAAAAACACCAGTTCCTATTGTGGTTACCGGTGCACAGAGAAGTTCCGACAGGCCTTCAAGTGACGCAAACATCAATTTAATCGATTCAGTTATTGCTGCAAAATCAGACATTGCAGAGGTCAGCGTCTGTATGCATGGAAGCCTTAATGACAAGTACAATTACCTTCACAAGGGAACCAAGGTAAGGAAAATGCACACTTCAAGAAGGGACACTTTCAGAAGCATCAACGCTCAGCCAATAGCTAAAATCGAAAATAAGAAAGTTAACATTAATCCTGATTACAATTATACCAAACGTGGAGCTAATGAACTTGAATTGAACACCTCCATTGAAGACAAGGTAGGATTCATCAAAAGCTTCCCTGGAATATCTGAAGAGTTTATTGAATATCATATTGATAAGGGATACAAAGGTCTTGTCATTGAAGGAACCGGTCTTGGACATGTTCCAAATGACCTTATTGACTCATTCAGAAGAGCTCAAGATGAAAACATTCCAGTCATCATGACATCCCAGTGCCTTTACGGCAGAGTCAACATGAACGTTTACTCAACCGGACGTAACATCTTGGATGCAGGAGTAATCTCCGGTCGTGACATGACTCCTGAAACCACTTATGTCAAGTTATGCTGGGCATTAGGTCAAAGTGACGATTACAGTGAAGTTAAAGAGATTATGCAAACCAATATTGCAGGTGAATTTTCAGAAAAATCCTCAATCAAGGATTTCTTAAACTAGGGTGATAGCATGGATTTTGATTATGAAAAATTAGGATTGAAAATGGGACTTGAAATTCACCAACAATTGAACAGTCAACACAAATTGTTCTGCCCATGTAAAACAGAGCTTGTTGACGATGAGTTCACAGAACTTGTTCAAAGAAAATTAAGACCAACACAATCAGAGCTTGGTGAAATTGACCGTGCAGCATTACAGGAATCCCTAAGAGGATTGAATTTCAAGTATGAGAACTTTGAAAAACACACTTGTCTTGTTGAAAACGATGATGAACCACCTCACAGCTTAAACGAAGAAGCATTGGATATTTGTATTACCATCGCATGCCTTATGAACATGCACATTGTTGATGAATTCCATACAATGCGTAAACAGGTTATTGATGGAAGTAACACTGGTGGTTTCCAAAGAACCGGTATGGTTGCAACCGACGGTTACCTTGACACCCCTTACGGCAAAGTAATCATTGAAAGCCTTGGCCTTGAGGAGGATGCAGCAAGAAGAGTTGAAACCAAGGACGGATTTACCGAGTTCAGACTGGACAGGTTAGGTATTCCTTTAGCTGAAATCACAACAGACCCTTCAATGCACCACCCAGATCAGGTAAGGGAAGTCGCATACATGCTTGGTCAAATATTGAGAAGTACCAACGTTAAAAGAGGATTAGGTACAATCAGACAGGACCTGAACATTTCCATTGCAGAAGGTGCACGTGTGGAAATCAAAGGGGTTCAGGACTTGGATTTAATGGCTGAAATCGTTAACCGTGAAGTTCAAAGGCAATTGGAATTGATTGACATCAAAAAACAGCTCGAAGAAAGAAACGCTGAAGTGCTTGAAGAGATTCATGATCTTGATGAGTTATTCACTGATACAGAATCAAAAATATTGAAATCAGCTGAAACAATCAAGGCAGTTGTGCTTAAAGGTTTTGATGGACAAATCGGCCGTGAAGTTCAACCTGGTAGAAGATTCGGTACTGAAATCGCAAGTTATGCTAAAAAACGTGGAGTTTCAGGAATATTCCACTCCGACGAATTGCCTGCTTACGGAATAACCCAAGAAGAAGTTGACAAGGTCAATGACTTCCTAGACATTGGTGAAGAGGATGCATTCATCATTGTGGCTCACGATGAGGACATTGCAGTTTCCGCATTGGAAGAAGTTAAAAGAAGAGCTGTTTTAGGTCTTGAAGGTGTTGTTGAAGAGACAAGAAAAGCTCTTGATGACGGTAACACAGAATACATGAGACCACTTCCTACCGCAAACAGGATGTACCTTGAAACAGACATTCCACTATTCAAGATTACCAATGATAGAATTGAACCAATAGCTAACAATTTACCTGAATTGCCTGATGTTAAACAGGCCAGAATCATTGAAGAGTACAAGTTAAGTGAGGACTTAGCAACCCAATTGGTCAAAAGGCAAGAGGCGGACATGTTCGAGGCCATTTTGGCTGATGTCGATGTTGATGCAACACCTGTCGCTTCACTTCTCGCATATGATTTAAGGGAAATCAAAAGGGAAGGCCATGACATTAACGTTTTAACACTTGATCACTTCAAAGGCATTTTCACTTTATTGGCTGACGGCAAGATTGCTAAGGACAGTGTTCGTAAGTTAGCTGTTGAAACCATCAAGGTTCCTGATATGGACATCTCTGAAATCGCTGAGAAAAACAACTTGACAATGCTCAGTGAGGATGATGTTGTAAGCATCATTTCTGAAATTGTGGCTAACAATGAGGGAATGGTTAAGGAACGTCAAATGGGTGCTATGGGTCCTTTGATGGGAATGTGCATGAAACAACTTAAGGGAAAGGCTGACGGTAGTCTGGTCAATAAGGTTGTTCGTGAAGAAATTCAAAAATTAATTTAAGGAAACTCCTTGAGTTTCCCTTTAAACTCTTTTTAAATTGGAGGACTGAGAGAGAGG
>Ga0307902_100044_pt1 | contig 7946 bp, 3 predicted proteins | sample Goafecreptomycin_16_FD_203705 | JGI IMG/M metagenome (GOLD analysis project Ga0307902, IMG submission 203705) | Metatranscriptome of enriched fungal communities from goat fecal pellet, Isla Vista, California, United States - Bagasse, Gen2, Rep 3... ...
GCTTAAATCATTGGTGATTGTCTTATTGCCCGCTCTATCAGTAACGACAAATCTTGCGACACCATCTACTCTAAACATCGTATCGCTGAGATGAGCGCTAATAAGCGGATCAATTGGAGTAGATTTATCACTATTAATGTTTGAAATATAAGTGAATAGATAATCCTCTTGCTTAACGACTGTGCCGTCTAAAGAAGAAACAACTGCACCATCTGCAAAGATTGTTCTCGTTTCCGTAAATGAATTTCCTTGTGCGTCGGTCAAATCCATTACTAAATCAATTTGGTTTAAAGGAGAACCAGTTTCAGTTTTTGGAGTGATATTAAGCGTTAAATATTTGGTTTTAAGGTCGCTTTCTTCACCCGTTTTAGTAGACAAGGACAACGAGGCAGGGAAGCTTGTGTTATCGAAATTATATGGTCCGAAGCTCCTAAAGTCTATTTCGGAGTGCTTGCCACCTTTGTTTGGAACCGCTAAAGCATGAAGATAATAGGCGCCAGGAGAAACATTGGCTAAAGTCACTTGGAAAGAGCCTTGTTCTTCTTCAGTTAAAACGTGAACATGATCATATTTACTAGGATCTTTGGCTTTTTCTTCTGGCCAAGTGTTTAATTTATCCCATGAATAATATACAGTGCCATCTGTGAAGTATTTGCTTTGCGGAGTACTATTGGCAGAAAGGATGATATCATAAGAATTTTGATAAGCCTCTGAATGGTCAGTATCAACACCTAAATGAGGGATGGATAGATCGATGATATCCCCAATAATATGAGAAGTTCTTTGTTGATCAGTGTTTTCTAAATAGTTTCTTGTTCCTTCTCCATATCGATCAAGATTCCACGCTAAATCAGCGATATCATTATCAGGGAGTTCATAAGAAATAGATGTAATCTTTTGATGGTTATTGGCTAATTGATCAGCGGAAACTTCATAGACTAAAGTATCGCTCATATAACCATATTTAAAACGCGCTTGATAACCGACATCATTAAGAAGAACCATAAATGGTTTTTCATAAACCGGGCAAACCGCTTCAGAGAAACGAATATATAGTCTTAAATTGCCTTCTTTATCATATTCTGCCCATTCATTAGTGATATATGGAGCAACATCGTCGACAAGAATGATTTTTGAATATGGCATAGTTAAATCAACGTCATATTCTTTGTTCGCATTATAAAGAGCGATGCCAATTTGGATTTGACCATTATAAGGATACATTCTATAAAATGTCGTGTTATATAAAGCTCCACTGTTTCCAACCCAATAATCAGCACTATAACCTAATCTAAAGTTGAGCTTTCTTCTATCACTACCTTGATATGTTGGTCCATCATCAACGTGAACAAGCCTATCTTCTTTATCACTTGGGTTAATACCTTGCGCCAAATAATTGACCGCCGTACCATCCATTCGATAGCCACCTTTAACATCAGGGTTGACTTTAATATACATCGATAAATATTTATCTAAATCTGGATAATTTTTATTCCAGTCATTCTTTTTAGTTTCGCCAAAATTATTGTAATGATCCTTAAAAAATGGTTCATTTCCCCAGAATACGTGGATTCTGGTGTTGGAATGAGCGGTTGAGTTATCAATTGATTTTACTAATACTGTGCCATATGCCTTTGCAAATCCAGTATCAATATATTTCATTACATAATCATCATACAAAGACGCAGTACGCCCATCAAATTTGCCTGAGCAAGCCCAGCTTCTCCAGTTCTTTTTACCGTCGATATCTGAGCCGCCTTCACCGATATCCTCTCCAGATCCAGTAGAGGCAATATCATAATATGCTTTATATTTAGCGTCGTTTCTTTCGCCACCATATTTTCTACTAGTCGCGTTATTAAAATACACATCATCACGGTATAAATATGGAAGATATACAAGCGTTGTATATTGTGATTTAGAATAATCTTCATCAGTTTCAGGAACGATTTCCGCTTCGACACTGCTATCAGGATTTCTCACTACAATCTTCAGAATTTTCACTTTAAAGTGACGGCTATAATAGCCACCATCTTCTTCATCGTTAGAACTTCCCCAAGGCCTGCCTGCTTCATCATTTTTAGTAGCGAGGACTTCTTTAGTTTCGTTTGTTAATAAACTCTTAAAGCCAATTGGAACAACTTGTTCACCGGCGACATCAAAATTGATTTCTTCTGTCCCGCTCATGCCAACATAGTCGATTGATTCAATCGCATTAACACTATATGATTGGTAATCGACATAGATTTTACATTTCTTTTTCGCTTTTGCTTTGATAAATGCATAAACAATATCACCACTACCAGTCTCCGCTGGATTTGCTTCAACTTTGTTATTGAATTCCGCGTAGTAGAAAGGTTCTTCATCTTCCGCGCGTGTTTCAATATAAGAAGATAAACCACCATTGATATCGGTACAAATGGTGACGATGCCAGGAACAACTAAAGCACCCGCAAAGAATGCGTTCAGCCATAAAGCCAATTTTTTAAATATTTTCTTTTTCATCACTTTTTGGCCTCCCTAGTAATTTCGATGTCGCCTTTAGCCACTCTTTCACAGAATTCTTTAAATGTCATGCCCGGGTTGGACTGTTGATATTTGAGGAATTCTTCTAATAATTCGGCTTGAGTGAAAGATTCGAGAACGCTACCTTTCTTGGTAGTCTTTTTCTTCGTTTCTTTTTCCACTGCTTTTTCTTCTGCTTTTTCAAGCAATTCTTTATTTCTCATTCTAATATCATAGAATGCTTCTTGCTCATTGAATAAACGATCCTCAAGTTCGCTTTGATCCATTTCCCCAAATTTATATAAAGGCACTTTAAATGATGGGGTGAAATATGTCTTAAGAGGATAGTTACCAAAGGTGACGATGATAGAGTGACCAATATCACCCGGTTTATTAAGTCTTTGTAATTCAGATGGATAGATAAGTGGTCTAGTTTGATAAGATGTGGAATAGCTCGTCTCACTATGAGCGGTACCACTGCTTGATGTTGAAGCGATGGTGATATTACCACAGAGTTCACTATATTCTTTACATGTCTGCATATCGTTAGAACCGATGAACATCTTGATACCACAGTTACCTTTAAGGATATCCGCAACATTATCGCCGTACACGTTATTGAGCTGGGCGTAGGATTGAACGATCATTTGGAACCAAATCTTTCTACTACGACCAACAGTGATGAATTTATCGAATTTGGAAATCTTTGGCATATTACCAAATTCATCCATGATGAAGTAGACGTTGCGTGGTAAAGATAATTCTTCTGTTGCTGAAGCCACTTTAATGAGTGTTTTGTAAATATTTAAGATGAAGATTGCCGCTAAGTTATGTCTCGTATCTTTTTCATCAGGAATCTTTAAGAATAAGGCTGTTGGGTGATCCGCTAAAGCGCCAGCCGTAAAGTCACTGGAACTAGTTAAAGCACAGACACCAGCGTCGTTAAATAATGTCAATTTATCATAAACGATGGACATATATGAGGCTCTAGTAGACTGCGCGGCATCACAGACTTGTTTAGATAAGGAATAAGCTCTAGAAAGAGAACTACGTCCTTTGAAATAATCTCTTAAGTCTTGATAGTCGTTATTGGAATTTTGAAGAATCTTGGCGAGGTTGAAGAAGTTGAATTTGCCCTTGTTCATTGTGCTGTTTGGAAGTTGTGCATCTTCAAGCATGGCAAGGAGAACTGCTAAAGTGATAGAACGGGCGCCTTTTTCCCATAATGGGTCTTTTTCATTTTCCACTGGGATGAGGACAGTGACCAAGTCGTTCAAATCTTCATAGACTTCGTCATAAATCTTCTTCTTATAGACTTTCACCGCATTGATGAGACGTTGGTAATTGATGAAGGCTTTTCCTTCAAATTCATACCATTCTTCAATATCTAAAGAATCTTCCACTGGTTGATCGAGTTTAAGACCACTCTCGAGGATATCATCATCTCTCTTAAAGGCTTTTTCATGCGCATGCATGTAATCGGAAAAATTATCCCAAATAGCGTCAAGAGGATTCCATCTATAGGATGAATATGTATCTCTTAAGTCGATAACTTTAACATCGTATCCTCTTTCCTTTAGATATTTAGAATGCATTTGGAAAAGTTCACCTTTAGGGTCGGTGATGACCATCGAGGAACCCGCTTTTGTCGAGGCGAGGATTTGAATCATTGGGGTGACGAATGTCGTTGTTTTACCACTACCAGTGGAACCGATGATGATGGAGTGACATGGAGGGTTGAATGCGACAACCATATCTTTTTCATTTCTATCTAATGTTGCAACGACTGGAACACCATCTTTTTCCACGTTGCCGAGTTCGCTAAATTTGTATTTCTTAAATAATCTGGCTTTTTCTTTATCCGTCATCCAGTGAGAATTCTCTAAGTTGGAACCTTTGATTTGTTTGAGCTCTCCACTGTTCTTGCCAAAGACGCTTAAGAACCCTTTGTTAATCACAAAAGAATATAAGAGGAATAAGCCGATATAGACAAAGCCAAAGACGAGGAAATAGATCCAAGAGCTTGGCATATTGACCAAAGTGCCAATCCAGTCGATAATCGCCACTTCAAAACGGCAGTCGATAACCGCGTAAATCAAATAGGCAAAGATCACTGTGATATCAAGTATGGCAAATAACACGAATAACACTTCTTGTAACTTGCCAGTCGTATATCTCACGGAAATGATGATGCTTGCTAATGCAAAGAACGTCACGGAGAAGAAGATAAAGAAAGCGATGAACTGTCTAAACGAGAAGCCCGCTCCATAATTGTCAAAGAAACCACCTAAAGCCATGAGGCCAGCAAAAGCGCCACCTAGAGCAAGTGCAACTGCGATAACGATGTAAAGGATATATCTCTTCTTCATAATTACGCCCCTATATAATCAGTTGTATATTTGAAGTCACCCATTTCTTCTTGATAGATGCGACCATCATTACTTCTAAACGTAACTCTATAATAATAGAAACTACCTTCTTCCATCGTTGTTAAATCAGTAACTTCATTCTTGCTTTCTTTATCGTAAATCTTAATAGAAACAACCTCTGTTCCTGCAGCGAAATTGATTAAATAAGCTTCTCCATTTTTAAATCTAAGGTTGCTAGCCGCGTTAAAGTAGGCTGCACCATTCATAAAGCGTTTAAACATAAATTCACCTTTCGCGGTTTACCAGTTATAACCATCATCATTCGCGAAGAACACTTTATAAGAATATAGATTATTTAAAACAATATTGTTAAGATCAAGAACTTCATCACCATTATCATCATAGAATTTGATGAATCTAACATGGTTATCTGGATTTATATCGATAACCTTAGCAGTATAATCATAATCCGCGACACCTTCTCTAGTGATTAAAAGATTGGAAAGAGAGAATGGAACATTATATTCAGAACCAGTTCCTAATCCCATCACTGGTCCACCCACTCTTAAAGAGCCTGTTTCTAACATATAAACAGTGGAATCGCCACTTACGAAAGAGACAGCGTAATTATATGATTGACCAGCCACTAAATCAGAGACCGCTACTTCTGTAGCACCTGTATAGAATTTAATATAATTAACTTTAATAGATGGGTCGATATTGATGATGTTAGCCTCATCAGCTTCAATGGAAATGTTCTTATAAGTAATTGGTTGTAAAGTTGATAAATCTTTGACTCTATCAAAAGTGAATGAGCCATTTTCTTGATGCCAGACTGTGCCTGGAGTAGAGCCAATTTCACTGATGCCAGTAAAGAATGCTTTGTAGTCATAAGTATGATCGACCTCGATATCACTCACTTTCACCACGCTAGAATCAGCTTGGTCAACGAGGACAAGTGATTCAATATCAGCGCCATCCTCAGCATCAAGAGTCGAAGCAACTCCATCGAGGATTAACAAATTATGTGTAGCGAATGGATCAACGTATTGACCACCACTATTTTTAACTTTTACATTTTTATAAGTGAAGTATCCAGTTTCATCGACAAATAAGAACGATTCTTGTTCATTAAATGACACTTTGTATTGATATGGGTCATTCTTCACCACTAATTCATCATCAGGGATTTCAAGGCCTGTCAATGGATCATAGAATTTAATCGATTTAGCGGTTACACCTGTTTGCACATTGACGATACAAGCTTCATTATCTTGGATTGAAATATTGCTCGCAGTAAAATCACTGTCATATTTATATTCATCACTCTTTGTATTAACTTTGCCGTATTTGAACATACCAGAGCAAGGAACAACTGATAAACTTTCATTGAGCTTAGCTTCGATATCTGCATCATCATTAGTTAATCTAAATCCAACTGAAAATTTGTATGTTTCACCAACAACAAAATCCTTTGGCTCAACTTTAATATATAATTCTTGAGAAGTAGTAGAATCAGTAACGATTTGGAAGAACGAAAGAGGTTCATTCTCGTTATCGATGACAATGCCGCATTCAATATTTTCAAAACCTTCACCTAATCTTAGTTTTTCGGTGTTGATAGTCGCAGTGTTTTCCTCTACGTTAATTTTGATATCCGCGAAAGTGAAATCATGATAAAGAGGTTCATCTTCATTTGTTAAACCATCAAACACGCGCACTTTAGTATAAGAAGGTTTTATAAGCGCGTATACAGTCATAGACTCTATATCAACAGTTTCATTAGGATCTACCGCTGTAAATGTCGCGACGACTGGATATTCGCCAACATAGGTAAAGTCATTTTGGTCAATGGCGAAGTTCACACCATTTGGTAATCCAGTTGGATCAGCAACGCTGACAGCCTCTCCTGTAAAGGCCACATCTACACCTGCAAATTCAAGAGTATCCTTAATATAAATAATCTTCTTAGCAACTGTTAAGGTCGCTTCCATAGGTTCGATTGGATTATGGTTATTATCCCCACCCTTGAAGACGGCTCTCATCGTATATACGCCAGAAGGACTGTTATCATTAACTAGTTTTCCTTCGCTATTGTAAACTTCATAATGGACAGTTAAGCCTTGTGGTAACAACTCTTTATTAAGTATGGAAGGTTGATAAGATTGGCCATCATAGAATTTAATGACATTGAGGAATTTGATTTCAGATAAGTCGTAATCGATTTTAGTAATCGTTAAAAACGCTTCTTTATCCTCTATTTGTTTGTAGTTTGGATCCTCATTAGTGAAATGCGCGACAACGCAGTATTTGCCCGCATAGTAAGCTTTGTTGAGTTGAGTGGTTTTTGTTTCGTCATATAAAGTGTAGGTAACAGATACACCCTCTGGCACGTTTTCTGCAACAATGGTCTGAGCTTCACCATTAAATGGTACTGTCTTATCTTCAAAGACGATGTTTTCTTCATCGTGCTCATTCATTAAAATCTTTAAAGTGGTAGTCAATGTTTTGGTTGCATAGCCGCTTTTTGTAATAACACCAACCACTTCATATGTGCCTTGATTAGTAAAAACATTCCCTTTTGGATAAACGATAGATGCTCCTTCAGGTAATTCATGATTTAATTTAACTTCATGAGGGTTGCCATCATAAACACATGTATAACCAACTAATTCATAAATATCATTGAATTCATTCATCACGACATTAACTTTCATCGTGGTTTTGAAAGTATCACGGAAAACAACATTTATATCTTGTTCACCCATCTTGAAGAACTTTAATTGTTCAACATCAGAAATCATATCTTCTGTTAAATCAATTTCTGTATTTCCACCGTTTTCAAAAAGAACAGTAACCTTGATTCCGTCATATGAAAAATTACCAAACGGAACATCGATCACTTCTTCACTAGCCATACGAATACCAGCGATGGAAGAACCACCCGTACAAGACGTAGCGAATAAACTACTAAAGGAAAGTAGTATTGCGGCTAGGAAAGTTCTGAATCTTTTTCTCATATTTTAATAATTTTTATTTCCAACTATCGGATTGTATTTTCTTATACACAAA
>Ga0307902_100045_pt1 | contig 7840 bp, 7 predicted proteins | sample Goafecreptomycin_16_FD_203705 | JGI IMG/M metagenome (GOLD analysis project Ga0307902, IMG submission 203705) | Metatranscriptome of enriched fungal communities from goat fecal pellet, Isla Vista, California, United States - Bagasse, Gen2, Rep 3... ...
CCATTGATAGTGGACAACACTGTAGGTGTAGGACTTGTAAGGCCATTGGAACATGGTGCAGATGTCATCGCAGCATCAGCTACAAAATATGTCGGCGGACACGGTACAGCAGTCGGAGGATACATTGTTGACTCAGGTAAATTCAACTGGGGAAACGGAAAATTCCCTAACTTCTCCAAACCAGATCCAAGCTACCACGGACTAGTATTCTGGGATGCATTCGGAGACGTGCCTGAACTTGGAAACCTTGCATTCACAGTAAGGATAAGAGCAAGACTCTTAAGAGATCTTGGAGCAACCCAGGCACCAGTGCACAGCTTCCTATTCCTACAAGGATTGGAAAGCCTTGACGTGCGTATAAAAAGACACTCTGAAAACGCACTCAAAGTGGCTAAATTTTTAGAATCACATCCTAAAGTCAAATGGGTGAACTACCCTGGACTTGAATCCCACCCAACATATGAAATCAACAAGAAATACCTGAAAGATCACTTCGCAGGAATTTTAGGTTTCGGTGTTGAAGGCGGAGAGGAAGCAGGACGCAAAGTAATCGAAAAGCTTGAACTCTTCTCAATACTTGCAAACATCGGAGATGCAAAAAGCCTTGCAATCCACCCTGCAAGTACCACACATCAACAGCTAAGCCCTGAAGAGCAGGAGGCAACAGGAGTTACACCTGACTTCATCCGTCTGTCAATCGGATTGGAGGATGTTGATGATTTAATCGCAGACTTAACTCAAGCATTAGATAGTATATAATTTACTATCTAAATCATTTTAAATTTAAATTAAAGACAATTGGGAGATAAAGAAAATGTATTTGGACAACTCAGCAACCACTCAAGTTAGTGAAGAAGTTTTTAAAGAAATGGAACCATATTTCATCGAGGAGTTTGGAAACCCTTCAACCCTTTATGGAATAGGTCGTGAATCCAAAAAGGCATTGGATCTTGCCCGCCAAAGAGTGGCAGATTCAATAAATGCAAAACCTGAAGAGATAATCTTTACAAGCGGTGGGTCAGAATCCGACAACCTTGCAATCAAGGGAGTTGCATTCAAGCTAGCTAAAAAAGGCAAACACATTATTACCACCAATATCGAACACCCTGCCGTTAAAAACACTCTCGGATTTTTGGAATCCCTGGACTTTAAGGTAACCTACCTTCCGATTAATGAGGATGGAGTAATCGAAATCGACGACCTGAAAGAGGCAATTACAGACGAGACAATTCTAATCACTGTAATGCATGCCAACAATGAATTGGGTACTATCCAGCCAATCGAGGAGATAGGTAAGATTGCACGTGAAAAAGGCATTAAATTCCACGTTGATGCAGTGCAAAGCTTCGGTAAGATTGAAGTGGATGTTGAGAAGCTAAACATTGACTTGCTCTCTTTATCTTCCCATAAAATCAACGGACCGAAAGGTGTCGGGGCACTCTACATCAGAAAGGGAACCCGTGTCGTGCCATTAATCCATGGTGGAGGACAGGAAAGAGGCATCAGAGGAGGAACCGAAAACGTTCCTGGAATCGTCGGATTCGGAAAGGCATGCGAAATCGCAACAGAAAAGCTTGATGAACACTACAAGAAACTCTCCTCAATCCGTGACGAGCTAATCGACAAGGTATTGAGCACAATCCCTGAAGCATACCTCAACGGTGGAATTGAAAACAGATTACCTAACCTTGTGAACTTCCGTTTCAAGGCTATTGAAGGTGAATCATTGATTCTTCTTTTGGACGCTAAGGGATATCAGGCATCAACAGGTTCAGCATGCTCATCAAACACTCTTGAGGCATCACCTGTCCTTACCGCTTTAGGCCTTGACCCGGTGGACGTGCATGGATCTTTAAGAATATCACTTGCACCTGAAAGCGATGCATTTGACGTTGACGAATTTGTTGAAACCATAGCAGAATCTGTCAAAAGACTAAGGCAAATGTCACCATTGTGGAATCAAGAATTGGATTATGACAATATAATGTGTAGAAAACATGAAGACAACTGTAGGAAGTGTTAAAAATGGATTATTCAGAAAAAGTAATGGATCACTTTGCAAACCCTAGAAACTGTAGAATGATGGAAGACGCCAATGGTGTCGGAACCGTGGGAAACCCGACCTGTGGGGATTTGATGACAATTTATATCAAGGTCAATGATGATGAAGTCATTGAGGACATTTCATTCCAGACCTTCGGTTGCGGAGCAGCTATTGCAACAAGCAGCATGATTACTGAAATTGCAGTGGGCAAAACCCTTGAAGAAGCATTGAAAATCTCACGTAACGATGTGGCAGATGAATTGGACGGTCTTCCACCAATCAAGATGCACTGTTCCAACCTTGCGGCAGACGGTCTTCAGGCAGCCATTGAAAACTATTATGAAAACAATCAATAATAATAAATACTTTGACTAATAAATTATCTTTAACCTATTAAGGAGATGTTTATTATGGCAAAAATATTAAAATGTAATGAATGCGGAAGTATCATTCAAGTTTTAGCTGAAGGCGACGAAAACGTCTGCAACGACCACATGCTTGAATTCCCAGTCCAAACCGAAGGAGAAAAAGCTCCTAAACACAAACCTGTAGTTGAAATCGATGGTGACAAAGTAACCGTTAAAGTCGGTGAAGCAGCTCACCCAATGGACGATGACCACTACATCCAATTTGTTATCGTTGAAGCAGGAGCTGAACAATACGCAAAATGCTTTAAACCTGGAGATGTTGCAGAAGCAACCTTCACAGTCAACTCAACCGATGACGTTAAAGCATTAGCATTCTGTAATTTACACGGACTCTGGTCCAGCGAATAAGTTTAAAATATTTTATTTTAAACTTTCTTTTTTTCTTTAATTTTTTTATGACAAATTTTAATAATATCCTAAGATATAATTAAATAATGTGTCCAGTTATATAAAATTAATAATTTTTATTGTAGTTCTGCTTTTAATATCCGCAGCTATCGTTTTTATCGATAGTTCAATGGACAATATCAATGAATCAATGCCATCAATCAGTGACAGTATTGTTCAGGGGGATGAGGATTACAATGAATCCGTTGAATTATTGAACAGTCGAAATTTTGACCAAGCCAGTGATAAGGCAAAATCTGCCGGAGACAATTATAATGACAGTTTGGAAAGGCTTGAAGGAATTAGGGATAAGTTTGACAAGGACCTGAACGAGGTTCACAAGGACTATCTAGACACAACAATAAAAGAATTGCAATTTAAGCTCAAGGCAGTTGACGAGCTTAAGGAATCAATATATTATCTGGAAAACTATTACAATTACACCGGATCAACTCACGGAACCGAGGCAAATGAGCTGATGTATGATGCGGTAAAGTATCAGGACGAGAGAAACAGCATTGTCAGTGAGAATCCGGAATTATTCAATTAGATAGAGGTTTTAAATTGAAAACAAAATGTCCGAAATGTAAAGGAAGAGGTTCCGTTGTAGTGGACTATAAGGAATGCGATGCATGTGGCGGAACCGGTTATGAAGATGATGCCTTTAATGTAGGAAGCCATTTTAAGGGCATAAACAGCAAGGCAAGAGACAAGTTCGACCTTGGAGGAGAAGAGGATATTCCATGCGAAGCATGTAATGGAAAAGGCCAGGTCGAAGTGTTCGAGGAATGTCCACAATGCCATGGAACAGGTCAGATAAACGTATGCAGGGACTGTGGAAAGCCCCTTGATGAGAAATATGATATCTGCCATGAATGCGGTGAGAAAAGAAAGGCTGAAAAGGCAAAGCACGAGGAATTCGAGGCAAGAAGAAAAGCCGCACGTGATGTTTACGTCTTGGATGCAATCTGCAACATGCGCGACATTGACAAGGACAAATTATACAAAGGTAAGATTACAAGAATTGAAAGATATGGTGCATTCGTAAGCCTTAACAATAACGTTTGGGGACTTATGAGAGGAGATGTCTCCGAGTACAATGTTGGAGATGAAATCATTGTATTTGTCACATCAATCAAGTCAAGAGAAGGAAAAATAGACTTTGCACCGGCTTATGTTGACTCATATAACCTTAAAAGATTAACAAAATCAATTCCAAGAACTTTAATCGGTCAGCTTGAAGAGAAGAAAGGTAAAATCGTTAGAATCGATGGTAAGGTTCAGCAAATTCAGCAGACTTCCGGACCGACAATTTTCATCATCAGCGATGAGAGTGGAACCACTGAAATCGCCGCTTTCGACAAGGCTGGCGAGAGGTCATATCCTGAAATCGAACTTGACGATGCGGTTCAGGTCATAGGTGAAGTTAACGAACATGGCGGAAAAACCCAAATTGAGTCATCATCAATGATAAAACTTGATGAAGAAAGCACAAAGCAATTAAATAAATTGATTGACGATGCATTAAATGCCAAGGCCAAACCTGAAGAGGTCGATTTCTTGGTCAAAAGTGATGTTTTAAACAGACTTAAACCTAAGATGTATGAGGCTGCCCAAAGAATCAGAAGGGCAATACTTGACGGAAGGACCATACTTCTAAGACACCACAATGATGCCGACGGAATCGTGTCAGGAGTTGCAATGGAAAAGGCTATTGTTCCACTGATCCAGGAAATTAACCCAAGTAATGACGCTGAATACTATTACTTCAAACGTTCACCAAGTAAGGCTCCATTCTATGAGCTAGAGGATGTTGTAAAAGACTTGTCATTCGCACTCGAAGACCAGGAAAGGCACGGTCAGAAATTGCCGTTAATAGTATTGCTTGACAACGGTTCAACCGAAGAGGATATCGTTGCGTTAATGCAGGCCAAAATCTATGATATCGAGGTTGTAGTTATAGACCACCACTCACCAGGAGAGCTTCTGACAAAAATAGAGGAAGACGGTGAAATATACGGCGCTACCGTTGCAGTGGATGAGTATGTGGATTGTCATGTCAACCCTTACCTTGTCGGAGGGGACTCACAGCTGACAGCAGGATGCCTTGCAACAGAAGTGGCTCACATTATCAATCCTGATGTTAAAAGATTGATTCAGCACCTTCCGGCCATTGCTGCACTTGGAGATCGTGCGGAATGCGGTGAGGTATACCAATACCTGAAACTTGCATCACAAAAGGGTTTCACACAGGAACACCTTGCAAAAGTGGCTGAATGTGTAGACTTTGAAGCTTATTTCCTAAGATTTATGAACGGTAGGGGAATAATGGACACAATCCTCGCCGTTGACAATATTGACAAGCACAAGAAAATGATTGAGGCATTATATAAGGAGTATCAAAAAAGAATCGATACACAGCTCAGGGCAGCATTGCCGAACATCAAAAGAACACAGCTTGACAACGGAATCTACTTCAACCTATTGGATGTTGAGAAGTTCGCACACAAGTTCACATTCCCTGCACCAGGTAAAACCTGCGGTTTCGTGCATGATCACGTGATAAAGGAACTGGGCGAAGACAAGCCTATTGTAACTTTAGGTCACGGGCCTGATTTCGGAGTGTTCAGGGCAACTGATGCAGTTAACGAACAGTATGGATTCAATGTAAATGAAATTGTAGCTGAAATGATTGAAAAGGTACCTCAAGCAGGTATTGACGGAGGAGGCCATGAATGTGCCGGATCCATCAAATACATTGAGGGACTCGGTCAGGAAGTATTATATAAGGTTGTGGAAGAAATCCAATCCTTAACCAAAAACTGATAAAAATGCATGCGGGAAATTACTGTAAGGTTTGTGGACACAGAATCCTTCCAAATGAGCCATACTGCACTGGATGCGGTGCCAAGACAGGTAATGATGCAAGCAATGAAACCTGTATTTTAACACCTCCAATCCATAACATTGGCTTTTTCAATTTCCCAATCGATTTTTCACCATATATCATTACCAATAGTGATTTTAAATATGATATTTGCTCATGCGGATATCTCAACGATATCGATAATGAGTTCTGCTACATGTGCGGGGCCAAAAGGTCCGAGAGCAAGCTGTCAAGAATATTTAAAAGAAAATCAAAACCCAAATTCTCAATTGATAATGTCCTATGCGAATGCGGAGCCGTAAACTCAAAGGAAAACGTATACTGTGAAATGTGCGGAAAGCAATTGAAGGACGATACAGTCAAAAAGGACAATTACAGCAATTTCAATCTTGAATTTAAGGATTCCATATTCTGCTATTGCGGTGAGGAAAATGAGAAGTTCTCAATGTTTTGCAGAAACTGCGGAAGACCACTTAGAAATTACGGATCATTGAATGACATTGCAATCCTATGCACATGCTCAACCCTTAATGAAATCACATCTGACTTTTGCATTGAATGCGGAACCAACCTCAAAAGGGAGGACAAAAAGATTGTCTGCGTTTGCGGCCATCACAATTCCCCAAATTTGAGGTTTTGCGAAGACTGCGACAGGCCATTGAACCCTCAAAGGAATGTCAAGACAAAAATAGTGTGTTCCTGCGGTGAAATTCTTGACTGGGATAGTGATTACTGTCCGAATTGCGGAAAGAATGTCAAGATGAGAATCATACATAAGAATTCAGTCAAGTCAACTGTCAGAAGCCTCAAGGATATGTTCAAAGAGGGATTGAAATGATTACCTGTGACATTTGCGGAACACGAAACTTCAAGGAAAATAATTATTGCACCCATTGCGGCAATAGGTTGATACTGGAACGTGTCTGTCCCATTTGCGGTGAAATCAATAATGATGACGCTACCAACTGCGTCAAATGCCAAAACCAGTTGAACCCAATCAGCATTGATGATTTTGACATATTGTTCAGTGAATTCAACCAGAACCTCATGGCCAATGCTGAAATCAGTGACGAGAGGTATATGGAATTGCTGTCCAACATTTTCATAAAGGCAGATTACATTGACGTTTGGGGTGAAAACACAAAAAACAAGATTTTAAACCTGGCCAGCATATTCACAGAGTGCAAGCCAAAGGCAAGGGGATATGAGAGAGGATTCATATTCCTTGGAACATGCATATTTTACGATGACAGGCTTGCCGATTCTGTTCAGATAGCAACAATCATCCATGAGCTTGCCCATTACTTTTTATTCCATATAATTGAAACTTTAATGTGCGATATACTAAAAGTCAGGTCATCTTCAACAATTCAAAGCTTTGTCTGGTATTTCCTCAACCTTCTGGAGTTCAAGATCATGGGTGAGTACTGTGCCCATACTGTTGAGGGAAGATTCATACCATTCGGCTATCAGAATTACGGTTCATACAACAGTCTGATTGAAAATTCAGGATTTGACAGTGAAACTCTTGATGTGGCGGTTAAGCTGGGCAATTCATTTGCATCAGAAATCATAGTCTATCTGGAAAAGTATATAAATGACGCTTTGAGAAATGAGATAAAGCTTCAGTACAGAAAGGACTTGACTGCTCCGACTAATCAGTCACTCCTTCTGGAAACTGAGGATATTTTCAGTTTAAATGTAAAAAACAAGTATTTCATCAATATGTTGTGTGATGTTTTAAAAGAAGTTTCTAATGATATTGACGCTCGAAAAGAATTAGAAATTATTAAAGAAGGGATAGAATTAAGTTAAGTCTATTCTTTGCTTTCTTTTTCTTTAATAGTTTCCAGTACGTCCTTACCGGTATCGGTTAAACGATATAGTCTTCCTTTACGAGCTTCTTCATTTATACATTCAACTATTTCTTTACTTTTTAATTCGCTTAGAACTTTTGAAATATGATTTGTTCTAATTCCACTGTCTTTTGCGATGTTAGTTGGTATTTTAACTTCGTCTCCAATGGATTTCAAGGTCTTTTCTCTATACTTTGAAATTTGAACATATGAAGTTAATTTCAAAAGCTCATCACTC
>Ga0307902_100047_pt1 | contig 7805 bp, 9 predicted proteins | sample Goafecreptomycin_16_FD_203705 | JGI IMG/M metagenome (GOLD analysis project Ga0307902, IMG submission 203705) | Metatranscriptome of enriched fungal communities from goat fecal pellet, Isla Vista, California, United States - Bagasse, Gen2, Rep 3... ...
AGATATACGAGTCGGTGTATTGTTATTTGTTATATTGTTAGATATAATAAATAGTAACTGAATAAGAACATCAATCTACTATCTGATAATTGCAGCCTGTGGCACTTTTTGATGAGGTAGAGTTCATCCTTCTTCGGTATGTGTATTTATGCATATATCAAAGAACTGTTATACCCAAAATAATTATGTATTATGTTATTCAAGTACAATCTGGAAAAGAAGATAAAGTGATTGAAGAGATAAAATCTCATAAAGATCACGATCCATCTTTTGATATATTCACTCCATATAGAACTGAATGTAGAAAATACAAAGATGGTTTTAAAGAAGTAAAGGTAAAGTGTTTCCCTGGATACATATTCGCGGAGACAAATGATGTGAAGCAACTAATTACTGAATTATATTGGGCTCCTGATTACGCAAGGCTGTTGGGCAAAGAGAAGCTTAACGATAACTATTTGCCATTATCAGAAGAAGAGTCAAGGGTGATTGATATTTTATATAATGCTGAGAATGATAGGACAACACCTATCATGGATATAGAAGTTCTAGAAGGGGATCGAATTAGAGTAGTATCTGGTCCACTTATGGGACAAGAAAGTGTAGTGAAGAAAGTTGATCTTCACAAGAGAAGAATTAAGATAACCACAACATTAGCGGGACGAGGAGTCGAAGCTTATGTTGCGATTAATATAGTGACAAAAACAAATATATAATGACAACTTCAATTTGAAAGTTGTTTTTATTTAACGCGTGGGTACGCATATGAGTTTAAAAACATTTTACATCACAAACAACTTAGAGATTGCTTTAGCGGCAGAAAAAGCTGGGGTCGATAGGGTTTGGATTGATTTAGAAACGCTTGGCAAAGAAGAAAGGCAAAAGAATCTCAATTCTGTTAAATCACATCATTCAATCGATGATATTAAGTTAATTGCACCTAGATTAACTAAAGCCGAGATGATGGTGAGGGTGAATCCTTGGAACCCTAATTCGAAACAAGAAATTGATGACGCAATTAACGCTGGTGGAAAAGTCATAATGCTTCCGATGTGGAAAACAGTGGAAGAAGTTAAACATTTTATTGATGCAGTTAATGGTAGAGCAATTGTTTCTTTATTATTGGAAACTAGAGAAGCTGAACAGTGCCTTGATGATGTTCTTGCTCTTTCTGGAATCGATGAAATACATATTGGTTTAAACGACCTTCATCTAAGTTATGGTTTAACTTTTATGTTTGAACTATTAACTAACGGCACAGTAGAAAGAATTATTAATAAAATCAAACAAAAAGGCATTCCGTATGGCTTTGGTGGTATATCTCATTTAGGGGATGGTATGATTCCTGCTCAAATGATTATTATGGAACATTATAGACTTGGGTCGACAAGGGCGATTCTTTCTAGAGGCTTTTGTAATATCAACAATCCAATAAACGAAATTGAAAAAGAATTTGCTAACAATATGAAAGAGCTTAGATTGTTTGAGCAAACTTTTGATAGAAATCAATATGAGGAGAATAGAGTCCTCTTAAAAAAGAAAGTTGAAGAAGTGGTAGAGATTATAAAATGCAAAAAGAATTAATTGAGACATTAAGAAAAGAATATGGAGATGCTTTTTATCTCCTTGATTCAAAACAATTTAGAATCAACTATAGAGAATTAAAGGAAGCTTTCTCGTCTATCTATCCTAAATTCAATATTGCATATTCTTATAAAACTAATTACACTCCAAAATTATGCAAAATAATAAATGAATTAGGTGGTTATGCTGAAGTGGTTTCAGAGATGGAACTTGAGCTAGCTTTAAGAATAGGTGTTGAACCAAGCAACATTATTTGGAATGGACCAATTAAAAATCCAGCTGTTTTAGAAAAGTATTTGCTTAGCGGCGGTGTTGCCAACATCGATTCACTAGATGACTTAGCAATTGTTAAAGGTATTGTTGCCAATAACCCTAATAATGTTTTCCATTTAGGTATAAGGGTTAATTATGATGTTGGAGATGGAGTTATATCTCGTTTTGGTTTTGACACAGAAAGTAAAGACTTTGAAGATTGCTTGAAATATGTTACTAGCACAAAAAACATTGAACTAGTTAATATTCAATGCCATTTTGCAAAAAGAAATGTTGAATATTGGCCTGCTAGAGCAAAAGGAATGATTAAACTAATTGATAGGATTGGTATTGTTCCTAGAAGAATTGATTTGGGTGGTGGTTTGTTTGGGAAAATGGATGAATCACTTAAGAAACAATTTTCTTCTCGTATTCCTGGCTATGACGAATATGCAAAAGCAGCTGCAACAGTGTTTAAAGAAAGATTTGGCGATAACGGACCAGAATTAATCATTGAACCAGGATCTGCACTTGTCGGTGATTGTATGAAATTTGTTGGTACAGTTAAAACAATAAAAAATGTTAGAGGGAAATGGTTTGCCTCTATTTTGGGCAGTCAAAAGAATATTAGTATGACAGGCGTCAACCCTCCATTAGAAGTAATACATTTCAATAACAATATTCAAAGATACGAAAATCTTGATATGGTTGGTTTTACTTGTATTGAGGGAGATGTTTTATATAAAGGGTATAATGGCGAATTAGGAATTGGCGACATAGTCATTTTTGGTAACTGTGGTTCGTACTCCGTTGTTATGAAACCACCTTTCATTTTACCCAATTTCCCAGTTTTAGATGTCAGCGAAGGAAAAGTGGAAGTCATTAAAAGACAAGAAACATTTGATGACTTATTTCACACATTTATTTATTAGTATGTATTATTTGAATTTAGCAATTAAAAGACTCTTTGATATATTCAGCACTTTAGTGCTCATTATTCTTCTCACCCCGCTTTGGATTATTGTTGTTATTGCGATTAAATGCGATTCCAAAGGGCCAGTATTTTTCAAGCAAGAAAGAAGAACCAAGAATGGTAAAGTATTCAAAATGCTTAAATATCGTTCTATGGTTGTAAATGCCGAATCAATGGGAACCGGATTATTTAATTATGAGAATGATCCACGTGTAACAAAAGTAGGAAGATTTTTAAGAAATTCAAGTATCGACGAATTACCTCAACTATTCAATATTTTTATTGGCCAAATGTCTGTGATTGGTCCAAGACCATGTGTTAAATATGAGTTAGGCGATTTTGATACCTTGAATAAGAAATATAAAAAGAGATTTCAAATGAAAGCTGGATTAACAGGATTAGCCCAAACTAAAGGAAGAAACGATATTGATTGGGATAAGAAAGTTGAATTTGATAACGAATATATTGATAAATTTAAAAAGTACGGAGTTTTAATTGATATAAAAATACTTTTTGATTCAGTGGTTAAAGTGTTTAAAAAAGAAGATATCTACGAAAACAAAGTAGAAGGAGCAAATGACGATGTTGAATCTGCGAAACTAGCAGAAGAAGAAATTATTAGAATTGCTCACTTACCAGATGAAAAATAGGAGAAAATTATGAAATACGAAATTGAACACAGAAGAATATGGTTTAAAGGAGAAATACTTGATATTAATGATGCGAAAATTAATATTATGTCACCAACATCCCAGTTCGGACTTAATGTTTTTGAAGGCATCCCATGCTATTGGAATGAAGAAGAAAAACAATTATACGCGTTTAGACTAGAAGACCATTACGATAGATTGATGCGTTCTTTGAAATTAATTCAAATTAACTGTCCATATTCAAAAGAAGATATGAAGAATGCATTAATTGATGTTGTAAGAGCAAATGAATATGATGAGAATCTATCTGTTAGGCAAACAGTATTTGTTGATGGTTTTGGTTCTTGGGGTTCTGATTCGCCAGCAGATATGTTTGTAGCACCTGTCCCAAAAGGTAGAATGAGTAAAGAATACAATAAAAAAGGTTTAAACTGCTGTGTTACATCTTGGAGAAGAATAAGTGACAACAATTTATCGCCACGTATTAAATGCGGCGCGAACTATATCAATAGTAGAGTCGGGCAAAGAGAAGCGTTGAGAAATGGTTACGATACATGTATCTTTTTAAACGAATTCGGCAAAGTAGCAGAAGGACCTGGATCATGCTTCTTTATGGTTAAAAATGGAAAATTAGTTACTCCACAATTAACAGATGCTGTTCTTGAAAGTATCACTAGAGACACGGTTATTATAATTGCAAAAAGTTTAAATCTTGAAGTAGTGGAAAGAACTATTGATAGAACTGAATTATACACTGCTGATGAAGCGTTCTTATGCGGATCAGCGATGGAAGTCACTCCAGTGTTAAGTGTTGATAAATATGTGATTGGTAATGGCGAAAATGGTGAGATAACTACATTGATTCACAAAACATATTTAGATATCGCGAAAGGCAAAGTTAAAGAATATAAAAGTTGGGTTACTCCAATTTATTAAACTTTTATGGATAAAAAACAATTTGTTAATGATTTGGTTTCAGTAATCACGCCTGTTTATAATGCAGAAAAAGTGATTGGAAATACATTAGAGTCTATTTTTAAACAAACATATAAGAATATTGAAATTGTTCTTGTTGATGATTGCTCTAGTGATAATAGTCAGCAAGTTATAGAAGAATTTCAAAAGTCTCATCCCGAGATTGTTTATTTTAGACAGCCAACAAATCAAGGCGCGGGCGCTGCTAGAAACAAAGCCTTAGAATTAGCAAGAGGACAATACGTTGCCTTTTTAGACGCTGATGATTTGTGGTATCCAAAAAAAACAGAAAGACAAATAAAACTATTAAAAGATAATGATGGCGCGTTTTCATATACAGCAATCGAAATGATTGACCAAGATGGGAACATTGTTAAAAATAAAAGAAAAGTTAAGGAAAAAATCAACTATAAATTTTTGCTTAAGAACACGATGATTGCGACGTCTACGGTAATTGTTGATAGAAATAAACTTGGCGATTTTAGAATGCCATTAAGAAGGGGCGGGCAAGATTACGCAACATGGTTAATGCTATTAAGAAATGGAATCATTGCTTATGGTATCAATGAAGCGTTGGAGCAATATAGAGTTGGTAATAAAAATTCGTTAGCCGGTAAAAAGGGGAAAAGCATTAAGCAAGTTTGGGAAATACAAAGACAGCAAGAGAAGATTAACGTGTTTGCAGCATCTTTTAATGTCTTTTGTTTCATTGCCAATGCATTAAAGAAGTATTTATTTTAGTTATGAATAGTAAGAAGAAATTAGCAATTGTCGGAATTTTCTATGATGGGTATTTAGATTTGTGGAAAGACTTTTTTGCGCTTTTTAAAAAGTTTTGGCCTGACTGTCCATATAAGTTATATGTTGCTTGTCAAAAGACAGAATTGAATAATGATTTTACATTTTTGAAGGCCGGAGAAGACGCTGAATATAGTAAAAAAGTGCAAACTGCAGTCAACGAGATAGACGCAGACTATCTATTGTTAATATTAGAAGACTTCTTTTTATCAAAGCCTTTAGACAAAAATGTTATTGAACCAATATTCCAATACATTATTGATAATGACATTGATTACTGCGCTATGCCACTACCTGATTTTAAGAGGTCATATCGCGGCAAAAAGATTAAGAATACTACGTTTAGAAAGATTTCGCCAAAAGCGGAATACACAGTTAGCTGTCAGCCAGCAATTTGGAAAAAAGATTTTCTAAAGAAATGTGTTGGAGAGTTAAATTATAATGCGTGGATTTTTGAAGGAGTATATTCAAAAGCTCCTTTTGCACATACTGAAGATTTTTTAAAAGGTTGTATAGTTGACAAGAACAACCCATTATCCATTGTTCATGGTGCTGTACAAGGAAAAATGCTTCCAAAATGTGTGAAAACGCTTCGCAAATCTGGATATATGTTAACAACTGACAGAAAAGTAATGAGTGGTTCGCAAGCGTTCAAACGACAATTGAAAGTGCTGGTAAGCGATTATTTGCCACTTTTTATTCGCAAAGCAATTAAAAAGCGAATCAAAACTTCTTCTGTTGTTGATAGATATAACGAAGATATTAAAACAGTAATTGATTCGTTAGGAAACGGAACACTTCTATGAAACTATTGATTAAAATTATCGTTTCTTTTTTAAATCATCCATTATTAACGGTTAGACTTTGGTCTAAAGGTGGTAAGAAAATAGTTATTGGCAAACGCTGTAATGTTAGAAATGCCAAATATTTAAAAGTAGGAAAGAGTTTCACGATTGGCAAAGATGCTAGATTTTTAATGGTGGATAAATATCGTAGCGTTTCTTTTTCTCCAAATATTGTTTTTGGCAACAATGCTTTTGTTGGAAATAGATGTAGCTTTTTGGCTGCAGAATCAATCGCTATTGGAGATAATGTTTTAATTGCATCAGACGTTTTAATTGCATCAGAGAATCATTCCATTGATCCTACAATTAGTGATAGCTACTCAAAAACTCCTCTTCAAGGAAAAAAAATTAGTATTGGCGATGGATGTTGGATAGGAGAAAAATCAGTAATCTTGCCAGGCGTTTCTCTTGGTGAAAGATGTGTTGTTGGAGCGGGGTCTGTTGTAACAAAATCTTTTGATAGTTACTCTCTGATTGCTGGCAACCCAGCTAGATTAATTAAAAAATTCGATTTGGAGAAAAAAGAATGGGTGAGAGTTTAAATAATAATAGTATCTTAAAAATAGTATTTATTATCCTAACTTATAGGAATACAGATGATATTTTAGACTTGATTGATAGTATAAAAGAAAAGCTACCTTCTCAATGTAATTATGAGTGTGTAATTGTTAACAGTTATTATGATGAGGAAACAAAAAACAAGATTGAAAAAATAGCAAATGATAATAGCTATGTTTTTATTAACTGTGAAAACAGAGGATATAGTTATGGAAATCAGTTGGGCATTAAATACGCAAAAGACAATATTGACTATGATTTCCTGGTTATTGCTAACCCTGACACTGTTATTAAGTCTTTTGATGCAAAAGTTTTGTCAACCTGTTCAAACGCAATTATTGCCCCATCCATCACCAATTTAAGAAATAGAAAACAAAACCCAATGTTGACTCGTTTTTCTAGAACAAGTTATAAACTTATGTATCGTGGAGTCAAATACGGAAAATCAATAAGCTTTAACATTGGAAGAGTCATCAATCTTTTTAATCGAAAATTTTTACTACTCTTAAGACAGATTGTTCCACATAAAAAAGTAAAGGTTTTTCAACCTCATGGTAGCTTTATCATTTTTTCTAAAGAAGCTTTAAACAAATTAGACCATGAACCATTTGACAATAATATGTTTTTATTTGGTGAAGAAGGCGTCCTCTCATTCAAAGCCAAAGAGAAACAAATACCTATTTATTATGAAAAAGGTATTAAAATACTTCATAAAGAAGATGGTTCAATGCGTTTTAGTCAAAAGAGTAGCATCAACAAGTTTTTAATTGAATCTAACGATTATTTTTATACTCATTATTTTAAGAAATGAATGCACTAATTGTATTAATGGTAATAGTGACCTGTTTTGTATCACATCGATTGTGCAAAACTATTTTTTCACCTGCTTGTCTTGGTACACTCTTCTTTTCATTTTTAATGATTGGAAGTGTTTTGCTATATGCAAATAGTCCTGATTTTCAATTGTTTTTTGGCGGATACTTTTTTATCTGTCTTTCCTGTATTTTCCTAAGCATTGGTGAATATTATGGAAAGAGAATAAAAATCAAATCAGGAGTATCTTCGAATAAAAGGGTGGTCGTTGTCGGACAACCTGTCTTTAAGTATGTTTATATTGCCTTAGTATTAGTATCGTTCCTTGATTTATTTGTCATTGTTACTAGCCGCGGG
>Ga0307902_100052_pt1 | contig 7487 bp, 1 predicted proteins | sample Goafecreptomycin_16_FD_203705 | JGI IMG/M metagenome (GOLD analysis project Ga0307902, IMG submission 203705) | Metatranscriptome of enriched fungal communities from goat fecal pellet, Isla Vista, California, United States - Bagasse, Gen2, Rep 3... ...
AGTTATTTTAATAAGAATATTAAATATAATAAATAAAAATAATAATAATAAATAATTAATTAATTAATTTGTTATTACCTTATTTAATGAATCAAACTTTTCCTCACATTCTTGTAAGCTTTCTAAAAGTTTGTTATTTTCTTCATCATTAGCATCTTGAATAATTGGTTCATCTTTAATCTTTTCTTCTTGAGATATTGGAGATACTACTTCCTTTTTGACATCATCAAAGTTCATTGATTTTCTATTTGCTATACCACTCATAATACGACTACTACGTTGAGAATACCTTTTTGAGGTCTTAGTATCAGATAATTTTTCTAATAATGATTTTAAGTATGTATCATCAAATTTAGAACTTCGTGCTGAACTTATGTGACTACTTCTATTAGTACTTACAGAAAGTCTACTTCTTCTCTTTTCTTTATCAACTGCTAATTCTTCTAATTCACGTTTCAAATTTTCAATATTTTTACCAACCGAATTATCATTATTATTAGTATGAGATGATGTACCTGAAAAACGAGATTGTCTTTCTTCTGCTTTCTTCCATAAATTCTTAGAAGTGTTTTCAGCACTACGACCATGTGAAGAACGATTATTTTTAATATTATTAACACGGTTAAATTTATGCATAATATGATCTCTATAGGTTTCAGAATCTTGACGATTAATATCATTTTCAATAACCAATGGTGTTTGACCTTCTTCACTACTCTTTTGTAATGAATCTAATTTATTCAATTCTCTAGTAAATGGAGACATAGGCTCACGAGATGGAGTACCAGTCATCATTTGTCGCATTTCATCCATTAAGGCATTAATAGAAATATCAGAAGATGTTGATGATTTTCTATTTCTTGTAGTTCGAGGATTTGGTATTTCAATTCTAAGACTAGTACGAGTAGCAATACGAGGTGGTCTTGCCATAGAGGAAATTCTATGACTTTTCTTTAATGAAGAAGATACTTCTGGTTTATTAGTAGTATCCTTGTTAATATCTGCTCTTAATCTAAGACTTGAAGATGAAATATCACCTGAATTATGACGACTTTGTTCATGACGATTTTCTCTATCTTTTTCAGTTACTAATGGACTACCAGGTGTTCTACGAGTGCCATCAGGTCGAATGGAACGATGATGAGATGAATGATGCCTACTTTCTCTTCTACTTTCTCTTCTACTTTCTCTTCTACTTTCTCTTCTACTTTCTCTTCTACTTTCTCTTCTACTTTCTCTCTTCTTACCATCAGAACTAATTGAAGCATGTCTATCACGTGAACTAGAACGATCTCGAGAATGACTTCTCGAATGTGAATGACTTCTACTACGGCGACGATGACGATGATGACTTCCATTACTATCAGTACTACGATGAGACAATGTACTTGATTCAGAACCAATACTACTTAAAGAAGTATTTGAAGCTTCTGAATTAAGACGACCTCTAGTATAGAATCTTTCTTCCATATGAAGAGCGCGATCTGGAATTATAATATCTTCTGAGTCCATAACAGTGGCTGATTGAGATTGATCATCTTTAATATCATTTACATCAGTAACATCAACTTTTTTAATATCTTTACCCTCTAAATTACTTTGTTCTAAAGCAGTTGCAGCATTGTTTTCACCTTGATTATTTTCAATTCCAGGTAAAATATCACCACTAAGATTAATTCTACTACGAGATGTAGATGTGGAACGATGTCTATGTCGATGATGTCTTTCTGACATTCTCCTTGAACGTCCTTCTTTATGTCTTTCGGATATTGTTGAAAGATTATGTTCTTTATGTTCTTCATCATTATCATTATTATTATCCGTATTTTTATCTTTATTTTCACCTTCATGTTCTTTTTCACTTTCTTTTCTACGACGTTCTTCTATATCTAATTTTCTTGAAACATGTCTTCTAGAATGTCTTCTAGCTCTTTCCTCTTCAATTTCCAAACGACGTGACGCATGTCTTTTTGCTCTTTCTTCTTCGGTTTCTAAACGACGTGATGCATGTCTTTTTGCCCTTTCTTCTTCGGTCTCTATACGACGTGACGCATGTCTTTTTGCCCTTTCTTCCTCAGTTTCTAAACGGCGTGATGCATGTCTTCTTGCCCTTTCTTCTTCGGATTCGGGAGGTAATCGTCTAGATACATGACTTTTTCTGGAAGTATGTCTCTCTGAAACACGTCTAGAAGCATGTCTTCTTCTTCTTTCTTCGCTATCTTCTATAGCACCCTCTTCATTTTCCTTCTCTTCACCATGTCGAGCAGAAGGTCTTGAGGATTCATGACGACGACGGCTAGAAGAATGTGACGAATGATGTGATCTTGATACCATGCTACGAACTCTTCTTCTATGAGCATCTTCGTCATTTTCTTTTTCTTCTCCATTTTTATCTTTAACTTTTTCAGCTTCCCGAAGGCGTTCCCTTGACCTAGATTTTCTTCTTTCTCTTTCAGTCAATCTTCTTGAATGCCTAATAGCAGAATCTCTTTTGGCTTCTTCAAGACGTAAATCTTCTAATTTTCTTAATTCTTCTGACATAGGATATTCCTTTGGCGCTTTTAAAATAGATTTATATTTTTTAGGCTTTTCTGAGTTTTTTTCTTCTTTTTCCTTACTATTATTATCATTATTTTCTTTTTCATTTTGCTCTTTTTCATCTTTGTCTTTATTTTCATCATCATTAATTTTATTTTTATCTTTTTCTTCTTCCTTTAAAATTTTTTCTTCTTCCTTTATATCATTTTCCTTATCATTTACTATATCATTTTCCTTACCTTTTAAGGGTACTGATGATGTATCATTCAGTTTTTGCTCTTTTAAATCATCAAGTAAATTTTCTTTAACTTTTTCAGTATCATCTACTACTGGAATTTGAATTTCTTCATCTGTTTCTTTTTCTTTATTTGTAATAACATTTTCATTAATAGTAGGGGTAGAAGGATTACTGCCGTTTCTCTTAAAATATTTTAGATTTGGAGAAAATGGTATTTTATTAGAATTATTAGAACTAGATCTTGTAGGTATTTTAAATTTATCAAAAATGCTTCCACCATTTCCAACACTGCCATTATCAGCTGAATTTTTACGAGATTCATTGGATGAAGTAAGAGCAGGTATCTTAAATTTTTCAAAAATGCTACCACCAGTTTCTTGTGGTTTTTCATTATTTTCTTCCTTCTTAGAAGGCTCACTAGTTTCATCTTCTGATTTAGAAATTGGATTACTCTTTAAAAGATTACTAATAATTCCTTTAAAACCAAATCCTGTACTTTCTTGTACTTCCGCTTTATTATCTTCTGTTTTATTTTCGTTTACTTTTTCTTTATCATCACTTTTTTCATTTTTTTCTTCATCTTTTTTATCTTTGATTTCCTCATTAAGATTATTCAATATTTTTCCATTATTATCATTATCTTTTTTATTTTTAGTTTCCTCTTTAAGATTATCTAATATTTTTCCACCATTATCATCTTTTTTATTAGTATTATTTTTATCGGGAAGCATAACACTAATTTCTTCTAATGTTGAAAGCATTTCTTCAAAATTTAGTTGAGAAGATGTAGAAGCCGTTGAACCTCTCCGAACTTGCTTCCTTTGAGGCATTTGAGGTGGTGCCTGGATTATTATTTCTTCATCTGATATTTCTTCTTCACTAACATTATCTAGAGTATCCTCACTATTTTTCTTATGTTTATGATTTTCATCCATGGATTTTATAATTTCATCAGACTTAGCTAATAATTCTTCAAGATTTGATCTAGATTTACCTATTTCTTTATAAGATGATTTTTCACCATTAGAGAGTTTAGATGATGCAGAATGAACTGATGAATCTGAGTCTTTTCTTTCTTTTCTATGAGATGGTTTTACAATAGGTTTTAATCTTTGCTTTGCCAATTTTATTGTATTTCTATCATCTAATTTTGGAGACGCACTACTTGTTCTAGGATTAAGCTTTCCTAAGCTTGAGGGTACCATTATAGGCTTTGTTGCATCACTATTAGATCTACCACGACTACTAGTCCTATCTAATGAACCAAATTTCATAGATGGACTATTCAAACTTGGTGATCCAAATTTATTATTATTTAACTTCATCGGTAAGCTATTGTTGCTATTACTTCTTCCTCGAGTAAGAGGTAATGGCCTACCATCATCATCATTCTTTTCTTTTGATTTTAGTGAACTAAGCAATTCCGTTAATTCTTTATTATTTTTTTCTTTTTCTTCCTCTGTTATTTCTATAGACATCTGGCTATACTCTGAATAACTCTTATCCATTGATTTTAATGGTTTATTTGGCAATTTCGGAATCATTACAGTTTCATTAGGGTCAAATTTATCATCATAAGTAGTATACGTTGACTTCACTTTTTCTTTTCTATCCTTATCTTTAGTTTCAGACTCTTTTTCCATCTTTAATTTTGATTTTCTCATACTTTTTCTTTTTTCTCTTTCACGATCACGTTCAGTTTTTTCTTTCATAACAAAATCAACTTTCCTTGAACCTTTTTCAATTTCTTGTTTAATCAAGTAAAAAATAATATAAGAATTTCTAATAGGAATTAACTTTTTACGGGTATATGCATGCAGTACAAAATCATCAATAGATTTACCGTGTAAAACACTAAATTTCTTTAATGCATATTCAATTACATTTTCAGCTGTTTCTTTTGATGTTACACCAACAGTTTTGAACATTTTTTTACCTAATTCATCTTTTTGATCAATAAATACTCTAACTAATCTGCAATGACTTGAATTTTCACTTTTCTTATTTAGAATAAACTTAATATTTCTATCATTCAGTATATTTCTACTTAATCTATGATCATCATTTGTATTTCCATCTTTATCTTCTCCTGATAAAATACTTACACTTTGAGATAAACGTTTTGTTGCACCGGGAAGTTTTTTATTTTTTATATGATCAAGTATTTTATATACTTCATCATTTGGATTTAAAGTCTTTTCTTTTGAATCAAAATGAATTACACTCATATAATAATCATGATAAGTATCTCGAGGCAATTTAAAACGATATAATGCTGATTTAATCATTTCTTTAACAGTTGTATTTGAATTAACTGATACACTTTTATAAGGAGTTTGTTCAACATCAAAATTACCTGTAAACACCTTAATGATATTAATAGAGGAAGAACTTGGATTAATAATACTAATGTGCTTTTCAGAAAGTGGAGATATCTTTTTAGAACTTGGTGGTTTTTCACTTTTTCTTCTATCTCTTTCTTTTTCTAAAAATGACGTTGATGTTATTACCGAATGCATAGATGACGTCCTTGGTTTTAAATCTTTTAATTTTTCTTTATCCTTATCTTTATCTTTTTCTGATCGACTTATAAAACTACTTTGATGATCGCGTTTTTCAGATCGATGTGATCTTCGATGAGAATATGAACCATTTTTATCTTTATCTTTATCTTTATCTCTACCTCTATCTCTATCTCTATCTCTATCTCTATCTCTTTCCTTATCTCTATCCCTACTTCTACTTCTGCTTCTACTTCTACTTCTATCTCTATCTCTACCTCTTCTTCTACTTCTTTCTAATTCATGTTCATCTTCTGAATAATTACTTTTTTCTTCCTCACTATTTTCATTACTCATTTTCTTTATATTTTCTTTTTCCTTTTCATTTAATTCTATTTCTGGATATTCCATATTATCTATAACATTTCTTTCATCATCTATATGATTGAAGGTATTATATTCATTTGTCTTAGAACGGACATTACGGTTTGGTTCATTATTATATGATTTTCGATCATCAGCATCATTATTATTATAAGTACTACTATTAATTTGAGGTGATCCATAATGGTTAACCTTACCTTCAAAAGGATTTCCTTTAAGTTCAGGAGTATTAATATTATTATTACTATCTAACGCAGGTGATGGATAATTTTGAAGAAATGGAGATTGTTCATTTGTTGGTGGAAAAGACTGAATTGCTGCGATGCTTGGCATCCTTGAATTATTCATCATTGAACTATAATTATTAATTTCATTTCTATTCATACCTATTCCCATATTTATCTTATTTATTTCTCCACCTATATCATTCTTGCTTATATCATTCATATTATTCATACTATTCATTCCTCCATTCATTCTACTTAAGCTATTCATATTATTTACACCATTCATTCCATTCATTCTACTTAGGCTATTCATATTATTTATACTATTCATTCCATTCATCCTATTCATATTATTCATGTCATTAATGTCATTCATATTATTCATTCCTCCATTCACTCGACTTAAACTATTCATATTATTCATACCATTCATTCTATTCATAGAATTATAATTATTCATGCCATTCATATTCATAGAATTATAATTATTCATACCAAGATTCATTGTATAACCTGGTCCATTATAATTTGAAGGTAATGTATTATTCATTGATTTATCCTTATTCTTCTTTTTCTTATTTTTTTTTAATAATTTCGAGAAGAAACCACCTTTTTTTAAATATTTTTTTTCTTCATGATCATATAATGATAATGAATGATTAAATGGTTCAGTTGAAAGTATTATATTATTACCACCAAACGGTCCATTAACATTTATACCATTATTATTAAAATTATTTACACCATTATTAAAGTTATTCATACTATTTATATTAACTCCATTATTATATACATTGCCATTCATATTATTCATATTATTATTAATATTTGGATTCATATTTTCTTCTTCTTCATTTCCATCCTCATAATATGGTTCATCATCAGAACCATATTCATCATATTCTTCAATATCCTCTCTATTTTCAACCATATGAATTATCGGTGGACTTGTAGAGAATTTAATTTTTTGTGTTCTTTCTTTATATCGATGTAATGTATCTTGTGGGGTAACTGCTGCTACTTGAACATTTTTAAATCTATTTGCTCTGGCAACTCTTTCATATGGAAGTTCAATATTATCAGCTGGAAGATATCCAATCTCATTTGTGCTAATACATCTTACGAGCCACCAATAATCATGTGTATCATCAAGTAAATCTAAAACATCATCTTTCTGTACACAAATTTGTCCTTCAACATTTGCAATAAATGTATGATATGCATATACTTTTGAAAAATCAATTTCACTAATATCAATATCTAAATCTGAAACCGGTGATTCTAAATCATAATCATCGTCATCACTATAATCATCATCATAGTCTTCACCTTCCTCTATATACATATCACTTCGACCATTCATATAATGAACAGGTTCTTGTTGACCTATATTTTCATATATTGGATTTTGAGGTTCATCTTGATGATAACGACTTCTATATCTTTCTAATGAAAAAAATTGCATTGTTTTATATTTTCTATATATTAAGGTTTTATTATTATACTAAATATTTATTATATCTATTAAAATCAATATTGTTTTTCTTAATTATTTTAATTTTTATTTTTAATATATGTATCTTTTATAATATATATAAT
>Ga0307902_100053_pt1 | contig 7469 bp, 1 predicted proteins | sample Goafecreptomycin_16_FD_203705 | JGI IMG/M metagenome (GOLD analysis project Ga0307902, IMG submission 203705) | Metatranscriptome of enriched fungal communities from goat fecal pellet, Isla Vista, California, United States - Bagasse, Gen2, Rep 3... ...
AATCAAACCATATATAGATAATTATAAAAATATAATTTTTAAACAATCTTTTAAACAGTATTGATAAAAAGAATAATCCTTTTTAAAAATAAAAATTATTAAATTGCTCATATTTACTTGATAATAAATAAAAGCAAATATAAATTTATATAAATTAACTAAAATAGATATATCAAAAATAGTATAATAAAATATGAATTCAGAAGTCCATGAATTAACCACATTTGAACTTGATTCTGCTGAACAGAAAAAAAGTGGTTTATTTTCTAAATTCTTTCAAAGATTTAGAACCTCCATATCTGCTCAGCCAGAATCACCTGTAAGTTCTGGTGTATCTTCTCCAAAAACTTCTGGGCAAGACCAATATATGACCTTTCAAGAATATACAGCGGCACGAGATGAGGATCAGGGCTTATACTCACGAAGTTTAAATCGTAATCGAAGAAATAGTACAAGTAATAATAGTCAGGTATATTCACCATATATTATGGCTAAAAATAGTGCATATCTTTCTAGTAATGGTAATTTAAACTTAAGTGGAAGTTATAATAATGGAAGAGCTTCCTTAAATCGTTACAATACCAATGTCAATACCAATAATAATAGTAATAATAACAATAATAATGGTAGTAATAATAATCCTAATTATACCCAAAATGTTATTGCTACTTCAACCATTATTAATGGTAATCCAAATGCGCCAGATTCAAGTACAGTAACACCTACACTGACGAATAATGATCCTGAAACACCAATATTAAACCCAAGTGGTATGAATCGTAGACCTTCGGTAAGTAGTATAGCTAGTGTAAATACGGAATCTAGTGCTATTGTTCCTACATGGAATGCTAATAATAATAATCACTCCATTAATAATTTACGTTCAACATCAAATACAAATGCTAAAAGTAGAATTTTAAATCATGTTCCTCATTTTTCGACTTCAGTTTTCCATTCAAATTCTAATAATCCTAATGTCTCAACAGTTAATAACTCTGAAAATAATAATTACCCACCTTCAAATAATAATATTCCAACAACACCAACCGACATGTATTCTTCCCCAAATACAACTACAGCAGGCTCTAACCCTGTTTATTTTGCTAGTAATATAAGAAATTTCCCGACTAAAAACTATGCCAATATCAATGCTCAGAAAGTTAATAATACCAATGCCATTCCAACACATCGTCGTATTTCATCTTTAACTAGTAGTAAAATGAATGGTAATATGGTCAGTTCATTTTCAAATTCCTCTATTTCTTCTAACGCTACCCGATACTCTAACGTTAATGGTAATTACGCCAATAGCATTAATAGTAATACTAATAGTAATACTACTATAAATCCGGGAAGTTATACTAGTTCCAATATTCGAATAAAATCCAATAATGGAGGTACGGTGGTGGTTCATCGTCGAAAGAGTAGTGTTAAATCTTCTGATATTACTTTGGCAGAATCTCTGGCCATGGCAGGACCTACAACAATTAGTACTTCCTTTAGAAATCAGCGTAGTTATGGTGCTCTCAGTCATCCTTCTCAAAATTATAATTCCAATGGTAATGGTGGTGGTGGACCGGGTGGTGAAGAGTCATTAAGACGTTCCAATAGTCGATCCTCATTTGATAGTGTTACCAGTCAAAATAGTAATCCTGACAAGACACAACGAAGTATGAAGTTAATTAGTATGCTCAAAAATGGTGAATCAAAACAGTATTGGATGCAGGATGAAAATTGTAAACAGTGCTATGAATGTAAAACCAATTTTAATACGTTTCGTCGTAAACATCATTGTCGTATTTGTGGTCAAATTTTTTGTTATAAATGTGCTTCTGCAACAATTTCAGGGGAAAAGTTTGGCTATTCAGGTACATTGAGAGTATGTAACTATTGCCTAAAATTGACACAAAACTATCGTAATGAACAAAACCATTCACATGAAAGCTATCCAACAAGTGCCACTTTAGCCTCTTCCATGACCTATCAAATGCCTAAAACTCCAGTTCATGTATCCTCTAATATGAATATCAATAATTCAAATAGTAATAGTCACTCAGGTCATCCTAATACAAATACTAATACTAATACTAATACTAATGCTAATACAAATACAAATACTAATACTAATACTAATACTAATACTACTGGTGTAGATGGCTCTTGGTCCTCCAAGTATATGTCAATTTCTCCTGATCAATCCTATTTGGATCAAATGAAACGTAAAGGTGGTAATTCAATACCACCATACCAACATCAGTTGATTCGTTCTAAATCAAGTTTAGCTGCTATTGAAGATATGGATTCTTCTATTTTAAATACTGCACCATTCATCAATAAAAATGAAGGAAAATCATTAAATGGAAGTAATGATACACTCGATCAAGATATTGTTCCTTACATCACTGATGAAAATGGAGATGTGGTAATTGCTGCAGATGAAGAAATGGGTGAAGTATTGGATGAAGAATGGATTCATAGTCCAATTCTTAGTTATATTTCAAGTTCTATGATAGCTAGTAATAATAAACTCAATAATACCATCGTAGATGATGCCATCAGTAATCCAGGAACCCCACTTCCTACCGAATACTATAGTAGTGATGAGGAAGATTCAGATTTAGTTAGTGTAAAATCTTTAACCAATTTAAATAAAATACCAAATCCTAATAAATCTAGAGATGATCTTCACGTTACCTTTTTGAAAAATCAAAAAAGAAAGCGTGCAAATTCAAAACTTACTAATCGTGTCCCAAAGTTTACTACAACTATTGCTGCTAATGGTTCCACAGATGATCTTACAAAAACTATCATTAAACCAATAAATAATATTTCTTATATTCTACCTATAGAAGATATGAATTCTGATGATTCTCTAATTATGAATATACCACCATCAGATTCACTTTTCAATAAAACCAATAAATCCCCACTATTATTAAATTCCTCCACAAATGATCTTTTCATCAGTAGTAATAACATTAATAACAATAATAATACAACTCATTTACAAAATGAAACCTTTGTTTTACCTTTAAATATCGAATTAAATACAGAATCCTATTTCCATATGAAATATTTATTATATCAAATTCTTTATGAAAATAATAGTGATTTAAATCAAGGTTGGGAAGAAATTTTATCACATATGTTACTTAAAGTATGTGATAATGTTAGACCAAATATAAATCGTGGGGATGATATTGATATAAGAAAATATATCAAAATTAAAAAGATTCCAGGAGGTTTACCAAGTGATAGTCATTATGTTCAAGGTATTGTTTGTTCAAAGAATGTAGCTCATAAAAAAATGGTAAGAACTATAAGAAATCCTAGAATATTACTTCTTTCTTTTTCTTTAGAATATCAAAGAGTAGAAAATCAATTCATGTCCTTAGAGCCAGTCTTATCTCAAGAAAGAGAACATTTAAGAATTTTAATATCGCGTATTAAAGATCTTAATCCTGATGTTGTCTTGGTCGAAAAAATTATTTCACGTATTGCTTTAGAATACTTATTAGAAGCAAATATTGTCGCTGTTTATAATGTCAAACCTAGTGTCATGAAATATATTGCTCGTTATACCCAGGCAGATATATTAAATTCTATCGATAAATTAGTATTAGAACCAAAGCTTGGTACTTGTGGTGTATTTTCTGTGAAAACCTTCCTTAATGATCTTATTCCTCAAAAGAAAAAGACCTTCCTTTTCTTTGATGGCTGTCCAAGGGACTTGGGCGGTACCATCATTTTACGCGGTGGAGATATGGAAACTTTAAAAAAAATAAAAATGATTACTAAGTTTATGGCATTTGTTGTCTATAATTTAAAGTTAGAAACCTATCTCATGCGTGATGAATTTGCTTTAAGTCAAGATAAAATGGACAGTTCATGCTATAAATTCATTAAAAAGGTAATCACTGATAAATATGCTAATATTAATACGGAAAGTGAATTGGATGAACATTTCTCATCACTCAATAATAATTTAAGTGAAATAGATAACTTTAGTAATATGGAAAATAATACTAGTGAAGTGATAGAAACTAATCAAACAAAAACTGAAGATGAAAGTGAATCTATTGAACCATCCCTATCAGATATAGAGGATCATGATAATGAAAATAATGAAGGTCAATATACTCAATTGTATAAAATATTTTCAACTCGTATATTATCATGTTCACCTCATGTTACTTTCCCAGCACCTTATTTAATTACTAAAAAAATGAAAGAAGAAGTGAATTATTTCAATGAATTAAGAAAGCAACATGGTAAAGTTTTAGTAGATTCCAATTCTATTTTATCAAATAATGTATCACCAATTCCAATGGCAAAGGAGGAGATTAGTAATGATGAAATTTTTATTACTAATAATTATATAAATAAGTTTAAAAATACAGATTTAATGAGTCCATTTGGTCAATTAAGTATTTCTTATTTATATCGATCCATGAGTAATGAATCCTCTGTTCCTTGTGAAAGCATTAAAGTAGTGAAAAGAACTTATTACAGTACATCAGATCAAACATTAGGTCAATACTTGGAAGGTTTATGTAAACATGCTGATGATACCTGTTCAGTTTGTTTAAAGCCATTATCTCAACATACACGTACTTTCATTCATGGTAATGGAAAGGTCACTGTAGCCATGGAAGAAATGAATTGTCCTGTAGAAGGTATGGAAAATATCATTATTATGTGGAGTCTCTGTAAAATATGTAATCAAGTTACTCCATTTTTCCCAATGTCTGAAGAAACTTGGATGTTTTCCTTTGGTAAATACTTAGAATTAGCTTTCTATCATTCCTCTATGTCTTGTCGTGCCAATATTTGTTCTCATAATATTGTTAAAAATCATATTCGATTCTTTGGCTATCATAACAAAGTCATAAAGATTGAGTATAATCCAATTGAATTATTTGAAGTATCGTTACCCTCGATAAGGCTAAAATACCGTCCGGAAGCTAATCTAAAGAATAAACAAAATGATGTCATTACCATAAAACAATATATTACCAAGTATTATAATTCGGTCTCTGAACGTATTAAAAATATTTATTTAAAGTATGTTCCTTCTTCAAAATTCCAGGAGGCTAAGGAAGAAATTGCTGGTATGAATCGTCGTGTGGTTGTAGAGAAAGCTCAAATGTTGGAACTTTTACAGCATACTTCTTTTGCTAGTAGTCCTTCGGATGTTCTTTCCTTGAATAATGTAATTCATGTATTACAAGAAAAAATTAGTGAATATGATAACGATTTTGATACCTTTTCCCAAAAATATTTCCAATTAGATAGAGAATTCAAGCGTATTCAATTAAAGCATGCCTTTGCAACCAAAAATGACTATTTAACCGTAATAAATGATGATTCCTCGGAAAATATGATTAAACAAAGTAAAAATGAAATTTCAATCATTGAATTTCCAGAATTAGGTTGTTCCCCATCAAAATCTTTACCTCTTCAATTAAAGAATGAACAGGATAAAGAGAGGATAAATTCTTCAAAAGATCAAGACACTTTAAGTAAAAATGAAAATATATTGGAAAATAAAAATAAAAATAAAAATGAAAATGAAAATGAAAATGAAAATGAAAATGAAAATGAAAATGAAAATGAAAATGAAAATGAAAATGAAAATGACCATATACTTGAAAATAAAAATGAAAATAAAAATAAGAACGAAAATGATAAAAATGGCAATAGAAATGATAAAGTAAATAGTGATGAAAATGAAAATAATAATGACAAGTTAAAATCAAAATTAGATATTGATATATTTAGTGATAATAATGGTGAAGATGATGATGCTGATGAAAGTGAAGATGCTGATGAAGAAGATGAAGATGCTGATGAAGAAGATGTTGATGAAGAAGAAGAAGAAGAAGAAGGTGAAGGTGAAGGTGAAGAAGAAAAGGAAACTAATAAATATCGTAAAAGGAGATATATTAAAAATTTAATTCCTAATAGATTTAAAATCAATAGAAAGAAAAAAATGGTTACTTCCAATCGTTATAATCAAGATTATTATTCTGCTCAAGGACCAATTCATCTAATGGAAAATTCATTCTCACCAGTTAAATATGGTTATTACTTTAACGACAATAACAATAACAATAACAATAATACCAAAAATAAAACAAATCATCCACAAGTTTATGGCTCACCGGATGAACCAAACTATTTATTTATGAATGTTATTAATGATGATGAAGATAATGATGAGGAAGAAATTGCACCAGTAGAGATTGATAAGAATTTATTAAAATTTAATGATGATGAAAATGTATCCTTAAAGGTAGCAACAACTTACGGTTCTTATCATCAAGTCATCGATGGTACTCACATTATTATCGATGGCATTGATAATCGTCATCCTTCCTTAGGCGAAGCCTCAAATGAAAATAATATTATCGTTGATAAAAAGAATAGTATAAATGAGTCCCCGGTTTTATTAATCACATCTCCACAACGATTAAAGAATGATACAACTATGGATACTTCCTCAGTCTATAGTAAAAATACCCTTATAGAAAGTGATGCCAAGGGTAATGATACCAAATCTCAAGTAGAGGAAGATGGAGAACAAAATAGTCCTTTATTAGAATTAGAATATATTGATTCTTTATTAGTTACTGAAAATGCGGATTCTACTTCTGTTATTTCAGAAGTTAAGCATTCCATCCCTAATCCAAATGGTTCTAGTAATGGTGGAATTAATAGTAGTAGTGCTAGTGTAATTGTTGGTGGCGTTGAAAAATTCTTTGGTCAAGGTCGTTCCAATTCACTTCACAGACTTAAGCGTACTCGAAGTGATAATTTAAAGGAAACAAAATCCCTTAATAATAGAATCAACTTTGATAAATTGGAAAGAGAAAAGCATGAAAAAGGTGATAATAATAATGAAGAAAATATCTTTTCACCTTTATCTCTCAATGAAAAAAATAAAGAAAAGGAAAAGGAAAAGGAAAAGGAAAAAGAAAATAATATAGTTCTTTCCTCTTTAGAATATGATACTCCTTTAGAAATTACAGATGTTATTAATGTTACCCCATTAACTTTTTATAATAATGAAAGTGATAATGAATCCGATACAGAAATTGAAAAAATGTCTATCATGAAAACTTTATCCCATCTTTGGACAAATTCTTCCCATTTTACACCTTTAGAATATCCATTCCCTCTTGATCAACATATCATTAGAGGTTCTTTAGTCATAGTTCATGAAGATGAACCAAGTTCTATTATTGCCTTTACTCTCAGCTCCAGTGAATATCGTAGTAGTCTTCAACAGCAACAACAACAGCAACAGCAACAACAACAACTTCAAAAACGTCATAGTAATTCAATTCATTATGGGTACCATTATGAATTGAATTACTATGACGTTTTTGAAGTTGTTGTTGTTGCTGTTGTTGTTGTTGTTGCTGTTGAAGACTACTACGATATTCACTGGAGCTGAGAGTAAAGGC